>Ga0126336_10001159_pt1 | contig 13084 bp, 13 predicted proteins | sample SidCmetagenome_FD_92530 | JGI IMG/M metagenome (GOLD analysis project Ga0126336, IMG submission 92530) | Coral microbial communities from El Islote,Puerto Morelos, Mexico - Siderastrea C C metagenome | ecosystem: Host-associated > Invertebrates > Cnidaria > Coral | place: El Islote,Puerto...
CCTAATGTCCTTTATTTACCCTCGGCAAGTGATTATAGCAAGGTGCTAGTGGGGCCGAGCATTTAAACCTTAGAAACAAATATTTCAAACTAAACATAACAAGTTAAAAATCCCAACTGGCAGGAGGCAAACCAGTTGGCTATTTATAAGTGTGGTCGAGGAGATGAAACCTGGTCGGCCATGAAACAACTCCAGATAGCAGTCAGAACGGGACTTGAACCCGGGACCTCCGGATTTCAAGTGCGGCGCCCTAACCACTCGGCCACACTACCTCCTACTCGCGCGCACAACAGTTGTTCTATGTCTGGCGCATTTAAATGTTGTACGTTAACTTTGAAATGTATCACGTTTGAAATTTTGCGCCATTGCTTGTCAAACTGTCTTGTCTTGTGTCAAACTGAAAGTAGTTGTTCATTTTTTAAAAATAGTGAATTATGTTTATAATCAATGGAATATTCTTACTTGGCCATGGTTATTGTATGATAAGTTAGTTAAGGAATATTTTATCGTGATGAAATGTTGGGTATCACAAAGATTCACTTGTAATAATGATAATAATAATAATAATAATTATTATTATTATTATTATTATAATAACTTTATTTCTGTGTCATATCTTCTAGCATCTTTAATGAAGGAGCTAATTGGGGACACCTAACTATAGATTACATTACAAATAAATAAATATATGACTAACTAACTAACTAACTAACTATCTAACTAACTAATTATCTACATTAAAATATGAGTATACAATACATGCAATCTTTATAAATATAAAATTGACAAGTTTAAAATGAGTCATTCATAGTGTAGAAGATCAGCACTAAAACCAGAAGCTAGTTATTGCATAGAAAGCAGTCTTTGCAGGTGTTATCCATCAAGTTTGAAAGGTCGATGGATTTAATACGGGCCTTAAAAGTATTGACAGATTCAGAAGATCTGATAAAGGGGTTAAGTTTTGACCAAATAACAGGACCTAAATAGCTTATGCTGTGCTTGCCATATGCCACCGTTTGAATCCTTGGTAAGACAAATTCTGAATTTCTGAGAGAACACTGACTATTATTGACCATGAATAAGTCCGCAATGTACGGTGGCGCCAGATTGTTTTTGACTTGGTATTATAGTTGCGATGTCTTGCAATCGTCGAGTATAAAGTGTTGGTAAGTTAGCCTTTTGCAGGAGTTCCTCGTACGTTGATTTATTATCACAATAGACAGCACGTAAGGCTCTTTCTTGAATGCGTTCGAGTTTTCTGGCATCAGAGAAACTACAAAGGTGCCAGACAGACTGACAGTACGTAAGATGAGGAAGTATAGCAAATTTAACAATGTGCAATTTTTCAGATGTCAGTAAGGTTGCGTAATCTGAGAATAACACCAACTTGACAAGAAGCTAGAGACATTACAAGGGAATGTCATTTACATCCCAACGTTATTCCGGCATCAGTACTTAGTGTTGTTTTATGAGCCTAGAAAAGATTTAAAGGCGTTATTGTATAGTAATAAAATTGACAAAACTGGTTATAGAAGTTGTCGTTATTACTATTTAAAGCTCACATATTTAGACACAACAAATGTTATCGGTAAAATCGATACTTTTTGATAAAATTGATAAAATCAATTGAAAAATCGATAAATATCGATTTCTCACAATAAATCCGTTTATCGATTTTTAACGATTTCCAATATAATCAACTAATTTTATCGATTGCTATCGAATGTTATCGATTATCGATTTTATCGATTGCCCAGGCCGGGGCACACAGTAGTAAAATCGTGCAGCTGTAATATCTGACTCGACAAGCACAAAAATTAATCTAAAAGACCCCTCCATCTGGCCGTAGAGCCTTTCCAACAACGAGTCGATTCCTTGGAACTTTACGGAGGCCCCGGTCAAACGGATTCAACAGAGCTATTCAACACCGTTCAACATTGGCAACCCTGTTGGTTAATGTTGGTCGATGCTGGATGGTGGTGAAAGGTGTAAATGGTATTGAACAAAGTTTGACAAGCAACATGCGCACAACGAAATTGTATTTAGCAATGTTGGATGTCGGTGAGAATACATTTAGCTGAGGACTCAAATAAAAACTGAACTAGCAAACTGATTATACTGACCTTTGGACTTTATCGTCAACTAAGAAATCAGGTGGCCACCAAACTACGCAAATAAAGGTGCGACTACTTAAAACATCACCTTGAGGAAAATAAGGGGAATCCAAAATGCTTCTGGAAAACCTTGAAGCTTGCTCTCCCTGGAAAAAAGAAAGTCAATAGATCACTTAACTAGTGATTGACAACAATGAGGCCACCGAGCCGAAGATGATGGCGAATGAGCTCAACTCATCCTTCACGGGTATTGCTGACTCCGTGCTGAAAGATGCCTATCCAAACAGAAATCTATATTCATATACTCTGGCTATGGTAGCACCAAACAAGTTGCCAGCTGAGTCTACGTTTACGTTTAAGAGCGCAACGAATACGGAAGTCAACAAAGCTTTGAATACCCTAAAGACTGCAAAGGCCACTGGAGCAGACGACATCCCAGCTAAAGCCATCAAGCTTGCCGCAGACAGTATACCCAGAGCGTAGCATACTTATTCAACAAATCCTTGAGGCTTCGGACATTCCAATTTGATTGGAAGATCGCTCGTGTACCACCACAGCACAAAGGAGGTGACATAACAAACCTTGACAATCAACGTCCTATCTCAATCTTGCCATGCTTGTAAAAGGTTCACGAAAGCTTTGCAAATGCTTAGTTGCAGGAGTTTGCTATCTAAAATAACCTGATAGGGGATAAGCAATTTGCCTACAAGAGATTCTCCTCCTATAGTGCTGCCTTGATTCTTCTTACTGATGAATGGTAGCGGGCAATAGAGGAAAAGTAGTAAAGGATAGCACTTCAGGTCCACTAGCCTCGTTTTGATGCGAGGGATTGGATTGGTGGAGGAGGTTGATTTCGTCGGCCATGTTGGATTTTTACGGCTTCTGATGGGTGGAGAGGGATGGATGACGTCATACCGGAAGTGAAAAAGGTTGAAAATGGGGTGAGCTGTCATGTCAAAAATCACCAAGGCAATAAGCCACTTGTCAGGAGGAAAAATTCAACAGATTTTAATGGTAAAAAAAACCTTAGGTACAAGGTGGGAGTGTGTGCCTGGACCCTAGTGTCACAGACGTCCCATGGCAACGTCTAAACTCCAAAATTTACATGGTGAGAGCTTAGGTCTGGACCCAGTGTCACAGACGTACCATCAAAGTCCAAAAATTTTTAAAATGTCGCGTGACTGAGCTTGGCCTGGACATGAGTGGTGTGTCGGGCGTCTCTTTTGTTTTTTTGTCGATGTCGGCGAAGGCGTTTGCACGCTTTTTTTTAGGTCTTGGATTTCTTGAGGGGTGAGGGCTCTTGAATGTAACAGCGATGGGTTTGGGCGTTGATGTACAGATGAAAGGAGGGGCGGTACACGTACCCACATGGTGAAGTCGATATTTTGGAAACCGACTTCCCTTTTAAAACAGTCCGCACATCGCCGCCGAAAGAAGCAGATGCTTTGTTGGTGGACATCAGTGGGTTTTCCAAGATGAGTCTTGGTGCGATGGCTCGCAAAACAGGTCTCGTCGAAAAAGGCACGTCTACAGTCAGCACAACGTTGAGAGGCTTCGGCGCTGTGTTGGTAGGCGTTCAGGAAATCGGGGAAATTGTTTTGGAGACAGGCGGGACAATGACGTTTGGGTGGCTTCCTGGTATCCGTCGGGGTAACAACAAGAGGGAGGGGAGGAAGATCGGTCAACAAGCGATGACCATAGTCACTGATGACGTAGGTATTCAAAAGATGATCCATTTCCTCGCGTGGTAGTAAAAGCTGTGCTTCTTCGATTAGCTCTTTCAACTCGAGGGTACAGAAGGGTCTCAGGGCTTTCGAACGTCGAAGGATCTCTTCGTCCAATTGACAAATAGTGTCGTCTCCTCTATCAGTCATGGGATCACTTTGGAGGAGGCGTCGATGAAAAGTGAACAGGGTGGAACGTCGAGTTGTCTTTTTATAGAGAAAAACGAATCATTAATTAAATCCTGGAGCACGTGGGACCTAGCCCGTTTAGCTCTAGGATTAGGTTTTGATAGGGGTTCCTTTAGTCAAAGAACCGATGATGAGAATGGAAAGAAATAGTAGAGGTAGACTATATGTACAAGGAAGAGGGACGCATACTGTCAGAGTTAGAGAAAGCACGCCTGGATGAACCAAGCAGAGTTGAAGAGCTTGAAGCCACTCTCCAGGGCAACAGGGATTCCATGCACCCTGGGTACTCCTTCACAGGTGACATACCTAAACCGCCCGCCGACGAAGGACTTTGTGAAAGTCTACCTCTTCTGTCGTCGGTGACGAAACGCATTCTCTTCATTAATCATAATACTCCAATAAAAGCGGGTAAACAGGTGAGCACCCTCCTTGTCTAAACCCAACCTCCGATATCTCCTCAACAAAAGAATGTCCGCCTGTCTCTCGTCCTCTACCTCCGTTCTCTCCAGTTGGGTCCTCTCCTCCACCACTCTTCTGCCAGCTACCTTGTCCCCGTTCACATTCGTATAACTCGTCAAGTCAGATAAATCCCTTCTTTGCTCCATTTTTTTCGGTCAAAAACGAACAAAAGTTTACTCGGTCCAACTAAAACTGTGAGTAAAGTCCTAGTTTGCATGCTGAGGGCTTTATACCAAGTGAATCGCAAAGGATGATGGGGTTCACATGACTTTTCCGTCGTTGGTTCTTCCACCTATCTTACGTGACTCTTTCTCCTCTATAAAAAAGCAACTCATCCTTTCTATTTCATTCTTCACTCAAGCAAGTAAGGATACACAGCAACACTAAGACCTGTCCTCACGGAAACCAGGCAAGCTCGGTAGGCTTTTCAGCTTTTCTTCATCATCGGTTCTTTGACTAAAGGAACCCCTTTCAAAACCAATCTAAGTAGTTAGCCTGTCCTGGAGTTAAACGGGCTAGGTCCCACGTGCTCCAGGATTTAATTAATGATTCGTTTTTCTCTATAAAAAAGACAACTCGACGTTCCACCCTGTTCACTTTTCATCGACGCCTGCTCCAAAGGGATCCCATAACTGAAAGAGAAGACGACACCATCTGTCAATTGGACGAAGACATCCTCCGCCGTTTGAAAGCCTTGAGACCCTTCTGTTCTCTCAAGTTGAAAGAGCTAATCGAAGCAGCACAGCTTTTACTACCACGCGAGGAAATAGATCGTCTTTTGAATACCTACGTCATCAGTGACTACGGTCATCGCTTGTTAACCGATCCTCCCCCCCCTCTTGTTGTTACCCCGACGGATACCAGGAAGCCACCCAAACGTTATTGTCCCGTCTTCAAAACAATTGCCCCGATTTCCTGAACGCCTACCAACAGAGCACCGAAGCCGCTAAACGTTGTGCTGACTGTAGACGTGACTTTTTCGACAAGGCCTGTTTTGCTAGCCATCGCACCAAGACTCATCTTGGAAAACCCACTGATGTCCACCAACAAAGCGTCTGCTTCCTTCGGCGCCGATGTGCGGACTGTTTCAAAAGGGAAGTCGGTTTCCAAAACATTCGACTTGTGGGTACGTGGACTGCTTTCCCTGTCACCTGAACGTCGACGCCCAAACCCATCGCTGTTACATTCAAAGAGCCCTCACCCCTCAAGAAATCCAAGACCTAAAAAAAAGCGTGCAAACGCCTTCGCCGACATCGACAAGAAAATACAAAGGATGCCTGACACACCACTCGGGTCCAGGCCAAGCTTAGTCACGCAACGCTCTCACCATGTAAATTTTGGACTTTGGACTTTGTCATGGAACGTCTGTGACACTAGGGTCCAGGCACACGCTCCTACCTTGAAAAGATCTTCTCCTAAAAGGAAGAAAGTGGACTCATACAAGTATCTGGGTGTACATGTGGATAATGCTCTGGAATAACCAATTAAAACACTTGTGTAAAAAGGTCTATCCCAAATTCAATCTTTTGAATAGGTCTTCTGGCTTGCTAACAGGGGACATTCTTTTACTAATTTATAAACAAACTTTTTTACCTACGGTTGCATGGTATGGCTAGACTGTTCCAAGAAAATGTCAACTAAACTTGAGCGCCTTCAAAACCAGGCTATGCGCTCGATTCTTAAGGCTAACAGACAAACCTGTACCCAGACCATGTGTGACAAATTGGGACTGGTTTCTTTATACAACCGCAGACGGTTTCTTCGTTTTTTGCTAATTTGGAAAATTATACATAGGTTACAATGTCCGGAACAACTAACAGACTATTTGACATTTCGTTGAAATATGCATAACAGGATCCTTGGTGACAATACCCCCTTGCACGCTCCTAGAAGTTAAAACATCTACAGGACAATCCACTTTCCAGTATTCGGCTGCTGTGGACTGGAAAAAATTGGCAAGAAGTAGTTATCCGAAGACGCAGTGGAAACTGCGATGATGAACTTTGGTACGATGTATAACTACTGTAGTTATCTGCGCGACCTGGCATCGTGCTGAATGCCTTTTGTTCTCGCGCATCGAACCACGCATCGATGTAGTTGTTAGATCTGTAGTCATTTGACAATTAAGTTATTCTACAATTTTTATAGGATAAATTCATAATTTTATTAATTGAGTTTAGCTCACCATGGGCTTATACCAGTCGGTACTATTGTATCAGCTGAACCATTCTGCAGGGTAAATAAAGATGATGATGATGATGATGATGATTATTATTATTATTATTATTATTATTAGTTCAATGGTGTTACACGTCTCGGCTCATTATTGAACTTTTTTTTTTCCTTTTCCCTTCAAAACACATCCACTTCATTCTTTCTTAACCTTAATCTGAATCGATACTGCGCAAAACCTTCCTTAACGGGATATACGCGCGCAGCAGTTATTTCAGATATGACAGCAAGGTTATTGCATGAAAATGTCGGTAAACGCTAAATTTTCTCCTGTCTGTTGTGCTTTTCGCAGAGGCAAGGCGTAAAATGGAAAATTGAAAATCGAAAGGATCTTTGTTTCTAAAGACGAAAAAAAGGTTTGGAAACGAAAAAACTAAATATGTGCTAGAATTGCAAAATTCCAGAGTGGTGCTTTCTCTTGTAGTGTAAATGTAAAACGTAAATGTAATTTGTCTACCCACGAAACACTTAGGAGTTCTGAAGACCTCTCTCTTCTCTGTGACGTAACTTCTCTGTGAGGGTCACGATATGACGAGTCCGTCCTTATCACGCGGTGAAATATTTATTTGCTTTAGGTAAAGTTGAATGTATGAACAAGAATTGAGTTAATTGAACTTAGTTGTGCATGTGTTGTATGATACGGTACCTAAACTGCTGCCATATTGTTAACAGGGGCGGTAGCAGGTGAATAGATCACGTACCCCCTCACTCCTGGTAAATACCCTTAACTTACCAGCCGCGGCCATATGGCGACCGCCGGTTTATAAAATGGACACGGCTTTACTTTTTTTGCGTCAGTTGGCTAAACATACCAACAAAGCGCTGTAAGGCTTGTGGTACGGTACTCAAAAGTGGTACGGTCTTTTATAAGACGCATGCGCATATTAGTCTGCTGAATGTTACCTTCGTGTGTTGTTGTCTTTTAATTCACAGTATTTAAGATATGAACGGTGAAGGGTTAAGTATGGGTCTCAGTATTTGTCTTGTATAACGCATGCGCAACTAACATTGAATGCGAAATTGGCTGTTCCGTCTGATCTAGTTAGTGGTTATGGTGAAAATTTTTTAGCGCAGACGTTTTGTGGGGATTGACATTTTGAGGGATGTAAAAATGTGGGAGTGGAAGGATTTGTGAATGTGAGGAGCATATCACGCTCCTGTGAATGTGATTTGCTTTGAAAGTTGCGTTTTGTATAGCAGCGGTGCCATATTAGGGACTTTAAGCAACGACGACGGCAACGCAAAGGAAAATTTCATTGAAATTGTGGTTTTCGGTTCTTTTATTCTACCTCGCGATTATTCTAACCCGTTAAACTTGTCTAATGTGGCCGAACTATTCGGAAACTGAATTCGTAGGGATGGGGCTCAAGTTCAGTAAGAGAAAGAATAATTCACTGTCGTGTGTTCCCTTTCTCCAAAAACCTTAAAACTGGTCATTTCACGTTGTTGTTTTGCAGAGGACGGCAAAGAAATGTACCAGAATGTCTAACGCACGTGCAGAGTCATTGTTTTGCTCATTAAAGCCTATTGTTTTCTGACGTTCTCGTTGCCGTCGCCGTCGTGGTGGCTTAAACTCCCTATTGTGCTGCGTGAGAGGCAGTTTCCCTTGGCGTTTTATGCGGGACCGGTTTCCCAAGTGGATTGTAAGTTTTCTCATTGGGTAACCTGTATTTCGCAGAGGAGAGAAACGACAGCTGTGTTTGCAGCTTTTTGCATGGTAAGGAACGGTGGCTTAGGGAGGAGAAGGGATTGGCACTAGTATGATGATGCAATTAGTGGATTGCACCGTCGATGCATCATAGTTCTTGAGAAGGGAGAGAGATGAGTTGTCATTTAACGTTTGAATGAATTTGCGTTTTTCAGCAAAAATAAAAGCGATGAGAAAGAGTCTCATCGATGAGAAAGAGTCTCAGAGTCATTTCGGCATCCAGTAACGCAATAGTCAAAATATTGCGTCACACAATCACACTTTTCGTCACGCCGGTTCGTACAAATACAGGATCGGGCTAACCTTTGTCAAACCCATGGGTGGGGAGGGTCAGAGCGGCCAGTTAAGATGCCCATTGGGCTTTCTTGTTCTAGTTATATTTGAAAGCAGCCAAAGTCGAAATGTACGACAAAACCCACACATCGCTAAGCCATCATCAAACTGAAAAAATAGAAATGGTTTGAACCCAGGAGTCATATCATAAGTCGGTAAATTATGATCGTCCGGGTGAGTGTAGTCCTGAGAAGGACTGTTTGTGGTGACACTGACTGACGTTTCGACAACCTGAGCGGAAGTCATCATCCGAGTCAAGTGAACTGTGAATCATCAGTAGATGTTGTAAGTCTCTGGGCGTTGTCCTCATTGGTCGACGAACTCACGATGTTATTGGTCGTCTGTCAGTTAAGCGGTGATGTTATTGGCTGTGAAGACTGTAGAACGTGATCGGTGCGTTTCGATCCGTCTTTTGTTAGTCAAATATCCGTTGGTCTATTGTTAGTAAAATTAGTCGGTTTGTCTATTGTTTGTCTGTCTTGTTACTGTCGGCAATCAGTCGTTTGTAAGGTGCAGGTAGCTGTTGGCAACGGTTCAGTGGTGTTTGTTCTAAGTTAGTAATCCAGCTTTCCAGAGAGATTCGTTGATGGTAGTCCGTACATTATAAGGGAAAATGAGAAGCTTGTTACTATTGGGCTTAAAGGGTAAATTGTCGAAGGGGCAGAAAATCCAGATTGAAGATATAGGGATAAGTAAAGAGCCACTTTTTCCTGATAGGATGGGAAAAGCAAGTTTTATTTCTCAGTCACTCAGTTTGCATCGTTTACAGGTTTTATAACGGCACTCTAAGTATAACGATTTACCATTCTATAGCAGTCTTTCAAAAAATACATTTGTCTGACATTTTGCGAGGTCACCAATTTAACAATACACTCTGATCAAGATTTCCACATATTACACTCTGGCATGAACACAAATTAATAGTCAAATATCCCTAACCACCGAAAAATCAAAACTTCATTGGTCAAGGTTTTTAAAATGTAAGGCGAAAAGCGGAAACTTCAGTGTCTTGACTTCCGTTGCAAGGTGGGGGTGGGGTCATTTGAGTGCAAGAGAGAAGAAGATAAGTTCTCTCGAACGGGCAAAAGCGACAACTGTACAATTAAGGGGGCAAATACCACCGCCCCAAAGTTACTATAGCTTAAATGTATATCATATGGAAATTTATCATTGACCCTGTAACACGCACACGCCACGCACACATGCACTACATAAAGACTCTACTCTTGCATGTATTAAGGATTGTTCTCTTCCTCATTGGAGTGCTTGTCCCCCTCTTTGGCTTCTGAAACGAGATTGGATAGAAACAGCGTTTTTAACAAAAGTGAAGAGAAAACGACCCGTCCTTGGTTTGGCTTTAACCTCTAAGTTTGAGAAGAGTTACAGCAAGCAAACATTTTCCCTCCCCCTACTCTCCCACGCACTAGGGCATTTTAGACGGTTAAAAGGCCGTTTGATACGTTTTTGCGCATCGTCCACCTAACTAAATTAAATGATCGCGGAACACGTAAATGAAAACTAAACGGGATGTTTTTCACGAAGGGCAGGTGAAAACGGGGTATTTTCAAAATCTTGAAACCAATTTGTTTATCTTGGTGTGGACATGCAATAGGCAAAAACGCATAAGAGCGAACGCGTTTTTAAACAGATTCGCTCCAGTAAAATCAGGAGAAAACGATATCACACCCAGTTTATACGAAAATATTTTGCTTCGTTTTCGATCAAATGAAAACGGAGACTTTTAATGACGTATTCCCACCGTTTATCTTCCCTTTCTCCGCTATGGGAAGCATTACTTTTACATTTGCTCTTTTTATGTCGTTTAAGTGTGAACGGGTGGTCGCAAGGCTAAAAATGCATCACACTATTAAAGACGCATACCTCATCTACACAATTCACGCGTTCGCACGGCGTACCTGTCTCGGTGTTCTCTTTTCGAGAGTTGTTGTTATTATCTTCACGAACTAATTTTTCCTCGTCATCTGCCGAAGATTTCTGTTCTTTGGGATCTGATTCTACATGAAAGGCGAAATAGGAAGATATAATTACATATCGTTCTAAGTCGTGTTACTATACAGTTATAGGAAAGTGAAAGCTACGAAAGTGGTCCGGGTTCGAATCCCATCAGTGGGTTGAGTTTGTGATTGGTTCTCCTGCATGCTGGAAGTTTAAGTGACCGAGAAGTTGTTGCTTTTTGGACTCTTTTTAATCTTGTGTCTTTTAATTCCACTAATACACGGTCAAAATATTTTCCTGTGTTTTTACAGACTCCAACCACCTTGTGAGACAATTTAAAAACAACACCACAGGAAAGTAAAGCTTGGCACCTTTCATTTGAATGACCAAACTTAGGATTCCATCCACAGACTTAAAAGTTACAACAACCTTGTACAACATAATGAGCAGCACTGCTCAACAGTGTTTTTCATTTGAATGGTCACACTCAAGGATTTCGTTCACAGACTCATAAATTTTAACCACCTTGCAAACAACACTGAATGAACAGCAGCAAGTGAAAGTACTGCTCAGTAGCTTTCATTTGAATGATCACACTTTAGGACTTCACCAACAGACTCAAAAGTTAGAACCACCTTGTACAGCATAATAAACAGCACCACAGGAAAGTACTGCTCAGTAGCTTTTATCTGAATGGTCACACTTAAGGATTTCATTCGCAGACTCAAAGTTAAACGATCTTACAGACACCACTAGACAGAAACACAGAGAAGTACTGCTCAGTAGCTTGCCACTCGGCGAGGTTCTGTTTCCTTTTATGTTTAGCTCAAAGAGTAGGGGTATTTCTTCAAAGCTTACCTGCCATGCTGTCAGTACCAGTCTTCTCTGGGCTCCCTGGCAAAACAATCAGCCTGAACCTGTACCCCTCAGTTTCACTATCAGCGGAGTCCTGATCCCCTGCGTGATGTGCACTCTCAGGGTGGTACTCGGGGGATGATTGGCGCTGTTTGGCTACATAGCTTGCTGTTCTACTGGACGGCCTGTAAGCCTCGTTTGCATTAGGATCCGTGGTCCAGCCTTTTATCATGTGTTTGTGAACATGCGATACTTCTTCACAAGGAGAGCGTACTTGGTCAAACTTGCCTCTAGGAATTCTCTGTGGAAAGAAGAAAAGTGATTGAGTCTACAGCCTCGTTAGATCAGTTACTTTGGCAGCAGTACGCAGAGATCAGGACTCAGTTTGACTCCTGGCATGCGATTCTCGAAAGCCCTGAAACTTTTCGGACCGATTTTGGGCACGATAGTTCACGCTACATCTTGTAAATAGTTTCTAAACGAATCTTAAAGACAAGTTTAGAAAAGTTTCTTTCTTTAAATATATGTTAAAACAACATCTTTATAGAATGAGCTGTTCAGGTTTTTATAAATGGCTTCTGCGGCACAAAAGTTCTCCTATCTCTTATCTTATTATTGTTATTAAAGCATTGTAAAGCATTGTAAAGCGCTTAGCACTTAAACGGGTCAGCGCTATATAAATATTATTGTATTGTATTATTGTATTATCTCGGGGATTTCCAAAAATGCACACCTGGCTAAGGGCCGGTTATTCAAAAAAAGTTAAGAAGTGGTTTAGCAAAACCGCGGTCTAAATCGCTTTCACTCTGGCCAACCTGAATATCTAAGCCTTGTGTTTTACGGTAATTAGTGGCAAGAAGGCAGATCGCACGGACTTTTTTGGAATTGATCCCCTTCTAAAAAAATGTGGAGAATCATTAGTAACCACAACCGCCCTTAAGTTAGACTTCGTTTAAAAAATTGACCTTTGGAGTCTTACAATAACGGAAGAAGAAGATGTTGCCTTTTTCTATGACATACCGAAGAAGCGTCTTCCTAATATTGACGGGGGTAATCCGCCATACGTTAATAGTTTGGTACTGTAGGTAAAGCATTATCATAAAGCGGAGCGAATTCACCGCTCGTTTGGAGCTCTTAATTAAAGATGAGGCTGTGAATATATCGCATCCAGTTATTTCAGCCTTGTTTTCTTATTTCCCCCTTGCTCTTTTTCTGAAAAATGCCCACAATCATGAAACGTTTTTCTCGCGTATTTTTTGAAAAGCCGCAAGTAGAATTTTCGCGGTGTATACATGGGACACTCTATGGTAAACACCCAGGTTGTGCACACGTTTGCCCGTATGCAATCAACAAAACCAGGAAATCTACTTTGCTTTTCAGTTTGTATTAGCTAAGGCTTCGGTTTTGCAAAGGGCGCAAGCACAAGTGCAAGAATGAGCATGGGATAAGGCCCCCCTTAGTGAAAACTAAAGTAACATGAGCAGAAGCAGAAGCGTGTACATAACCCTCGGACG
>Ga0126336_10001160_pt1 | contig 13082 bp, 9 predicted proteins | sample SidCmetagenome_FD_92530 | JGI IMG/M metagenome (GOLD analysis project Ga0126336, IMG submission 92530) | Coral microbial communities from El Islote,Puerto Morelos, Mexico - Siderastrea C C metagenome | ecosystem: Host-associated > Invertebrates > Cnidaria > Coral | place: El Islote,Puerto...
AAAAAAAAAAAAAAATGAAAAAAGCCCCCCCCGGGCAAAGGGGCCCCCCCCGCCAAGGTTTAAAAGATTTCTTTCCCCCCCCCCCCCCTGGACGGGAATAGCAAATAAATACATGGTAACTGATTCACAGGTGGTCTTTTTTTTCGGCAATTGCCCCTAAGTGCCTTTACAGTAAGTGGACCAATTCGAAATACATTTTATCCCCAAGTCTGTAGAAGTGATCAAAATTTAATTTCTCTTTATCATTATGGAGAAAACAGGTGAAAGGAATAAAGAAAATGGTCGTCTAGGAAACATTATCTAACGACCACTGAGCATTAAAATAGATGTGTGCCAAAGTAATTAAAAGGAATGAATTTCCTGAGTTTGGGACAAGTCTTTTCTTTTTATAGTTTGTTGGAGTGAGTGAAAAAAAGGCGGCCAAATTCCTTTTGTTCCTGGCTTGCAATATTTTTTCTTCCTCGCCTAGCGGCTCTCCTTCGCTCTACACTATGTGAGCGCCTGGTAAAGACTAGTTTGGGACTTAATGGACCTTTAAGCTGCGAGTTAAGTGAAGAGAGAAAAAAAGATAGAAAGCCAAGCTACATTTCCGCTGATAATAGCTACACCTTGTCTACTAAATATCGCAAATGCGCACCGACCGCGAGTCCTTCCGACCGGTTAGCACGACATAGAGTCCAAACACTTTTCTACAATGCTGTTTCCTTAATAGATGTTTTATCAGGAAGCCAAAACTCAATTTATGCAGCATGGTCATAGTGGTTCCAACTTTTGAGTCTAGCTGTCGTTAAAATTCATAAGTGTTACAATTCAAATGAAAGCTTTTGAGGTGAATGAAAGCTTCGTGGTGTTCGTTTTTCTATATTCTGTAAAATACAATTGAGATTTTTTTGTTATTTGAAATTTTGGAGTGAAAGAGTTGAAAATATGGAAGTCGGGAAGAGCGCATGTACCCCATGCATTTCGGAAGGAAATACGTCCCATTTAAACAGTATCTATTGTTTGTTGTCACTCATATCTTCAATATAAATACACACTTTCTGGCTTTCAAAGTCCATTTAAGGCAGCTAGTTAAGTGAAGCGACATTTTAGTTGAACACACAGTAACACAAGCTTACCTTAGGAGAAGAAAAGTCTCTCTTGTATTTTGTAAAGGGTTTCTAGTTAATTAAAAAATCTTTGTTAGCTTTTCTCGAGATTAATAGCTAATTAGCAAGCCATAGAGCAAGCCGACGAACAACATGGATAGGCCCTAAGTGTTTGACGAATATAATTTTCTAGGCCATGAGAAGATTAGAAAGTGTACAAAAATCGAACAAATGGTATTTCGTTAAGCCTTGAACAGTCTCAAAGCTGACTAAAACTAGAAGGAGGTACTATTCAAGCGCAGTTGACGTAATCGGAAAAAATAAAGCAAAACTGTGTCTTGTAAACATTACCCGCTCTGTCGGTAGAGGAACTTGCTCGGCAAATAATGAATATTAACAAGTTTTCGGGCGTAAGAAATCATTTCCACCCAATGACACTTGGAGTCTCATTTGCGCAAAACCTCCCGGCCCTTGGCGAAATCACGATGAATCTTATGACACGTTCGGTATCGTAAGTTATACTTAACGATCGATAATATTTTATATCACATTTACATCCAAGTAGCAGTTTTGTGTTCTGTTATTGGCGACTTTTTCGCACATCGAAACGCCATTGTGCATGTAATGAAATGACAATTCTACACTGAATGAAACAAGTCTGCGGAACGCGCCAAGACCGAATTTAATAAACTGTTCATTGTAGACAACACAAAGCTTTCTGTTTACCCTACACTGTCTTTTATAACAAATTAATCGATACATGGCCTTTAATAAAGTTTTGACTTCACGAAAATTTTGCTTTTGTGTGTTAAACAAACATTCAAAAATCTAATAAGAAATAAGTTGGAAACCAAGCTACATAGTGACATATACATGTGGAGAAAAAATGTCGACAATATTTTTTATAAACGCATTATACATCTTATTATAAAGATTTTTTTTCAAGCCATACGTAACCGTTACTGTATACTGTTTGACAACGGCCTAAAGCCACTTGAATTTACAATTGCTTGCAAGACAAGAATGACAGAAAAAGCTTTTAGCTAGCTAAAAGTCAAACGGTTTGCAAATCAAATCGCAGCTCGCCTAATTACAGCTCGATGGCTCGCCATGAAAGCGTATTAGCTCGACAATGAAGTACTCGAATAAACTTTAATCAACAAATTCTTGTCAAGTTGTTTCACCGGTTCGCGCTAGTACAGTCAGCTTTATTTACACATTATTAGGAATACGATACTTTATTAAGTAAGCTACAGACATGTTCTCTTGTCCAATCGCGCGTCTCGCCCAAAACTCGGGCAAACGTCTCGTACAACTCTTGGTTATTCGAGGTGTTTGAGTTCCCCAGGGTCCTTGAATTTCGCTCGAGATTTGCCTTTTTCGTGGATTCGTGAATGCTTCGTCTCTTTTCGCCGAGATGTGAATGAAATTGTCCGCTGGATAATTAGACAACGGCACCTTACAAAGAGTCGGCGCCTCAGACCGCAATTGACATTTGCGAAGTATTTTTCAAACTAAACAATTGAAAGCGTTAAAATGTAATTAATATAGATATGAGTTTATTTATAATGAAGCCGGGCTGTGATTGGCTGACGGTCCTTTGCAGCTTCGGAGTACAGTTTGTAAAGAAACTCAGTGACGCATAAAGTCTCAGACCCGACTTGGACGCATGCCGGTTGGATCACAGCCGAACCTATAGCATACCAGATTACTCATATAATCAAGGACAACCATACTAAAGCCCACTTCAGCGCCTTAAGTACATTAAAGCTGCTTCAACTGCCACAAGAAAACCAGCGTGCAAAGAATTTTCACCAGTAAAAAATCATCCTGAGAAAGATGAGCTCACCAAGTGACTCGCCTGAGTTGCCATCGTATGATGTCAACAACAACCAGCCGAGCAAGGAGTTGTCCGAAAAGTGCACGGACTCGCTCGAAGGTAAGGTTTTCCTCTCGGTAAAGAAGAAACGTAGATCACTTTCCAGGATTCTAGATAACTAAGTTCTAATTAGTTCAGGATTTCTCAGGGATTAAGTGTTAATCTTGCTTGAAACAACAATATGTGTTCTTACTTCTCACAATTGAACGTGCGAACGCTTCGTGCACCGTGAAATGAGCACTGTTGAGACATTCCAGGAAGAAGGAGCTGCGTGTTCCTCCGCGCAGATTGCACTTCTCTTATTCCCGCCGGAAGATGCTAATAAATCGATGAACACTGTTTTCGTTCTGTCCCACAGAAACTTCGTCCGTGGATGGAAACGGCACGAAGACGAAACGAAAGCAGAGAAGACAGCGGACTCACTTCACGTCTTATCAGCTGCAGGAGATGGAGGCAATGTTCGCTAGAAACCGATATCCAGACATGGCGGTTAGAGAAGATATTGCTCTGTGGACAAGTTTGACAGAGGCGAGAGTCAGGGTACGTAGACAAACATTCAGTTGAGATCCTGGACCCGCGCTCACAAGGCACGGCGATGTCCAAGTAGTTAGCTTGATGTTAAATAATTGAAATGCAACCAAGTTATCAAGCTCTTGGTTTATGTACGATGCAGGACAAATTCCTACAGAAATTCACAGGACAACTAAATCAATCTCTGCGCAAAGAAATCAAGTTTATTGTCGCTAAGCTTATAAGGAACATGCCATGTTTGTTTGCATTAAAACAAGCACCACTTAAGACTTGCATTTTGAATATGAAACGAAACAAGGCGAGCAGGCTGCTTGTACTTGTACTCGACGCGTAAATTATTTACCACACCACAGAATACCCTGGAACATATTCAAACTAATGGTACTGCCTTGAATGAAACCTTACTCATGGCTTGCGTTCGATTTTTAGCGGCCCAAAATGTTCCGATCGTGGGGTGAAACTAGCAAATTAGGATTAGAAACACTTTAAAGACTTGAATATCGTCAAGATGTTTGCTTTTTTAATGCATTTCTTCAAGATGTATTTCCGTGCAATTACATTGTTTACCACAGGATTCGCCAAACCGTTTCAAAAGCACCTGGCAGTCAACAAGCTTGCCAGCTTTCGCTTTCTTGGTCATTTAGTGTTGAAAAAGTACAAACTGCGCTAGAAAAGGTTAACGTGTCGTGTTTAGATTTCTCGTCTTTTAAGCCTTTTTTTGTCCCGTTAAATCTTCTGCACCACCTAAATGATAGCACTGGACGGCTTTCGGTGTTAACACCTTTGCAAATACCTGAATACCAACTGTGCCTGTATTGTGGCGATTAGTAAAGGCAGACAGGTGAATTTCTCAAATCGTAATAGAAATCGCTAAAGGAGAAAGTAAAATATACGTTTGTGTTTAAAAAAGGCCACAGCGAAATATCAAAAATATATCGATACAAATTCGCTGAAACATCCGGTGCTTTAGAAATCGTAATGGCTGTATATTTTTCTTTGACAACGTCTTCTCTTTGTGAAAGCAGCCTAATTACAAACTTAAACGTGTGAAAAAAACTTGTGGCGACTCATTTCACTTTTCACACTTCACTTCGAAGGAGAAAAGCGTGGACTTAACTGGGCTTTCGAAAAAAGTGCCTTGTCGACATTTTAGTCTGGTTTCATACTTTTCGTTTAATGCCTGGCACTTGGTGTATCTTGGCAGCGTTAGAAAGCTTTATCACTCAAACACGTTTGGTTTTCAGCGAAAAGGTTAGCCCGATTTTAAGTAGACTATTAAATAAATGTCAAACTTTTGTGTTTGTATCTCATTTTATTAATGTCGAGTTTCATAAAACACTTAAAACTGCAATTTATCATCGTATTACATTAAATTGGGAATCACCTTTCTTCAGCTAATATGTCTGTACATTAATGTACACGAAAAGTAAAGAAATAGCAAACAAAACTTTCAACAACGTTGACATACATATTTTTTCCTTTCAGGTGTGGTTCAAAAATCGCCGGGCGAAATGGCGCAAGAAGGAGAAGAACAACCCAAGCAATATGCTTGGGCAAGACAAGGGAAGCGCAATTATTCCAAGCGTCAACGGATTCTTCGAAAGCCCGAGTTCCATCCGCTACGAAAGCTCTGACACACCGCCCTCGGTTTACCCCAACTACAGCTCAAACTACTGGAGCAAGGGAGCTCCAAGTCTTGGCTACAGCTCGTTACAGCAAGGAAGCAACACTCTGGGGTATAATTCGTTCAGCCAGATACCTCCACCTTGTCCCGTGCCACCGCAAATATCGAGTTCGTTGAGTCCGTTCTCGACTCCGATGACGAGCGATAACAGTTCCTCGTACGCTGTCACCTCTTCCAGTGTGCCAAGCGTTCCCTGCGGTTTTCCGCCAACTTACGGGTATCAAGAACAGAGCTCGGTCTATTTAAAAGGTAAAAGTTCTTCAATGAATCATCACCCGAACTATTCGCAACCGAATCCTTACACTTCATACCCGTACGGGATGGCCGAAATCCCGATTAACATGTAGGACCGAACGAGAAGAACTGAACAAACAATATTTGAGGATCAAATGAAGTGACTTATGTGACTGCACTTAGAAAATGAGTTCTAAAGACAATTTGTTTTAAGGTGCGGTTCATTTGCTAGAAGCAGAAGTGCTTTTTTATTAAGTTTGATTTTAAGGTTAAAAACCGTCGTGATGTTAGCATCAAAGTAATTAAAAAGCGAAAACAATTCTCTCGAAGTTAATAGATTCAATCTAGGTGAGGTTTGGGTGTTTCAGTCAATGGTGAATACAAATTATTTTAAAAGGTTTTAGTTCAGTAAGATTCAATGTATTTAAAGTAGTTTAGTGAAACATTGCCTTGGACAAGGTGCTTAAGGTAGTGAAAATATAAAAATGCTTTAATGCACTAAAACATTTTCCTTGCTAGATATAGCATTGCACAATATTCTAGATGGTAGACACAATTTAGCCTCACGCTTCACCGACATTCAAATTTCCCTTTTGTTCCTAGCAGTCTTTCGGCGCATATTCTTAGAGGAGCCATACGAACAAGTTTCGTATATTTGCCAAAGTTAATTCGCCTAAATATTTCCACTTATTGAGCTAAGAACGTTTTGATAGCAGTTATAAGCGTTTCCTAATAATGGTTTTGTCTCGGTCCTGTGTAGTTCTCGCGTCCTAATCCGACCTACATTGACGAAGTTATTAAGGTAATATCAAACCATTCTTGTGTAAGGCGATGAGCTATTCAAAAGTGTTAACTAAAATGAATAAGACTTTCCTTTTAATCTTAGCTGTGAGAAGTCACAACTCACACGCGTTTGCCAGCGACACGCCCGGTAGTTATCGTAACAGGCACTTTAGAATAGCGCGCCTAACTTTATTGCTGGGTTTCGCAAGAAAAACTGTTTTGAGTTCGTGCAGGGACAATTGGGAGACCATGACACCGACTACATTTTAATGCAGTCTCTTGAGGCCTGGTTGTTTTACCCTGGGAATTTTCAGCTGTATTTAAGATTGTACAGTCAATAAAAGACTAAATGTTGTGCGCAGTCTTTGTGTGTTAATACATTCTTTTCACAGGCTGAGACAAAAGAAATAGTCTTTTGTATGAACTCTTTCAGTCCTTAAAAAAGCCGCTCCACAGTGCTGCTACTTGGAAAGATCATCAATTACTTCTTGCGTCTTGCTTTTATAGAAGAGAATTCTCACAAAAACAAGATTACTTCTTTGTTAGTTTGCGTGTGTCAGCCATTTGAGCTTTAAAACCCTAAAATGAAAAAAAAAAATGCAAATGATCCGAAAAAACCTATTCAAAATGGCTGTTTTCGATTCTATTGACTATGAATGTCAGAAAAGCGATAAATATGCGTACTTTGGCGGACGGATGTGACTAAATACGGCCATTACATTGATATATCTGATAAAATAAGATAAATGTATCAAAGCTGTCCACAAAACGTCTTTTTGCGAATAACTAAATTGCCCACTTTCGGTGGAAATGGGTTTCGCACGAAATCAACGGTTGCCAGGTATTCCGACAACATACAATTATCAAGTGAAGGATGTCTGACTTTTCCTCTTGGCTAAACAAGAACAAAACTGTAAATTTTAAAATACACAGGTTTCTTTCTGAGTCGCTTTGTTCATTGTACGTTAGTTGGAATGATCGCAAAGATAGCAGTCTTTGTCATTTCAGGTAAATTTATGGCGCCAATTTCCAGGAAGGAAGAATACATCGACTTTGACTTCCAGACGTGAGATACTTTTTCTTATATCAGATTTTCTTGTAAGAAAGATTTCTTACAATTAACGACTGCTGATAATTCAGAAATTGGAACAAAAGACTTTGATGTATAGCTCCAGTTTAATTGCTTTTTCTGTGTCTGGTTTCGTCCCAACAATTTTTTTCTTGCTAATTTTAATATCTTTGTTTGCCGACGTAGTGGCACTGCGTTGTCAAGCAATTATTTGGTAAAAAATTTCGCCGAGATTTCCGGTAGTTTCGGTAAAATTTGGGAGGATGAAACACCATAGCTTGTGATATTATACACATCTGCTTCACCATTGAAAGAAACATTCTTATCACACAATTGTAAATGGCTCTTTATGAAACTCGTGCAAATTGGATTCACCAAAATTAATGTTGAATTTGCCTTCGACGCGTATGGTGTCGAGAAAACCAATAGGTTCTGTTGGGTTTCAAATTTGTGCTGTAGGACTTTGTTGCCTTCTGCAAAGTCTACTTGCAGTAAAGTCTTCAAAGGATTCAATTCTTAATTTAGAATTATAATAATTGCAACGAAAACGAATAAGTGGCGTAACTTCAGTTAAACAATCACTTTTAATTAATATCTGAAAATAAAACATGGTCTTTCGGAAGCTTATTTCCACATCTTTACTGTTAGTGACTTTTCGCTAAATCAACAATTTGGCGAAACTGTTCCCTGGACATTCACTGCCGAGAAAACTGAAAAACTCTTGGGGCGCTTCCTATATAGTGGGGGAAATAATAGGAATCGATGGTACTGTTTCTCTTTTAGCATTCATTCAGTTTTTAGAATGAACGGAACGGTGTTCAATTCATTGTGCTCCCGATAACAGAATGAACGAAATTTGCAGCTTTCTCGGTACAAAGAGTACTGCTTTCTTTTGAGAAGTGATGTGCAGTGTGTTGTGTTTTACCTAAACCGGAACAACACCAGTAAGCCATAATATTTCAAATAGAATGCAATATTGGGACATGTTTATCTTTCAGATTTTCTTACTACTTGAGAAATAATTTAACTATCTATGGTGTTGACTTTCCCGTTAAACTTCATTATTGGATATTGATTGAATTTCCAGGGTGGGAAAAGAAAATAATAACTTTTGCACTGCTTATCCATAGGGTCCCGAAAAGTAATAAATTCTAGATATTTTGGTACTTAAATGGACAGTAATCGTAAATTTTTTCCATTCTTTCACTATCGAGAATTAAGGTTGCCCTACGTAAGAAATGAGCCAATAAAATTTGATTTGGCAAAATATGAAAAACACTGAGCACCACATAAAAGTTTTGCTCGGGAGGATTCATTCGAATGGTAACACTTAACAGTTTCATACTCAGACTTAAAAGGTTAACACTTAACAGTTTCATACTCAGACTTAAAAAGTTATTACCTGGCTCAAGTTTTGTCTGTGGTAATAAAGGATAAAAATATACATGATTTAAAATTGCATATAACGGGGATACTTTTAATTTTAAAAAGCAAGAATACGAAAAATATTGGAATTGATGTCTACTTATTAAGTATACCTGGAAATTTAATTTGGCTTGGATGTTATTTTGTTTTTGTGTGCCACCTGAGTGTGTTGTGTATTTTACGCGGCGAAGAAAACAATAAAAGTCTTTATTTTTCATAGATATGCAAAACGAAATAATAACTGTTTGGTCGGAAATGAATTCAGTATAAAGTTTCATGTTACAAAGCAATGATAGTATTTTAAAAACTAATATGTTTTTAAACAGCTGATTTTTTTAGGAAAGCAAAGTTTCAATGAAAAATTAGTCAGCTGAAAATTTTGATATAGTCGGCGAAGCTTTATTTATCGGAAAGTTAATTAACTGGACGCTGTCCACAACCTAGAAATGCATTAAATTCTTGTTCAAAATTGTTTTACTTAAGTCATACTTTGTTAAGTAACAAAAGATTAAAAAGAAAAAAAAGTCAAACATAAGCTGTTTTCTTGCCTTTGTATCGGTAAAACGAATATCACTATTATTTGAGGTGTAAAATGGAAATATGTCTATGAGTTCAAAAGTTCCGCCTCTATATTTTGTAAGTAATTTTATAATTATAACGTGTACCACAGTTGTCTTGTCTCGTCTATGTGGTCACAAAACGCAACCATGAACTAGCCGCTACTTTGTAAACATGCATTTCGTTTTCTTCCTGGAAAAAAATACCGGCTTGGATAACTAGTGGCTTAATATTTTTCACTGCTACCTATTCCTCTATTAAATAAGAAAATGAAGCCTTGAGAAAATTAAATCTATTTTCAAAATTTCTGACGGAGCGTAATCCCAAAGTGTGACAAATGAAATGAGAACTATTGAACAAAACTTGCACCTGTGTCCGTCTAGTTTTTAATGCTTTGCCAAATGCTTTAATTTTAAATTTCTATAATTAGCGTTTGAATTCTGGTGTTTTTAGCCGGTTTCTCGACATAGGGTTATTGTGGGACACCATCTTTCGATACCGCCACAGAACTCATATATCTGAGTATTAGCTTGTGAATAATTGAATGAAACCAAAGTGTCGACTGTCTCCAATTAGCAACGGAAAGCAAACATGTTTGATTGGTTTGATATTTTTGCTAAGCTCGATAAACAAAATATTAAACGAACATTGTCAATATTAGTAAAACGACTTATTCCATTGATTTTGACCAGATTTTAATATTGAAAACTACCTCTGTCAGTATATTTATGAATGGCAACAGCCGATGTCATAGTGAAAATCTAGCTCTTAATTTTCCTTGTTCCTCCGATTGTTCCTCATGGTGCGCACAAGCGAGAAACTTTATTCCAGATAGTGATGACATGGATTGAATATTTCGTAACGTAAACAGTCGGGAATATGAACCGTGAATTTATATTTTTCATATCAATATTTCTGTATACACACACCACGCGTTAACGAACTTTGTTTTAGTCTTAACATTAATTTACATCTTGGATAAAAATAAACCAAACTTAAGTTTATTACTGAAAATGAACTTAACATTTGCCACTTCATACACATCGGAAACAGGAAAATTTTACAAAACGGGCTTTCCTTTAGGGCGATCAGTATCTGTTGAAGAAAAAATTACCTTTTTGATATTTGTTACTGATAAGTGATTTTTAAAACACGTTTTCTTGCCGTATGGTTCTAGTCGGTAATCTTAAATGAAACCTAGCTATTATTTGAATTAAATGAAAGAAGTTCAGACCGGATTTGTATAAACTTATTTTCCATATTTAAGAATGGAACGGTGTTAATCAGCATTTTCCATTACGTGCAAAATGCGATGTTTTATTGTCCAAATTTAACCAAATGTAGGCAATTGTCAGAAAAATATCTTTGGGGCGGCTTGGACCCACACACAGATGGTGTTACACAAAAGAACTCCGTCATTCGGCCAGTTAATCAAGCTTATCGCTTTCATTTATCGCACGAAAGGACATGCAGTTTGACACAGAGGTAAATTTCAATAGTAATGAAAGCGATAAAGAAGTGATGTTTGTAAATGTTTCGAAGCTTAAGAGTTAATCCAGCAAAAAGTGTCAACGTTAAAGTTAGAAAATGCATAGTTCGTGGAATATATTGTAAAGAAACTGCTTTCCGTGATTTAGGCGACCACGTCTCTCACATTGCCTGTTTTCATTATCAAAACCGCCTTTAATTTTTTATCTTGGGGACCCACGTCCCTGGCAGCGATCTTGTCGGCGTTTTTTGCCAAGCTGCTCCGTTACACGAAGGTTTTACTTAATAGGTTAACCAAGAAGCTCCTCTTTTGGTTTGGTTAGCACTTAGCTCAAAAAAGGTTTTCATGACATGCACTTTTGACAAAAAAATAAAGTGGTCTTAATGGTTTTGTTGCTCGGCAACGTAAAAGCAGCCTCTGTAAGTGTTCACAAAACAGAACAAAAAGGCAAAAGAAATCAGTCAACTGAAAGATTAGACTTTCAAATATGGGCTCACTCCATGATACCATCATTATTGTCGCTGTCACTTCTTGATGAAGTCGTAGAAGAGACGTAGTTTTTTTATGAGATATACAAGAATAGGAAGCCGATCCAGGAAAAGAAAATCCAGCCAACACCTGGCTAAAACACTTTGCTCAACTTTACAAGAAATATACTGGTATTGAAACGGATAATTAATAAAAGTTAAATTCCAAAATTGAGACCGATTGTCTTCTGCAGAAAAATGCTTACATTAAGAAAATGGAACGGCTCAAAAATAAAAATGACACTAGTTCCCTGCGGATTTCCCCAGAAACATGATTTTAGGGGCGACATAGCCTGTGAACAGGCGAGAGGGACGAGAGGTATAAGGATTGTGGAGGGGAGAGGGGACGTCGGACATTCTTCTCCTTCTCTCTTCACCCGCTTGCCACATCCCCCAACTGTGAGTGCCTGTTCACAGGCTAGGAGCGACAAGACAACCTCCTAAGAAGCTTCGACACGGGTAACAAAGACACCGTGCCTTACTGAAAACTTGTTCCTGTTGACACATAGTTCAGTGCCGTTCCTGGCGTGCGTTTCTCGAAGGTTTGGAAAAGTTTTTGGCCCTGAAAAGCCATCTCCAAAAATACGAACACCTCATTCTACAAAGCTGATGTTTTAACATGTCTTTAAGATAAGAAATAGTTGACTTATAGCAAAGTTTCATGCTTAGAAACTTCTCGAATATCGACCCGAAAAGTATCGGGGCTTCCGAGAGACCCCCGCCTGGTCGATTAAAGTATTATCAAAACAAAAGTTGAGCAAGTGGAACACATGAACACCAACCCGCAGTATGGCCATTACCCTATGCCTGCGCACAGCCATATCCCTCGAGCAGTGGCAGCCATGGACAGCTGTTTCGTCCTTGTTAGGACTCATCAGCATGGCATAGCCGTCGGATAAGGCAGGACCCCGGATAGCTTCACGTACTTGCCCTTTACTGCCGAGGCCAGTGCAGTAAAGGGCAGATGATACGCTGGACTTTTAGTTCGGCTTTCTGCCTGGGGCTAAGCCATGCTGATGAGTCCCGTAACAAGGAAGAAACAGCTGTCCATGGCTGCCACTGCCCGGGTGCCAGTATAGCTGTGCGCATGCGTAAGGTAATGGCCATACTGCAGGTTTAGGTTGGTGTTTGTGTTCCACTTGGTTAATTTATTCATTGTTCTCTTAAATATTATCGCCCATACTAGTGCTCTTCTCTTTCGCGTGAAATATTTCGGGGCGACTCTTACAGCATGAAAGTCTTCTAAAACACTCTAATCACAAAGTGCAAGCGGTCGAATTTGTTGCCGTCGTTCCTCCTATTTAGGAAACTTCTTCCTTGTTACTCTTGGCGAGGCTAAGTATTTTTAATACATACCAAATCAGTGGATAGTGTTATCCGCGAGCTCTGATTGTGATTGGCTAATCAAACTCGGGATAGTATTAGCTATTCACCTCCCGGCATTTTCCTGGATATCGCACGAAAAAAAAAGAACTATTTGGTGCTGGCTATCCACTTGTTTGGTATGTACTGAAACAATTATTCACGTCAGTGTCGGTGAAGAGTAGAAGATATTTACCTCGCAGCTTTGCGGCTCGGCAAATATCCACCATTATTCACCTCCACTTCGGTTAATAATTGTTAAATAGTTGACAAGTGGTTAGTAGAATAATAAAACTTCCTGCCATTTTCTGTTTTAACGTTGGTTTCCACTGTTGCGTAAATTTTACGTGCGTACGGGCGTGAATTTAACTGGCTTTACGTGCGTAAATAAAATTAGAGACGATGTATGAACGGCTTACGTAAACGTAAAAAGTTATAATCTTCCTACTTTTT
>Ga0126336_10001161_pt1 | contig 13079 bp, 10 predicted proteins | sample SidCmetagenome_FD_92530 | JGI IMG/M metagenome (GOLD analysis project Ga0126336, IMG submission 92530) | Coral microbial communities from El Islote,Puerto Morelos, Mexico - Siderastrea C C metagenome | ecosystem: Host-associated > Invertebrates > Cnidaria > Coral | place: El Islote,Puerto...
AACTAACTTATGTGACTGTGAATGAATTCAAGGTTATGACGCACCATCCTGTGTTGTTGTTTACTATGTCGTGCATGTTACAGTAAAATGAGTGACCACTCAAATGAAGCGGCTATTGAATGAGAGTAATATTCTGCAAAGATGTGACCATTACATTAAATATTGTTTTTGTTTGTTTGTTTGTTTGTTTTTTCACCATAATGTGTGAGATTTCCGCTCAATTTTTAAACTCAGGCTTTCTTGGAAATGAAGCTAAGCAAATAAACAGAGCTGTCTCTACAAACCTTGATAGTGCGCTCCGTTAAATTTGATTCGATGATTTTTGCTGCCTCTCCTTTGGTAATTCTTTGAATAGATGTCAGTTTCAGGAAAGTAGGTTCTTGCCACTCAACGGTCAGTCCAGTAACCGTGACATTTACTTCTTTAATGAAAAACTTCATTGCAAATTTTGCTTCAAAACTGCAAAACAGGAGAAAGTTTGTCAAACCACCGCAAAGCCCCATTTACGTAACATGTGATACCTACAGAAAAGACCAAGATCGTTTCACGTTTTTGCAGTAAACTCAAGCCTAAAGATAGTTTTATGACAAAGTACTTCAGTATCATGCAGCACTGAGCTAAGGCCAGGACCCCTGAGCTATTGCCGGACGACAAAAGAAAATTATTTCCTATAAGAACTTCCTTTTTTTTTGTACTAAATACATGTAATTTATTCTTTTTTATTCTTGCTGTTTTATTGAGTGCCATGCGATCCCCAGCCGGTAAATTGCGTGTCGTCTTCTTCTTTATATCATGCAATATGGAAATACTCAGAAAAGTAATACCTAATATAGAATGGATAGTTTGACGTCATCCGTAAAAAAAAGCCCTTCGGCTTCGTACACAACATCAGTTCGTTCAGCAAGCGCGCAGTTCAACATTTATCGAGTATTCGCCGAGATCTCTTCTTGGTTTTTCAGTCAATTCAAGCTAAAAGTATATAGTTCAATGCTAAGATAATCATTCACTCAGTTAGATCTGCCCGGATGAAAAATTAACCGGCCTTCGGTCATGGCGCCCATGACCCAAACCATCATTCAGCAACTACATGAAACCTCGGTCAGCCGATACTGATACTCCACTGGCTCACTAGAGGAGATAAATGAATGCTTTATTAAGTTGAACCTACCCTTTCCCCCATACGTAGCAGGCGTAGGGGAAAGAGAAGGGGAGATGGCACTAAGGGAAAACGGGGGACTGTGGAAAGAAGGGGGGAGTTCTCTTTTTCTCTTCTTCTTTTCTCCCTTCCTCTCCCTCCCCTCCCTCCTTCCCCTTGTACGCCTGCTAGGCGGGCTACTTACCCCGAAAAGAAAGGACCTCCTTCTTGCTCCACAATATTTGCCTAGAAAATTATATAATTAAAAATTTTCGTATTACATGGCCTTTCTCACAAACATGCGGCAAAAAACATTGAATTTCCAACAAACGAAACTCAAACCTGTGTCTGGTCGATAGCCTGCTTAGCATGGCACCGAAAAGGGAGGCAGAGGGGAGATTCTAGAGCCCAAGTCACGAGCAAGCTAAGGAAACTTAAATATTATGTGGGTCTGCTTCAGGAGCCTATCAACTCCTAGTCTGCGGCTATAGCAGAAACAATGACCTTCCTCACACAGGTCGAGAGCCCTTCACCCCTGGGCCTCTGCACAGGTCCAAACGCGTGGTTTGAAAAGACATTTATCTAGGGAATTGACTGTCCTTCATCTTTTTTTCTCGAGAGGGCGAAGAGTTCCTGGGAAAGACTTTTGCTTTGGCCAGCGCTATCACTGAGGCATGTGTCAGAGCTGCCATCTTTCAAAAACGAAGAGTGTTACTCTGGAAAAAGTTACAGCTTAACACCACGGAGCACCCAACTCCCACGTATCCGAGCAAAGGCATTTCCCAACGTTGTGTTATTTTTAGACAGTTCCAAGTCTTCGGTTCACCTTCGGATACCTTCGTAGACCATCAGTTATCATCAGAAATCTTCGTTAGCTTTCATCTTATCTTTGGAAATGCTCGGAAGCCCTCGGGTCATCTTCAGACATCTTTGGAAAAATGCAGGTCATCCGAAAATATCTTAACTTGAGAAACGCCGTTTTACAGACGTAGTATGGAAGTTGCTCCACACTCCACATTCTTTTCCTGTTATATGTGACTTGCTCTCCCCTCCCTCTCTTTCTGATCAAGGCTAGCGGTTAATACACACGAAGAAACATTTAGCTCTTACTGGCCTACTCCTATACTGACGACTAACGATGAAAGGGAATGCAAACAGTGCCTACCTCAAATATGCCATTAGTTAGAACAAGTTGAAGGAGGTTGAAGACGGTAAGCTGCTGGAAAATAAATCAGTCAATATTTTTTACTGAAGGTGACAAGTAATTCAAACCAACTCTACAAAGCTACAAAAAAAGTTGGCCAGTTTCATGTCCTGGGTTAGTGGAGAAGCAGACAGAAAAATAAAATAAAATACATGAGTAGTAAAGGGGGTGCCACATCTCGTCCAGCCCCAGGTGTTTAATTTTCGTGCCCGCTTTCTTCGTTTGCTGTTCCTAATATCTCGTTCCTTCTATGGCGCCTGGAACAAAATGTAACACAATCTTTCCTTTCTATGACCGTCTGTTCTCGTCTTTGGCCTCCAATTTATTTATTATAAATAGGCATGATTCTTCTGTAAAGTCGCACAAGAGCCAAGGAGCCTCACACGGCCAGAGTTTAAACCTAGCAACTGAGAGTATTGCTACTCCCCCCTGAATGGGATGCTAGTCCATCACAGGGTTGCCTCCGGCAAGTATGTCGCTGGTACCCATTTATACACCTGGGTGGAGAGAGACAATGTGGGGTAAAGTTTCTTGTCAAAGGAAACAACATGATGGCAGGGACTGGGCGTCGAACCACCGAACTTCAGATCTGAAGTCCAACACGCTAACCACTACACCACAGCGCCCCAACCTACTGATTCTACTGTGGAACCTCTTTAATAGTACGGACGCCGAAGGGACTGAAACCATTGTCCATGTTATGGAAGTGTCCATATTACAGAGGTAGAGTCCATGCAAGAATTTTTGTTGATCTCTGACACCATGTGAACTGCTCGTAATCGGAAGGTGTTCGTGTTATAGAGGCTTCTGTAAGGAGAGCTCCATTCTACAGTCTCTGTAGTCTCTAGCGGTCAAATAGTAGGAATAATACAATACTTACCAAAATGAGTGTACACCGAAATTTGCCACTTCTGATGATCACTCTCCTTTTCGCAAAACAAAACCTAAAAGGAATCACTAAATGTTTCTTAAAAATACGGTTACAATGACACATTTGCGTTGCAAGTCTGCACACGTTCCGATTAGTTCAAGCTACCTGTAAGTGGAGTATTAATATGTAATCAATTATAAAAATTGAAAATGACTGTTAGTTTGAAGGGACCACAAAAGAAAACCATTTAAAGAAAATCAACGAAATATTTTACAATCCTGACACCGCTGCACAAGCAAGTTTCCAACATGATTGTCGATGATGATACGAAAACTGGACGAAAACTTATTGAGAATCCCAATTCCGAAATGTTGGCAAACTCTGTCGTCACTCGAAAATTTGCACTGCGCAAACATCAATTTGGGACTTAAATCACAGTTTAATTTGAGAGGCAAACTTTTCCATAACTTTCCATTTGACTTTCTTTTGACTTTTTTCTCACAAGCCTTCAACATGAAATACGAGTTTGGTAACAAAAATAAGTTGAAAAACATTTTTCGCGAGTCCAATTTCTTAATTTTGATTACAGAAAGTCAACATGTCTTCCAACTGTGTTTTGACACACACATACACCAGCTTCTACTAATCAATAAGAGTTTGCAAACTTACTGAAGTGGTGAATGGGTGCCTTTACAAAGTTCTTCGTACAAGTCTTGGACCACAAAAGAGCTTGTTTTTGTATCAAATTGTATTCCATATAGTGATCTAAATTTTTAGAGTCACGTCTGGTAAATCAGACACTTTCAAACCTTTACAGCTGCGGATATATGTTTGCTCCATACTATTCGCCCAATCCGTAATTTCAACTTCGTAGCTCTTTTCCATTAAGGTTGCTCGCCATATTAGAATATCGACATTTCCTGGATACGCTTTCTAACTGAAAAATATTCTACAACTTTTGTTAAATACATAGATTATTCTCATGCAAACTGTTTGAATGTCTCACTGGTTTGTGTGTCTTGCAACCTGTTAGTTCAGACTATTACGGGAGCCTTGTTGATTGTAGTTGAGTAACTGTAATTTCAGTTTCTATCATAATTCAAGAATGGAGAAAAAGCACTTACCTAAAAAGTCTAAGTTCAAATCATCAAAGTTTCTTTCGCAAGATTCTGTCATTTATTTCCGACTTAATTAAAACGTTTTTCTCATGGCACTTGGTGTTGGCAAACTGTCCTCTTAATTATAATCCTTTCTTGTGCGTGTTCTTTAATATTTATAATTTATATCCAATAATCCCTGTGTTGATTTCAATCTGGAATTCAACAAGGCACCAAAAAATGTTAAACAGCTAAAGAAATTACCCAAGTTTTTCCTGAATTAAGAGGCTTGGTACATAGAGGTACATGGTTGAAAGCCTAAATATGATCGATCAACGCAAATGACTTGCATAAAGCATTCGCACATTTTGCATCGCAGAGGTGGAGGAATTTACTGTATGGTAAATAAGGTAATTAACTTGATTAACGGCAAAATTGACGGGATAATGTTTGCAGCCTGGTTTTTCTTAGAAACAAAAGCAACCATTTTACGTTAAATAACCAAAATTCTAAAGAAAAGTCGAAACAAGTGTGACTGTTTTTTTTAATTGGACGGAAATTTAAAAGGGATAGCAAGCTTCGAAAATTATCGGCGGAACACTTTAACACCCTTCTCTGGTTCAAAAACCAGGCAGGCGGGTAAAATGAAGAAAACAATGCAACTAGCGGACGCTGTTGTGATCCACCACGGAACAGTTTCAAAAATAACTTTGCGCAAATAAATCAACCCGCCACAAAAATTTATACAAATATATATGGTGCCATGTTCAACTCTCCTGGACCCCAATATACCAAGGCAATTAACCCGAGCGAGGAAAAGTCAAAACGGGCACGAAAACCCCGATTTTTTTTCTCTTGTCAGCTTAGACTAACTCGTCCCAAAAGTCTGCCTTTAGGCAGAGAATGGACCGTTCGCCCTGACAAGAAGTTACAACAAATACAACATTCAAATAATCGTTCACATTAAAAGTGCTTTATTGATTAGTGAAAATCTCAATAATTTACACCAAGAAGGCTGTCAAATTTACAGCTTTTACCCTGGCAAATTTGACATACAACAAGTTAAGGTAATTCAAGAGTTTTTTTTAATCTCAGTGTCTTACCAAGTAAATATGCTTGAACTGCAATGCCTGTGACAAGTTAATCCAACAGATTAGGCAAGCCAGACGGCTTATATACCCTTATATACCCTTAAAACTTAATGTAATACGTAGCGGTTTTCTGGTTCCCACAAGTAATTCGTATTTGCCTTGTGATTTTTTTCCCTTACGCTCTGGCAATAAGTCTAGAAAGAAAAACACTCGCGCCAGGGAACATTAACCAAAACGAGTTGTGTCTTTTTTACCTGCCCTTTCAGAGTTGATCGCCTCCCACACGTACTTGTGATTTTTGATAGCCTCTGAAGCAGGCCTTCTTGCGTTCGTAAAGAAGGAAAGGAATGGATTACACTGCAAGTCCAATGGACGTCTGCAGTGGAGGCTAGCTTTCTGGTCTTTGTTGCCAGATAATAGCGACCTTCAGATCAGACTACGAGTACCAGATTGAGTACGACTATGACTTTTGAATTCCTTGTCACGGGCTTTTGGTTGTGATCTGTCCTGTGAATATCGTTCACTTAGCATTCTTCTCCGCTGGTCAGCAACAAGGAGGAACGAGGGCGTTGGTAACGTAACGGTTTTGAAATGCTATAGTTGTACTCGTACTCAATCTCGTACTCGTAGTCCAATCTGAAGGTCGCTAATATCAATTTTTTTCACGACCCTCAATTTAAAACCGCTCTATTATAGTGATGTGGTATTTTCATGTGTGAAAATTCCACATTCTACACTCATACTTTCATCTTGAGTAATACTTCTAGATTATCCCAGTATTATTTATTACAAGACAAAATGTTAAAAATTGCAAGAATTAAAAAATGCAAACTTTGAAGTTATTAGAAAAATTTCATGCTGCAACAATAATTGTTACCACGATTTCTATACAGCCAGCTAACATTGGCACTTGACCTTCACGTTTTGTGAAGCTGTGGCAGAGGAAATGTTTGCACTCTCCTTGAAAACATGCTATGAATATATGACCCAGCAATAATAGAAATTTTTCTTTATAGTTCTACCACCAAAATGGCATCGATGAGTGCAAAAAAATGTTAACCCACCTCCAAACTATTGCAAAGTTTGTTGCAGAATATCTTACAGGATTTTTATTCCCTCAAACGTTTGAGCTCACTTTCTGTTTTGTGAGCTCAGTCACTGCTCAAAGGCAAGATGCGCTGGGTGAGCTTTAAATTGTTTACCCAGCACACCTAGAGATGCTTAGTACTTCGATTCTGCATCGAGAGGCTGTTGTAAATATCTTACAAAATTTCTTATTCGTGTTGTATTAAACAGTATTTCATCACTTCATTCGATTTCTCCTTGTTTCCGGTTTTTTAAATCAACAGTGAGCTTGGGGCCATGGGGCACATACTCCAGTGTGGCCCTTGGGCTCCTGCGTGCGCTAGATTAATGCCCCATTGGGACAAATCCTGAATGTAAATCAAAAAGAAAAAGTGCACAAAGACGCTCTAGTGAAGTGACTTAGCTTCTCCCATGTTCGAAACCAATTGTTTCCATTCTAGCTTCATTTACATTTGTGAATGAAAATGAAAAATTTAACAGGTGCAGACTCTTTGCAGTGCTTGAAAAGTTTTACCTCTACTTTAAACCTGAATTCCGCTGGTGTCCATTGGATTCGCGATTTTTTTTTTCAGAACGTAACTATCCCAGCTACGATGCTTTGTATAATTCATAATGGATCTTAAGGAAAAAAAGCGTTATGCCTTTGTTACCACGTAATTTAGTACTCAAGTGTTTCTCAAGTTCCAGTTTGTAAGTTGTCTTTAAACTAAGGAAAGATGTGTCAAAACGACGAAGTTGTGCTTTATTGCCAAAGTAGATAAGAGCTTTTAAACTCGAGTAAAAAAGTTATTTCACAAGGGCGGATCACGCCAGATGAGGTGTAATTATGTCACGATTTCTAAACGGAGGCCAACTTAGATCCAGCATGTTGGATTTCTAGATTTCTCCAAAAACTTCAGTAAAACAAGAAAATTGACCGACGTTAATCCAAAAAATTAAAGAACACAACGCCTAAATGATCTAAAAATTTTAAAGATATCGCTAGAGAGTAAACAACTGTCAAAAAATACGAAGTTTTCCCACCATTTTCCCGATTTGGATAGGTTTAAGAGTTACTTTAAAAGTGAATAAAGCAACTGCTTAAAGGATCACTCGCCACAAAAGCGAGAGCAATATGGTGGCCTCACAAGTTCGTATGAATAAAACAAACCACAATTTTTAACTAAGATACTCCTATAAAAATAGCAGCAATTGTTGTACCTGTTGAAGCAAACGTTCATGCTGACGATACCCTGGTCCTCAGTTGGGTGAGGCCCGTTCAGCCAGCCAGGGGCTTGGGTACCACAGTGTCCCACAGCAACACAGCTTGTCGCCATCCGGGAACCAGCATTTTCGCCGAATCGGTACCAGGCCTTCGAGTAGGAAATCTGGTAATAGTCGCATTTATAATATGAATGTGACGGGCCGATGTAGGAGCTTCGCCGATCAGTTGTGTTGAAAATTTTGTAATGAACGCAAGGATTTATTTCTGAAAGAACAACAATAGTGAGACTGAATGAAAGCTCTCAACTCTTCGTCATTTCTTAGCTTTCGCCCTTCGGTTGACATAATACAACTCTACAACCGAAGTCTTAATTGACGACAATCTGTCTCCTAAATTAACAAAAAATAATGAAATAAAGTTTATCAATTTCCTTACAAAGTGTACAAGGTGATGCGTCAATCGTCATTCCTTTATGGAATGAGATTATCAATATGTTATTTTTTTATAATTTAAAAACCAGTAAATGAAAATCGTACCTTGATGATGCTTCACGTAAAGTTAGCTTCAACTTATTTCTTATCTGCCCAAAAAGGGCTCAACGATGCGTTTACTTACCAGTATCACAATAATGTCCAGTCCAGCCGCTATTACAGTTGCACGTGTAATTATCATGTCCATCTTGGCAAGCTCCATTGATACAAGTATGATTGATGCAGTCATCATAGTCTACCGCAAAGAAAGAAATCTTAGAACTGCGCTTTGTCGAGAGGAACTGGTTGTCTAGGTAATATTTTTTCAGTTTGTCGCGAGCTTGAGTTTACATAATAAAGTTCACCTGAGTTATGAGACTGCAAAGAAAAAATTATCGAAGTGCGATAAAGAAGAAGACACTCCTTGAAGTGTTATCACATTATTTCAGAGACAAATATACAGACTTAGCCTCCAAAGTTGTTACCCGTGTTCAGTCAGACTTTGCCTCTAAATCTACATTTCCTTCGTGTTCTCGAATACCAGAAGTATTTTATGACATTATAACCCACGGTTTTACTTTCTTCATATATGCTTTTTCATGTAGAATTGAAATGAAGCGAAAACTGAAAGCTTTGTTTCTTTCTTCAGTGTTTATTTTATTTTCTGTTTTTTCAAACCGTTTAGCAGAGATATCATGTCGAATGTCTGCATAGAATTATGCGGCAAAAACACTTTCTTTCAACCGTTCAGTAGTTTTGTCTTGGAAAACGCAGCACACGCACACACGTACTTTTTTATGCTTTATACTCTGATGAAGCGTGCTTTCCTCGCCGATCAGAGCGAGCGCGGCTATCAGAGTATGTTAGAAATTTAAATATAATTTCTTTCTTACTATCGCAATTGTCTCCTTTCCATTCTGGTGGGCATTGACATTCATAACGACCAAGATAATCCACGCATGTACCATGCACACAAGGATTGCTCTGACATTCATCTATGTCTAAATCAATGAAAGAAATCATTACATCAATTATTATTGTATCATTGAGATGTAATTGTTTGGGCAAACCTAAGAGTATTGCCAGCACTTGTAACTCCTGTTGAAGGAAGCACATCTAGTGGAAATATATATACAAATACGTCGAGAATCTACCCCCAATGCAAAAATTTTTTTTTTAAGTCGCTGGCGTAAATTTGGGATTGATTTTGTCCCTGCAACCTGATCCACACATCAATGAAACTAATTGAAACTAATTAAACTATAATTCAATTCCCTTCTCAACCTTGTCACTCTTATACGGAGACCACTTTATTCCAATTGTGAAACAATTAATTTATTTTCCCTTGAAGAATCGAAATGTGGTTCTAATTTTTGCGTTTTCATCGATGAAACCCAAGAATGTACGTGTGATATTCTGACTCTTGAAACGGTACTGATGACCATTCTGATGAAGGTCGAACTTTTCCATTCGCTTCCGAGTAAAACCTTGCGAAATTTTACCTTTGTGTAAGACCCTTACAAGGAATTAGTGTACTGACACTCTTAACAAAGAAATTTAAGCTTTTAAAGTAATTTATGCTTTCAAAATAGGGAAAGTATACCTACCAATTTGACAGTTTTTTCCGGTATACCCAACTGGGCATGAACACGTGTAATCGAGAAACTTATCTCTGCACTTTCCTCTGTTAAGGCAGGGTCCAGACAAACATTCATCAATTTCTAACAAAAAAGTGGCAACCGGAAAATATCATTATGGACACATGCCTAAAAGGCTCATTCAGGCAATCGAATTAAAACGTTTTGAAATATAACACCTTGAAGGTTAATCACGTTCACGTGATCTACGCGAATAGATCGTAAACGTTCACCTGGTCTAGTACGTGAATCTGATTGGTTAAACGGTTGTTGCCGGTAGACGATTATGAGGTGCGCTTTGAAAAGTAACATTTCTTTGTGAATTTCTTTGTGAATTTTTTGTGAATATGATCCAAATATTGGTTACTTTAATTTCAGTTACTTAGTCGTGTTCTAAAACAATTAGACTATTGGTCTTCATTTTCTCACGAGCGTAGTTCACTAAGTTATGGCTAGCTGAGTATTAACCCGTAGAAAACTCGGCCTCGTAGTGTATTTATAGGTATTGAAAAATATCTTTGTTCGTGATCTCCAGTTTAATCACAGCTGGTGCCCAGAAGTACCAGCGCCTAACTTTGGTTCTTAAGCGTGAAGCAACTTAAAGTATAGTCCATCCTCCCTAGCCTTAGGGGCCGATTACATGGCGAATTTCAGCCCAGGCTAAAATTTCGGTCCGCCCACCGAGCTGAAATTTTGTTGCGATTACATGGCTAATTTCAGCCCGAGAACGATGCTTAAAATTGACCGGGAAAATTTGCGGTGTGCATGCCCAAGTTCATATTTCAGCCCGGACTGAAATTTGAATCCGATTACATGAGGTTTGTTCAGAAAGCCGAGCTAAAATCTCATCCCGGCTAACCGGGCTGAAATTCGTCATGTTATCGGCCCCTTAGGATAGGCTAGCACCATTTATTTCCTGGTTGAGAGGCTCGTTGATAATTTGGGCGAGATCCCTGCATTTGTTCCGGTTCTACAGGTGCAATACTGTAGTAGCGGGCAGACCACGATCACCCGACCTTCATCTGAACACCAGACTATAGCTCCTTCACTAAATCCTTTACGTACCGAGTTCGCACAATGTTCCAGTATATCCATCTACACATGCGCAAGTGAAGCTGAGATGACCATCGATGCATGTTGCAGTGTTTTGGCAAGGATTTGACGCACACTCGTCAATACCTGCAACAGATGCAGAAGAAAGTTAAACTTAAGGACGGTGCCTCCTAATACAGAGGTATTTTGGCAAAGGTTATGACTACGGGGAAACGTAGATCTTAGAAAAGGTAATTAGAAATCCAAAAAGAAAAATGTGGGCAACCAAGCATTTTTTTAGAGATAATTAAGCAACCATAATTATAAAAAAGCGTGCAAATACAAAGAATTTATGGCAATTTTTTTTTCAAGTATAAGCTCAATTATCTCTGAAAAATGCCAGGTTACCCCAATGTTCTGTTTGGATTCTGACAGCCCTTGCTAAGATCTGTCAGTTTTTCCACATCGTCTTAAACCGCACAAAAATATTGTTGTATTAGTGGGCAAATTCCTTAAGAAAACCGAATATCCCGAGATGCGCAGAACGTATGCGCAGTAACAAAAAGAGGCACTGTCCTTAAGTGAGGGAACAAGGGAGTGATGAGGTAAATTGAGCGAGGGAACAATACATATCTTACGGCTTGCATTTTTTCCGATTCCAAATCCCATCGTTGTCATCCTTATAGTCGCCTGTCCCAGTGGCCAGCACGACCTCATGTTCATGCCATGGCGGCTCAAAAGAATTCAACAGGCTCACCACTCCAGGAATAGTCCTATCCCGTCAAAATATTCCATATTTCATTATATAGCGGTTTTTCGTTAAGTAGTAAGGCCAAGCCAATCACTAAGGACACTAACAGCGCTTTTAACAGACGATAATTGCAAACTAACACACGCAGCCAGTACCAAGCGCGAGAAACCACGTATATGAAAAAGTAGCACATTTTTTTGTGCACCAATCAAGGAGCGGGGAAAAATACAAACAACGAAAACACCAGTTAATTTCAACTGACTTTCTCTGTAATCTAATCAGAGAGACAACTTGAAAACGTCTCGGAGCTAGGTTTTCTCTACGTTGTAACCTTTAATTAATCAATTCAACTAAGTCATTCAATTTATTTTGACATTCGATGTACTCTAATCACAGAGACAATTTGAAAATTTCTCAAAACTAGGTTTTCCCTACTGCTAGAATATCCACTGTTACACCCCATTTCGTCATATTCAAACCCAACTTGTTCAATTCCATTTTCAATTATTTTCACCAGTTAAAGGAAAAAAATAAGGATAACCATATATTATTTCATCTTAAAGACCGGAACAAAGGGAACGCAGGAAAGTCAATGATAATGAATGAGGGTCAATGAGAGGGCGTGAGGTCAATGAGAGCGCAGGGGAGTCAATAAGGGTACTTGAGAGTCGAAGAAAGCACACGAGAGTTAGCTTATTCAAACACTTTGGTAGGACAAGAAAGTCGCAGAAAGCTCATTCAAATTTTCAAGCCACGCAAATGTAGGAGTTAGAGCTCTTGCCAAAGCTCGCTGTCATTTGCCCGAGCTTCAGTAGACATGTAAAATAAAAGTAACTAACTTGTTTCGCACTGGTGCCCAGTCCACCCCGCCAAACAGAGGCATACAAAACCGATGTCGACAATCGCGCATGTTCCTCCATTTTTGCATTCTCCACATTTATCAAAATCTAAAAAAATTAATTTGTTTATTAGTTTGGAAGTTATTAGGCGAAAGGTAATGTTACCTAAGAAACCAGCAATGTGCTTCTTCGATTTCAGAATTTAGTTTCCATGGTTTACAGCAAAAGTCCACTTGAATTAACTGTTTGGTTTATCGTAAAGAGAATTCGAGTTATCGGGTGAGTCCATTATAAAGCCACTTATAAAGAAGCCACCACGATGACAGCAACAAGAAAGTCGCCAAATAAAAGGTCAAATAGCCATTAAAATGGTTACGCCCACATGTTACATATATATTATTTACGAATACGTCTTTGGCGTGATTGATCTGTAGTCGAACACTGTCGTTACTGCTTCAACGTCTTGGAAGATCGGTAGTCTATCGGTCACATTCTAAAAATTGACCGACTTGTAAAAACGACCACGTTGTTTAAAGAATTCAGTTTATTTATTTATTTATTTATTTATTTATTTATTTAATTTGATACTCTAATGTATCATAAGCTTAGAACCAAAGGTTCAAAAACTTTTTTTTTTTGGGGGGGGGGGGGCTAACACATAC
>Ga0126336_10001162_pt1 | contig 13078 bp, 7 predicted proteins | sample SidCmetagenome_FD_92530 | JGI IMG/M metagenome (GOLD analysis project Ga0126336, IMG submission 92530) | Coral microbial communities from El Islote,Puerto Morelos, Mexico - Siderastrea C C metagenome | ecosystem: Host-associated > Invertebrates > Cnidaria > Coral | place: El Islote,Puerto...
ATACTAGCCTTGTTATCAAGGCTGCTTTATCTTGTTATAACACTTCATCCCCAAACTTCTTGTACTGTTCAAATGACATGAAGAACTGCATTGAGTTAAAGAATACACATTCATTACAAAATTAGAAAAGCACTGCTCAAACACCACCACACCTGTCCCTTACATGACACTCCCACCCCTCCCCCACAACCGCCCATCCATGAAAACTTGAATCAATCAGTATTTTGCTAGCCAACACGCCTGTCCCCTACCTGACACTCCCACCCCTCTGCCAAAAAAGACCGGCATCCATGAAGACTTGAATCAACCAGTATTTTACTAGCCAACACACCTGTCCCCTACTTGACACTCCCACCCCTCCCCTACAACAGCCCACCCATGAAGACTTGAATCAACCAGTATTTCACCAGCCAACACACCTGTCCCTTACATGACACTCCTACCCCTCCCCCACAACAGCCCATCCATGAAGACTTGAATCGACCAGTATTTTACCAGCCAGGATGTCCCAACAATTTCCCAGACAGGTTCAGCTGTACCTTTTACTTTCATGGCAATTACGGACAATCGTATCAGTATTCTGAGAATTGTAATCAAGTTTTCAAATTTTCATATGTACACATTGGTTGAAAATTTGCTTCAAAATTCTTAAATTCCAAGGAAATTTCTGAAGTTTTAGTATTCAAACACTGAAAAATGTAATGTTCATGTACCCAGGGGAAAATATAACAGAACAGGGAAAGTATTACCTAGATAGTATTTAAGGTAGACTGCAAGCAGTTGTATTTGTAAAATTGTACTTATAAATTATGCAAATAAGTGGTAAAAGCAAAGAGCGATTGAGGAGAGAGAGAGAAAAGAGCAAGAAGCACCCCACTCTTCTTGTTGCTTGTAGGTTTGCCGCTAGCTCTTTGTACGAGACGTGAGTTGAAAAGAAGTAAAATGAATCAGAAGTTAAAAAATTCAAGGTTTCAGGGCTCAGACTGAGTACTTTAGTAGCACACAAACTCCACCGTGCCCTTAAGGCCATGGATTAACAAGATGAGGTTAGAAAATCAACTAAGAGGACAAAAGCTGTGAAAAGATCAACGTGTAGTATAAATTTGTGGGTACACGTTCAATAATTCAGATTACTTGGTGTATTAAATCTCTCCAGGTGAAAGAGGTCTGTGTACATTACCTTACTAAAAGATACCAGTTTTTATGCCAGAATATGGGTTGGTCAGATGATGGTGCAAATTATGCTGACAGAAAAATGGGATACCCCAGCTACTCGACCACAACAGAAAATTAACGTCGGCACAAAACCCAGTCTCCTGAGGGCCCCACACATTCTCTGAAATGCAAAATATTTTGCACTAAAATACAACGATAAATGAGAAGACAGCCAAAGATGGTGAACATTATCAAATGTGGGAAGTGAACAAAAACATGACAACAAGTTGCCCAAACATCAGAATATTTTAAAGGATACAATAACATTCCATGGGAATAATCTCATGAACTGAGGTACAAATCCTCGATAGAGTGCAAAAAATCCCTCAGACTTGAAAGTCTACAATTGAAAATGAAACATTCCATGTGAAACAACACATTTGAAATAAACTGTAAGTGACCTGTAAGCAAAAACATATTAATTTTGCAAAAGCACAAGGAGAGAGAGAGAGCACAAAGAATTGGTCATACAAGAACCTGCCTGCTCCACCACTCCCCCCCCCTCCCCGCTCCCAACCCCACCTCTCATCCCTCCCCTCTATGTGTCTGTTACCTCATTGCTGGAAGTAAACAGTTGGACATCACACACCATTTTTCAAATGTGCCCACACACGGTGTCGCTGAACAAACCTTACTCAGATTAATACCTGGAAAGCTGGTCAGAATGAACAGGCAGCCATCTTGCTCCACCTTCCTTTTGTTATAAAAAGAATCTCTCAACTTGATCTCAGTTTAAAATGGTCATGCAATTCGAAATTGTCCCATAATACAATTGCAAAACCCTTTATTATATCATGTAGGCTAAAGACTTTGCATCTTGGGTAAAAAGTCCAAGATGACAAATGCCTTTAGAACCAATTATTTTTGCCACACAGCTGCAAATCTGATCTGTGAAGGTGTGGAAGGACAACACCATGTCCTACTAAGCACTGCATGCAAGTACACAAAGAAAGAAAATCCCATTAAAACATCTTTGACAAAGTGCAGTAAATTGATGCATTCAACTGTGGAGAAACAAAAAACTGACAAATTGGCAAGCTCACAGGTAAATTTGCTGTTGTTGGTTTTTGTTTAAGGCAAACGTCCTTGGTTAACTGTTACTTACTGTAACTAAACAGTGACCAGCACTTCTATAAATCACGGTCCCGTCACCAGGCTTTACTTTGAGATTTCTTTGATTCATCATTCTAGTCTGCAAGGATTTCAATATATAGTTAATTTTCAAAAGTCATTACAATACAAAGGTGTACTGTGTTAACCTGTATCTGTAAAAATAATAAGAAAAGTAAGATCATTAATTTCCAGAAGTCATAAAAAGTGGAATCAAAATCAAGGACATAACATTATACAAATCTTGGGTGAAAAAGCTTTCAGTATTAGAGAAAGATAGCACATGAAAAAGCAGTAGAAAAAACTCACTCACTCACGCATGCATGCACGCAAACACACATGCAGTCATTCATTCACTCACTCACTCACGCACTCACTCACTCCCTCACTCACGCACGCATGCACGCACGCACACACGCACGCATGCACGCACGCACGCACGCACGCACTCACTCATTCACTCACTCAGCATCATCATCCCTGGTCTCTTGGGGGAGAGACCAGATGAAAGACAGTCCGTGGACCTCCAGGTTGGGGGTTGGGTGTGGCACTAAACTATCCCCAAAAAATGACAACATGTGACAGAAGCCAGTGTCAAGAGAGGTGGCTATTAACATTTTGAATACACGTACAGTGCTCATGGCCTGCATGTGAGAACTGATTCAAATTGTATTATTCGGTTGTGTATGAGGGATTGTTAATGCAGAATTTGACTGAGAAATCCTTCAAATTATGGAATTTCAAATACAATTGTAGCTACAGAGTTTGACTATAGTAACTGAGTTTAAACAGCAGTATATGATCGCTTAGGGGATCTAAGTCAATTTACTACTTTTGATCAGTATAGGGGTAACTGCTTTCTCAGTCTATTTTTCTATAAATTTGCAATTGAACCAACCTTGACAACATCAATAGGATTTGATGCAACTGCTCCAGCAAAACCCGCCACACCACTAGCACTGGAATTAAAAACGTGGAGACAAGAATTCACTTTATACCTCAAGTGAAATGATTTATTATACATGCAACTCTCACTTGGAACCAAATTGCCATAATTATTATGCTCTTTGAACCTCAGTCCTTTTGTCCTTGATGACAGTTATCTTTTCATTTATGTCATCAATCCACTTGTATCAGGCATGGATTTCTAACAAGAATTTGGATACATGTATATTTTCATTAAACCCTGAAGTAGCCCACTTCAAAATAAAATGCAAATGAATGACAATTGCATGTACATGTAGGAATGAATGAGTGAATGAATGAGTGAGTGAGTGAGTGAGTGAGTGAGTGAGTGAGTGAGTGAGTGAGTGAGTGAGTGAGTGAGTGAGTGAGTCAGTGAGTGAGTGAGTGAGTGAGTGAATGCATGTCAATGAATGACAGACTGACCAAAAGAACAATTAAAAGAGAGCAAGCAAAGAAACAATCAAATGAACAAACACGTGAAGACAGTTAATCAGACAGACAACAATTTTCATACCAGAAATGTGTGTAAGGGTTGTTGCCCATGATTTGGTAGTCTAAAATCTTCTTTTTACACCAGTCATAAACTGGGAGCTCTACTCCAGCTACAACCGCAGCTCTCTGTGCAGTGGGGCTGACTCCCTGAAGGGAAAAAAATATTCACAAATTTCAAAGTTTGAATCTTGGCAGACTACATAAATTTTACAAACTCCACTGCATACACTGTCAGTGGCATTAGCAGGGTCTCACAAGCCCACACACCCAGGACAAGTTGAAAAAATTACCGGCCAAATGTTTTACTTTTCGAAGAAGCCCACTGGCCATGGGCTGTAGCTTTTGACTGACGAGTTAGTGTGTGCAAATAAATGATACCTTTTGGATTTTTACCTTTGCTAGTGATATCTGAAACATTTTTAAAGATCAACTAGTGAACATGAGGTGAGTTTTGTCCCTCCGCATTTCTCTGTTTACACTGCTGAGTTCTCCCACGAAGACCACAAAGGCCAGGCCACCATACTAATGACAACGTGCTCCTCTGTCTTGTGAGCAAAGAGATGGAGAAGCTTGTAACAAAATGTTCGGAGCGTTCTCACACGAATGCTGAAATACTTTCGAAGCGCAAGCCAAAATTTTATGATAAAGAATTATGATGCCTTTTAAGAGTTTTCCAAACAAGCTGGTTCCAGGAATTTCCCTGGCTGGACTGGATTCAGAGTGGGGTGTTTGAAGTGTCAAATCTGTTTCGAATCTGTTGTAAAGTGTGGTCAAACATTGATTTGTGGCGCACAGCACCCATCAATATTAGGAGTGACAGGTTCGAAAATTAGGTCCTTTTACATCGGTGCTAAGAGCACAAATCATGTTGGCTCAGTGTGATGAGGAATGGCCATATGAATGTACCACAGGATATGCTAGTTGGAAAAGCTACAGTTCGTTTGCAAAAGGAGCAAAAACAAAGGTTGAAAAATCTTTTTAATAAAGGATATCAGTTACAATAAATCCAAGTTTGCTGACTTTTCTTTATTTAATACTTCCTAAAATAACATTCCGTGAACTACAATCGGTATACTTTTTCAGATGTGATACTGGACAACCAACTCATCCTGCCGGGCTTGCAAGTGCTCTTTGCATGCCACTTCCCCAGGGACAAGTTTTATCAAAAATACTTGTCAGACCCTGATTAGTATCTATGCGTGGCCGAGTCACCAAAATACATGGCATACTTTTGTATCAGACATGGCATTATGTTTTGCCATCAACATATTTTGTAGTTTGATTCTGTGTTAGGTGAACTTCAACACCCATGACTGTCAACCAAAAGTTAAACGAGTTGTTTTACAGGTGTGTTTGCCAATGGATTTTGTTTAATGGCTACTTTGAGTGCCAAAAGTCATGTATGGTCTGTCAAACTTCCAGTGTTTGAAGACAAAATGAGGGACACATCAGTATAATGATATCGATGTGGCCCTGCTTAGATACAACTGACAGTAAATCACTTTCTTGATGAACCTTTATCTTGATGAACTCCATGCATGTGGAAGCACAGTTTTGGCTAGTTAAGTGTATCTGGAAACCCTTTAAATGTGCCCATTTTTTGGAGACATTTAAGGAAAATACAAGTAATTTAAATACAGCAAGTGCATTCACATGTACAGTGGTTACAACTAACTTGCATGCCATCAGACAAAATCAAGACATTAGGTAGGAAGCTGCAGAGACCCGAAGACACACCCGTCCTTTGGCGCAGAATGGTAAAAAAGGATGATGGATGGATGGAGAAGTTGGGGTGAAGCCACAGAGGTAGCATGAATATAAGGCCAGACTGGAAGAGCTTTGTCTATGCCTAATATGACACATTTGGGGTCCAAATGAGGGAGGTGCCTTAAAACAACTTTAAGAACAACACCTGACCAGCTATCTTGAACTCTCAAGGGAAGCAAACATTTGCTCGAGAATTACAGCAGGATTTCAAGAAACCAGTAGTGAAATACTGTATAACATCCTTCAAGGGAAATGGATTTAAGATTGAGATAGCAAGGGATCTGCGATGTAGCCAGAGTTCAAAATATTGCAAGTCTAGATACTGTACACAATTTGCGAGACTTGTTAAAGCTATGATATTACCCGATATAACCCTCTAACTCCTTCTTCTTTGAACATTGACATGAAAGAACTAATCATTCCTTTCCTGACCACATTGGATCCTGATTTGTACTCTGCCTGCATACGAATCTGCACAGAAGAGAAGTAAACAGAATCCACGTAGCAGTTAACAGATGTTAGCAACAGCTCACCTCCTTTACCTCTCAAAAATCCTTAAGGTTTCCGACATTCATGATGCATTAAGACAATCCGAATTTTCAAAATGGCCTAAAATTTAGCAGTCTTGGTACTGGCCTGTATATTCACCACAATCTTTCCTAAATTTCATTTCTGGCACACTGAAGATGTACATATGTAGCCCTCTTTCATCTGTACAGTTAGATGCTTATGACACGTAATTAATATAATTTGTTACGTTTTTCCTCTTCTCAGCTTCTTCTGAGGAGGATGTCTACATTTGTAGAGTTGTAGCCCTTAATTTTAACTGAGAGGAATGTTGCGTGACCCCCAGCTGAATAGGGCCTATGAAATACTAATTGGGGACTCCATGATTTCTCTTGGTTTGGAATTATCATTACATTAATTATAATTATTGTTTCCCTTTGGCTAAACGTTAAGCTTCATGGCAATCGATAACACTGATCAGAATAATTCTGCAGTAAAACCCAAAGTCCATGTAGCATGGCCAGCAAATTTTGTCTGGTTTTGCTGCCCAATCATTCTTGGAAGCAGCTGCAGCATTAACCTTTTCTTTAAAAACAAACTGTTAAAATATAGCTAGCAATGAAAGTAGAAACTACAAACGACAACCAATTTTTGGCATAGGAAAACATCTCAAGTCTGGTTTTTGGAGTGGCTGCTGGATTGCTAATAATTCTAACTGACTGGTTGGTACAAAATTAAAAATGTCAAAATCAAATCAAAGATAGAGGTCATGCCTTGGCCAAAACTTGTGACGTTGCCTGGAGCACAATTATCGGTGGTGTAATGCAGACAAGGTATTTCCAATGACAGCAGGAAAACTTTGTGGCTGCCTCTTTGAGCGACTGTGCCTGACACAGGCTAGTAGCTTGGGGATAAGACTGGTAGGATTAAAGGGATGAAAGTGAACAAAATTTGATTTCATGACCGGTCAGTATAAAACAGGGACTGCGGACTGCAGACTGTGGACCGGACTGGGTATAAAATGCAGACTGAGTATAAAATGTGGACCGAGTTTAAAAATTGCTGTACTGTCCCATAAATCTCAAAAACTGCTACTTTTTCAGTTTTCTCCAGCGCTTTTGAGTTGGGTGTCTTTTATTTACAGTATTTTGTTCAGTAATTTAAAATATGGCTTTGAAAATTCTGAAAATTACTTCCAAATCAGACAACAACAAAGAAGTTTGAATTTAAAGGAGGGAGATTAGGTTTAAACACAGTGTTTGTACAGAGAGGTTGAGAGTGGGATTGTCACACGGCTTAGGTAAGATAAATTACACATTTAAGCTTGGGAGCTCTGGAGTTGCACGTTGAAATCAGCTAGAGTACTTTTGAAGCCCACAGCGACTTGCTTACCTGATGTCATGCAACAGAGAAACATTTGTGGAAACCCGACAAATTAAATTTGTCAACTTCGACTTATCTCATCCCTTTTCAAGAAAAACAAAAATCTGCTAAACAAAGCCATAGAATTATTAAATCTGCTAAAGACAGTTGTGACCTCTCACGCAAAAACGTACACTAACGGCTTTCCGTTAACACACGGCTATCGAACGGGTTGCGAATGGGTCACCAAGCCGTTTGAAAAGGGTGCCATTGAACAGCTTATTAGGTATTCCGAACGGCTAATGTGAATGGGTGAACGGGTCATGAAAAATTTTGAACAGGTAGATATGAACGGCTGAATGGCTTACTAATAATTTGAACGGTTTGCCATGACGGCCGAACGGCTCATGAAAAATTTCGAACGGGTAGACATGAACGGCTGAACAGCTTGCTAATAATTCTGAATGATTTGCCATGAACGGCAGAATGGCTCATGAAAAATTTCGAACGGGTAGACATGAACGGCTTAACGGCTACTAATAATTTGGAACGGTTTGTCATGAACGGCCGATTACTGCTTGGTTATCATCCCGAACCATGAATTGCTCACGGGTTGTAATTTCGAAAGAATTATAGTCACGAACCATTTAACTGCACAAAATTCATTACCAATTGATAGCTTTGTATGAACGGAAGAACGGAAAAAAAAAAACGAACGGCCCGTCTAAAGAGCAAGAGAAATCAATGCCTCATAAATAAAAACATTCACCACCAAATTTTATACTGAAGCAAAACTCAAGAGTCAAATAAATTATACTTCAGTTACTTGTCATTGTTTATCTTTGCCGTGTTGTGTTTATTGCCGCTATTCTACAAATACGCGCCTTTTTTGTTTTCTAGCAGCTTCATGCATTGTCAAAATGTAATTCCACGCTTATCTTTACTTCTGTTTACGATTTACATGGATTTCGCGTTATCAGTTATAATTATGAAGGAATTTTCGGTTGAATAAACACATACATCCATCTTTCCAAATTTGCTTCAAGTAACAGTTACAAAACTGTGAGGTTGTGACAGGTAACGCAACACCATCCAATCCGTATCAATCACTTGGACAAAAGGGCACGTTGTCGTGGCAACTACAAACAGAAATCCCTCTCACTCTTCATATCAGAGACCTTCATCATGGCGGAATGCAATCTACTTGTCATGCTTGAAAACGAGGAAATCATAGCTAAAGTAAAAATGTTTCTGCAAAACAGATGCGGGTGCTCCCATGGTACAAAAGGCGGCCAGTGTTGCCAGCAGTTTTCGAAGGAAGCTGCGCTGTCTAATTTAAACAATAATTGTCTGAAACTGTCACATGGAGAACTCGACCTTGTTATACTGGCGAACATGTTTCGAGGCTTTTGCGGAATGCGTGATTTTCCAATGAACAGATGACGTTACATGTTCTAACACCTGGTTAATTTTTTTCCGAACGGATGATCCAGGCCGTTCGACAGATTGCACAAGTTGTTCGAACCGGATACTATTTTTTCCTGAACGGATGATCAAGCCGTTCGAGCGGATGGATGTTTGTACCGAACGGATGACCAAGCCGTTCGAACGGATGCAATTTTTTTTCTGAATGGATGACCAAGCTGTTCAAACGGATGGATGTTTGTACCGAATGGATGCAATTTTTTTCTGAACAGATGACCAAGCCGTTTGAACGGGTGGATGTTTCTACCGAACGGATGACCAAGCCGTTCGAAAGGATGCAAATTTTTTTGAACGGATGACCCAAGCCGTTCGAACAGGTGCAAATTTGAATATTCTGAACGGTTAACAAATGGCTAGTAAACGGAATTCCGTTCAAAAACGGAAAGCTGTTACTGTACGTTTTTGCGTGAGAGGTCACAGTTTGTCGAAGACCAAATCTTGCTTCCCCGGCCATTTAAGTGGTTTCTGAGTTGAACACTATTAAAACAAATGGCCTGGCGGACTATGGACTGAGTATAAAATGCAGACTGAATTTAAATCAACAAGTGCAAAATTGGCTCTTGGACTGTGAAATGAATGGAATCAAGAAACTGAATGTTCATGCGCAGACAAATTTTTATTCTCTCTAAAGAGCCCATCCAGATGAAACTTTGAGTTCTTTCCCAACTGGTTTCTTATCCATTTTGTACTTTTGGTCATGATTAACCTGAAGTCATGAAATAAAAAATATATACATTTAAACGACTTTCTTAATTTTGAAATTCAGATTAAATAGGAAAAGCAAAGACGTGGCTCGAAAGTCATCTCCAAAGTAGAAGTGCTAAAAGTTAGCAATTTTTATTGCACAGTTGAAATTATGTACGCACTTTGAATTTGCAATGTTTACGTTTGTTAGCGTTCGACTCAGACCTGCTTGAAAAGCTTAAATGGCCAGAGAAGCAAGATTTGGTCTTCGACAACTCAAAAGCGCTCGAGAAAACTGAAAAAGTAGCAGTTTTTGATATTTATCGGTGAGTACAGCAATTTTTAAGCTCAGTCCGTACTTTATATTCAGTCCGCATTTTATACCCAGTCCGGCCCACAGTCCGCAGTCCGAAGTCCGTGTTTTCTACTGACCGATTTCTTGACAATCTGGGGTCCAGAAATCAAAGTTACCAAAGTAGCAGTTTTTGATATTTATCGGTGAGTACATCAATTTTTAAGCTCAGTCCGTACTTTATATTCAGTCCGCATTTTATACCCAGTCCGGCCCGCAGTCCGCAGTCCGCAGTCCGTGTTTTATACTGACCGATTTCTTGACAATCTGGGTCCAGAAATCAAAGTTACCATTCTGAAGAAATGTTGCCTTGAGCTTTCCAGTAGCAATTTTTTTTCAAGATTAAATTTTAAATATGATACATCTGTATCAGCCTAGACAGTCTTCTTTAAAGGGTGAATTGGTTGACTTCTGTATCAGTAACAAGCGTGAGTACAACTTACATTAAAAATACAAAATTACGGATTGCCATGCATTTAAAATTTAAACTGAGAACTCAACAGTGCATTAGATCAGCCTCTTTCTCTTGTCCCAGCTCAGTACAGCTACATGTACCTTCACTACAGTTCTAGTAAACCAAATCTTAATTCAATTTACCTTCAATACATCAGTTGGGTTACAAATAGCAGATGCCACTGCACCAGCAACAATGCCAGCAATCACATTGTAATACAGAGTCTCATCTGCAAAGGAAAAGAAAAGACGGACATGGGAACATTTATAATTATGCTTTATCCAGGAGGGCTTTCAGGTGGCCTTATTAAATAACTCTTTACAGTTGTTGTTGCTGTTATCAGAATGCTGGAACTGACACGAGAGTAAGTGCTATTACTGAGCTTAAAAGTGATTGTAGGCCTTCAAGTCCAGTCATTGTTTAGTTTTGAGAGTGAGTTCATCCTCCAATCACCCCCTCCCCCTCCCCCTCCCTCCCTCCCCTAGCCTGAACTGATTGGGAGTACTTTTTTGTACTTTGTCAACAACATTTTTTGAAATCAGCTACTGAGAGCAATTAACCTGTCATTATTAAGATGAGATCAATTCATTTTGAACAACAGGATGAACTAAAGTGTATTCAGCTAAATGTACATGTACATGTATGAGGTGGATAGTTTACATGTATCTAGAGGGGATCTGGGCCCATGCTGTTGTAGCCTGCGAGCAAGCTCTCTCGGGGGTGGGGGCGCGATAGAGGGAAAAATGGAGAAAGAGCTTCCAACGATGTCTCAGGAATTTGAATATCTGCATCGAAAATTTCAATGCAAAATGCTGATTGGCGGCGATTTAATTTGGGAATGACGTCATCAATCTTCACGCGAAGACGACAAAACAAACGCCGAATGCGACGTATAAAACAACGAAGGTAAAATTTTCAGAATTGCAATTGCCTATGCCAAACCTGCCGTCAAAAGCGAAACCGTTAAATGTGACTTATACTAAAAATTGAAGGTTATGATGTAAGAAAGAGAATTAGAGTAAAAAAGCAAGTTTTTTTCCTGAGATATTTTTAGTTCACAGTGCCCTGAATTTACATACTGCGAGTCTCAAAATAAATTTTATGCGCGAGCGATGTGGGAACAGATCGAACCTTTCTTTCACGCACTTTATCTTTCAATTAAAAATTGAAATAGTAACTGAGGCTCATATTGAAACTTTAAGTCAATGACAACTGTAAAAGAATTTGTACAAAATAGCGAATACGGTCTGAAGTTAGTTTCAGTTCAAAACCGCATCAAATTTGCATAACGCGTGAAATCTGACCTTCTTTCACGTGTTTAACATGTTTGTTCCTTTTTCTGGTTTGCGCTGATTGGCCAACATGTGACAGCTTAGACAACCGGGAGCCACAGCTGCGCTGGGGGCAGAATTCAAATTCCTGAGACATCAGTGTAAGCTCTCTCTCCATTTTTCCCTCTATTGCGCCCCCACCCCCAAGAGAGCTTGCTCGCAGGCTAATGTTGTTGAAAAATTGGTCAATTGATTAAATGAGGTCTCCGTTTCTTAGAGCATATACAGTGTTTCAAAGCAACTCTGCCAAATTTCATAAATAATTTATGAAATTTGGCAATTATTGTACAATTATTGTACAATGCAGGTTCTTACCTTTTGGGTTTTTGACCAGCCTTCTCTTGAGAGCATGATAAAAGCCTAGTTTCAAAGATCCATAAGTTGCCTGCCGCAGTAGTGCTGGGGCTACCCTAGCAAATAAAGATAGGAAAAGGTATAATATTATTATAGGTTAACTCTACGTAGCTTTCCAAAATTATCTAAAAGATTCCAAGGTCTTGCAAGGTTGTAGTCATTAACTGCAGACCCAGCTGCGAGTCTTCAGAGATGACTGACATTGTCTATAATAATGTTACTGTTGTCCATAGTCCTAAATGGTATCTTTCCTGAAAAAAGAAGTTATTCAGGTAATGATGATAACATCTCTGGAAAGATTGCTGGCCTCAAGGAGAATAATTTTAGGCTGCAAACTTATTGGTGATGGTGCAAGAATGGAAACTAATACAAAGAAAAGAAACTCACCCATTAAACAGAGCCTTCAAGCCATCTTCTTTAGCAATCCTCACAAATGCATGCAGCATTCCACGATATCTGATCTCTTTCTGTTTGACATCAATGACTTGTCCTTGAAGCTGCAGCCGCGTCTTTGTGGTGTCAATAGGAAATGTTCCTATAAGTTATTAGACAATGCATGTGTATTCATATACAGACCAGACCTATGAAAGGACTTTGACAGCCTTTGAGCTAAATTGGGCTTAAAGTTCAGCCTCCTTTAAAAATTAATCATTGGTTTCATTTAGAGGTTAAGGCTGTTTGTAATGATGAAATGATGATTGTAGATGACACTTTTACAGTCTTAGGTAAAGACTATGTAGACGGGTTTTTATAACATCTAAACAGTCAACAGCCTACTATTCGTTTTACCATGGAAATCGAGAAAGATAACACTATCCCCTTTCTCGACACGTCAGTTTCAAGGGATTCAAATGGTCTTAATTCTCACCACCAAGTTTACAGAAAGCCCACCCACACTGACCAATACCTTGCCTATGATTCACACCATCCTCAGTCAGTGAAATGTGGTATTGTTAAGTGTCTATACGACCGAGTCAAACACCTCACATCAAAACCATC
>Ga0126336_10001163_pt1 | contig 13077 bp, 7 predicted proteins | sample SidCmetagenome_FD_92530 | JGI IMG/M metagenome (GOLD analysis project Ga0126336, IMG submission 92530) | Coral microbial communities from El Islote,Puerto Morelos, Mexico - Siderastrea C C metagenome | ecosystem: Host-associated > Invertebrates > Cnidaria > Coral | place: El Islote,Puerto...
AGACCTAAGATCTTCCACTTAATAAGTTCTCTTGCGTAAGTGTTAAATCTGTTGTTGGTTCAACTCAGTTATTTTGCTATTACTTAACGGTATTTGATTGTATACTTACACTTGTTGCATCTGTCCGTGCAGCTGTCACTGGCTGCATCGAAAAAGTTGGCTGCCCACGATGTAGAAAATATCACGAAAATTGCTGCTTTGATTGCTCATCACGTATATTCCCTCACAACTTTATGAGAAACAATGAAATTAACTTCAACTTGTAGCTGCTTTGGTGAGAGTTATTCCCCTTGATGGTGATACATGAATGTTGTTAGAACAAGAAAATGTTCACAGTGTACTCATTGAAAAACCTGTTTGCTGGCCACACTTTGAAAAACCCGTTCACACCCTCCCCGCCAAAGAACTGGCTCCCACAGGTTTCTTGCTTTCACTTGATTTTCGTGACTTAGGCCATCTTTGGGTGTGTTTTAAGTAAATGTCAGATATATTTCTATGGATATAGATATTAATTAGATTAGTGTTTACGTACCTCGGGGCTTAATCGCCTTCTTTGCTTTCGTCGCCACGGGCAGCATGATAAGAGGAAGCAAAAACACTGTTTCCCTGATAGCCATCACGGATTCTGTGTACAGAAACAAAGAAAGCCAAAGACGTTTTCAAAACAAAAATGTCCATTATTTACCCTCGGCAAGAAATTATAGCAAGGTGCAAGTAGGGCCGAGCATTTAAACCTTAAAACAAATATTTCAAACTGAACATAACAAGTTAAAATCCCAGCTGGCAGGAGGCAGACCAGTTGGCTATTTATAAGTATGGCCGAGGAACTAAACCCATGTCGGCCGTGAAACAACTCCAGATATCTGTCAGAGCGGGACTTGCACCCGGGATCTCCGGATGTCAAGTCGGGCGCCCTAATCACTTGGCCACACTGCCTCCTGTTTTCCGATCGTCACAGACTGGTGTAGGGAACTGTTTCTACTACATGGAGATCCTTACCATTATTGTTGATCTCTCTTTGCAGGAATTTTCGCAACTTAAATTTAGCAGGTTCTCTAATCTTCACGTTTTCTTTATGTCCTGCTCAAAACAGGTAAAATTTCCAGGTAAAATTTCCACGGAAAGAATAACACAAATACATATTTCATTTGTAATAATCGTTCACAAAAGCTTAAATAGAGCGTAAGTAGAGTGAATTCTTTTAGTCTTATGCAAAATTCTTGGCTACCATTTAACTATAATGTGCACTAATTTTATCGGCATCAAGCCCTTTACAAGTAATTTTCTTCACGGAGTAAACATGCTGCTCTCACTGAGCTGTCACAGAGTTTTATGTTACTGTCGTTTGCGCCTAATGGCAGAGCATGTACAAGTCCCTTTGAAACTCATGGGAGGTTGTTGACTTATATCACTGAGGTCAGACCAAGAAGGAAAAAAATATTCAGTGAGAAAAAGTGACAACAAAAACCTGATTCCTCGCTACTTTTTGTGTATAAAGAAAGTTCTTCAAAGCGTCTGTACAGACAGTAGAGTCTCAAAACTGTTAGTGTCGCCTTTTATTAATAGCTGACTGCTTTAAAATTTTGTTCGCTTTCTTTTTCTTTAAGAGAATACGCTAGTTAACCTTTTCTGAATCCTTTTGATAAAGAAAAAAATGAAACTTCCAAAATTCTCTGCTCTGTTTTAAAATTATGTTTTATCCAACGTCAAAGACAAGAAATTAAATATGTAGAAAAAAGTCTGGCAATTTATAATTCGTATTTTTCGATGGGCAGCAAAATTCTGTATACGAGAGAAACTCTCCCCTCTGCACTGCATTGCATTGCATTCATTTGTCACTGATATTTTGTTATCGAAAGTGTATTTCAGTAAACCCATTTATAGAATTTTACCAGCGATTTTTTTTAATTAAGCTGTTCATAGACTACAACCTTTCAAGCTACTATCCAGCTGATCTTAACATTTTCATTTTGCCGCATATGAATCAAGTACAATAACGTAAAAGAAAAAGAACCTCCTGAAACTGGGAGTTAAGCTTTTATAGTAACCTCGGAACCTCTTGTGAATATCATTACCAATGCAAAAAGTTATGTACCAGGATAAAACCTAGTTTTTTTTAGGCTTGAATATGTTTGAGCAACGGTATATATATATTTTTTTCTCAACAAAGACCGAGTGTCAATGTTGATGTTATCATTAATATCATTATTCAACAACGTAGCAAGGCTACTTTGGATTAAGCGAAAGCGTTTTCCACGGAAATTTGTTACAGCCTATTGCTGTTTCAAAATCATTTGTGAAATGATTGCCATGTATCTTCCATAACAATAAATTGGCTGAAGTTGGCTGAAGTCTTAAAATGCCTGGTAGCAATTTAAGACCAGGTAGTTTGAGCTGGTTTTTTACACGCATCCTTTCGATCACTAATTGCTTGTAAAACGTTATGCAAGACTGAGAAATTAAAAAAACTAGTGCTTGACATGCCTGTTTCTAAATATTATATAAAGGATAAAATGCATTACATTTTGCAAAAGCGCGACTTATGACGTTTATGGTCTTTCCACTCCATTTTCGTTCGTTTGTTGTCAATTCTATAATTATTTTTTTGGCAAACGGTTTTAAGATCGATTCACAAGTGGATTCCGGATTCCATATCAATGTGAATTCTGGATTCCAGTCCACTCGATTTCGGATTCCAGTAGCAAACATTTCTTGGTTTCGGATTCCGAATTCTGTTACATGGGGCGAGCTGCCCTATGTAACAGAATCCACAGAGGTATTGGATTCCGGATTCCACCCCCTGGATTCCGAATTCCAATTCTCTGGATCCCAGTTTCCAACCTCCTGGATTATGGATTCCAATCATTTGCATTCCAGATTCCTTCCACGTGGATCCAAAATTCCAACATTCATGTTTCTATTCATGTTTGTAGCTTCTTGACTTCCTATTTATCTGCTTTTCTGTAATAAGTTAAGAAAAGAAAACACATACCTCTGTTCTTTACAGAAGTCTGCGGAGCACAAGCATCTTGCTTTAAAATTTTTATCGTGTTTAAATAAAGGATGTGATGATGATGAGCATAACCCTGGTAGAACTCCTATAAGGATCCTGTAAGATCCTACCCAGGGGCAGGATTCACAAAGCTATCCTAAGTCAAGTTGACTCCTAAGTATTGTCTCTTAACAATAGGCTTTTATTTTTCGACAATACATAGGCGCATGTGATCTTAGGAGGGCTCGTGAATCCAGCCCCAGGATCCTACATAACAGTAATCCTAATCATTTTTGATGGGATCCTACAGAGGATCCTTTGAAATCTTTTTAGGACCCTGCACAAGGATACTTGATGATCTTTGTACGGACCTTTAGAATCGTTGAGGACTCAGTGAAGGATCGTTTCAGGATCCTGAAAGACTGACGTTGCATGAAACCTTGAGGATCGTTACAAGAACGTCAAGGATCTTTGAAAGATTAGGAGAAAGATCATTGAAGGTCTTCAAAGATCGTTCCAACATTTTCTCCAGGGTAAGACAAGTCCCCGTAGACGTTTTCTCTCCGACTTATTAGTAATTCTCATATAATCAACAAATATCAAACGACAAATGTTCGCCACTAATATAATGTTACAACAAAATCTTGTTTGGAGGCCTTCGTGCAGGACAACCCCATTAGTTCATTAGTTTTCCTCAGATCAAAATAATGCTCCACGAGGCAGGAGCCCATGTTGACGGTCCTTATCTCCTGATTGGTTCGTTTAGACCAACGAAACCAATGGTTTGGCAAAAAAGCTTTTTGTTAAAAATAGTTTAATTTTCATAATTACAGCCAGTTGGTAGCGCAAGCCTACGAAGAATGCAATTGGGACGATATTTTGTCACTCAAGCAATGGCAATTAGATAAACGAAAGTGTTTGGAGCAGGAATTTCTTTTTTTCACTTTTTAAAAGTCTATCATTGAAGAAGATTCAACAAAACAACAAAAGTTAATATTATTAATATTATTCATGTTGTAATATTGTGCACCTACAAGACAAAAATCAATAGTACAATAGTTAAATGTGTTCTGTTAGAAGTCACACCGCGTTAAATGAACGTGATCATCCAGTGGCTCTAGCGCTCTCTCTGATATCATAACAATGAAGAACAATAAAATTTTGAGAAATTTCAGTATTGCACTCAATGCACAGTCTCGCAGCTTGACAGGTTTTCTTGCTTAGAGCGATTTTTCCCTCAGCGTTTCTAAGTAAAAATGCAGCACGTGGTGGAATGCGTCAGTAAAAAGCTGTTTTCCGAGCAGAACTTACCTTAAATTGAAAAAACTCTTATCGATGTCATGGATAGCAGACGAGCATTAAAGCGAGAGGATATTTTTCTTGATCTATCTTCTTGCAGAGCCTGCGGAGGAACACCCGTGAGAACTAAACCAACAAAGATTCCGAAGCCAGTTCGTCGGTCCATTTGCCAGTATTTTGGAATTACTGAGAGGTAAAGACTTTAATCCGTTTATATGAATGAAAAGATAATTTAACTTCTGTCAAGTTGAGATTGGGAACCTTTTATTCTTTACACGTTTTCATTTGGCATGAGCCCAGGGCGAAAATATGGCCATTTTTTATTGAATTTATTACTATTTTTTCGGACTTAGCAGTCTCTTTTTTCGCTATATTTGCGTTGTTAGTTTCTACGTTTCACTACTTTAAGGTAAAAGGGTTACAGAGAAACGTGTCATTTATTGGTCAAAGCCATGTTAGTAAAATATACTCTGGTGTCTTTTTATAGAAACCCACAGTGTTTGCCCTTGCCATCTCTGACAGTGGAACAGGCGCCACTCGTTTCGGATGTATCCGATATTCCTCGCCGGGTGTCTGTGATATATATCAGTATTTATTTGCGTTCATAAGGCAGAGGCACACAGGAAAAACTTTAAGCAAAATAAGTAAAGGTCGTTTCTTCGTTTCTCGGTGTTTTCTTAAGGAGATTTTTGTGTACGCTAACAGAGGTTGAGCTGCTCTGATTTTGGCCGAAAACCGGCACTAATCACATCGTGTATCGCGAATTTCTGAACTCCCAGTGTCGGCTTTTTTAAACCTAATTTCGCACTCCAAACGACATATTAGTCCACCCAAAAACGAAAATAAAATAAACTAATTTTTACAAAAATATGAGGGTGATATTTCGCCAAAGAGAAGTCTTCTTTCTCATCAGAATTAAATCCGGATATCTCGGGCAATTTTGGCTTTCTGAACAGACATATTCCAACAAAACTGAACTACACGTTAGGCGCCTCTGAGAAAGTCAAGTTAGTGTATGGTCGGTTGGTCGTTATTTTATAGTTATTGTTTTTATCCTTATGATTTTCTATGGTGAAAGTCTACAACTTCTTTTGCTCGCTTTTCGCCTAGAACACGTTTAAATGTAGAACAGACATGTATCTTCAATAATCCGCTGTATCATCGGAAGATTGACGCTTATTTTGAAGAAAATGAACGCTGAATTTTAATTCGGCTCGTTTCCCATACTTTAAAAAGCGAAAGATGCTCATTCTTTAAAGGTAAAAGTCTACAACTTGTCCTGGATCAATTTTCTCAATTTTCGGATAAAAGTGTAGTTTTAGCTTTCACTTCACACGAATCGGCTGTATCATATTAGATAAGATCCCTCCAAGTCCTGAAAAATGACCATTATGGTTGCTCAGCTTCACCCGATTTGAGCCTTTTCCTCTAACTGAGGCGCTTAAATGTACTGAACACTCACGCTCGAATAGCCCGCCATTTTGCGCGGTGTTTGTTCTGTAAGAAAGGCTGTTTTCAGTTAGTTAGGTGAAAAGATAAATTTTATGTTTTCTTGGGAACATCAATATCTAACTCGTTCTCTGTAAAGAACAATATCTCTTTTCCCACTCAAACATAAAATTCATATGTTCTCGCCTCTCATGTCAGTAATACTGGGTACGGAGTGGGAAGCTTTCAAATGACACATTTCTCTCTTTGTTTGGTCTATTGGCACGTTTTAAAATGCTTTTCTAAACATGGCAAAACAAAACTCGAAGACTTACACCACTAAAACACTTTTGATAGGGTAACTTCTACCTCGATACTAGCGTTTGATTATATTTACTGAACCAGAATGTCTACACACCCTATGTTGCGATGGAACTCACGAATAACACAAGCTTGAAAAATTGTATTGGTGACGATATTTTGTCACTCAAGCAATGGTTATTAGATACACAAATGTGTTTGGAGCGGGAATTTCTTTTTTTCACTTTAATGTAAAACTCTATCATTGAAGAAGATTCAACAAACAACAAAAGTTAATGTTATTAATATTATTCATGTTGTAATATTGTGCACTTACAACTCACTAACAAACGAATGTATTTGGAGCAGGACTTTTTCACTTTAATGGGAATGTCTATCACTGAAGAAGATTCAACAATATTATTATTATGATTATTATGATTATTATTATTTTATTATTATTCATGTTGTAATATTGTGCACTATACAAGGCAAAAACCCATAGAAGGGCAAATCAACAGTATACAATAATCAACTTCACTTTTTATTCTTTGAGGGAAAATTGTTCCTGTTCTGACTATGATTTAGATGACCAAAGTTAAATGCATTCTGTTAGAAGTCACACCACATGTGTCACCCTTGTAGCGTTGTACGTGATCATTCGGTGGCTCTAGCGCTCTTTCTAATATCATAACAATGAAGAACAATACAATTTTGAAAAATTTCAGTATTGCACTCAATACACAGTCTCACAGCTTGACAGGTTTTCGTGCTTAGAGCGATTTTTCCCTCAGCGTTTCTAAGTAAAAATGCAGTACGTGGTGGAATGCGTCAGTTGAAAGCTGTTTTCCGAGCATAACTTACCCTAAATTGAAAAGCCTCTTATTGATGTCGTGGATAGCAGACGAGCGTTAAAGCGAGAGGATATTTTTCTTGATCTATCTTCTTGCAGAGCTTGCGGAGGAACACGCGTTAGAACTTAACCAACCAAGATCCTGAAGACGGTTCGTCGGTCCATTTCCCATTACTTTGGAATTACTGAGAGGTAAAAACTTAACTTTATATGAATGAAAAGATAATTTAACTTTTGTCAAGTTGAGATCATAAACCTTTTATTCTTTACACGTTTTCATTTGGCAAAAGCCCCGGGCGAACATATGGCTATTTTTTCGTCTTCGCGTTGTAACTTTCTAAGTTTCACTACTTTAAGGCAGAAGCGGTCCAGAGAAACGTATCATTTATTGGCCAAACCCATGTTAGTAAAATATACTCTGGTGACTTTTTATTTGCCATCTCTGACAGTGGAACAGGCGCCGGTTGTTTCTGATGTATCCGATATTCCTCGCCGGGTGTCTGTGATAGATATCGGTATTTATTTTCGTTCATAAAGTAGAGGCACACAAAAGAAACTTTAAGCAAAATAAGTAAAGGTCGTTTCTTCATTTCCCGGTGTTTTCTTAAAGGGATATTTGTGTACGCTAACAGAGGTTGAGCTGCTCTGATTTTGGCCGAAAACCGGGACTAACTCACATCGCGTATCGCGAATTTCTGAACTCCCAGTGTCGGTTTTTCGAAACCTAATTTCGCACTCCAAACGACATATTAGTCCATCCGAAAGCAAAAATAAAATAAACTAATTTTTACAAAAGTATGAGGTGATATTTCGCCAAAGAGAAGTCTTCTTTACCATCAGAATTAAATCCGAATATCTCGGGCAATTTTGGCTTTCTGAACCAAACTGAACTGTACGTTAGGCGCCTCTGAGAAAGTCAAGTTACCGTACGGTCGTTTGGTCATCATTTTATAGTTACTGTTTATTAACCTTACAATTTTCTGTCCCCAAAGTCTACAACTTTTTTTTTTCCTCGGATTTCGCTAAAACACGTTTAAATGTAGAGTAGACATGTATCTTCAATAATCTGCTGTATCATCGGATGACCCGTTTGGGCTTGCACGTGCTCAAAGGGATTAAGTGCACAACGGAACCTTCTACTAGTATCAGATTGTCGCTCGTCATATTTCACTTTTCGTTAGTCGTTTGTTAGTGACGCGTGCTACTGGATTGCTTTCTTACCCACCCACCCTGGGTTGTTCTGCACGAGGGTGGCAGAGAGGTTTATTATTCTCATCGTTTATCGTTTTGACTGTCAGTGTTACTTTACAATAAACTTCTCTCTGTGCCAAAACACAAATTGCGTGTGTTGTCTGTCTATTGGGGGCCTGTTGGGGAATTAGATTGGGCAAAAGTCTGCAACTTGCCCTGGATCAATTTTCTCAATTTTCGAATAAAAGTGTAGTTTGAGCTTTCACTTCACACGAATCGGCTGTATCATATTAGATAAGATCCCTCTAAGAACTGAAAAATGACCATTACTGTTGCTCAGCTTCACCCGATTTAAGCCTTTTCCCTCTAACTGAGGCGCTTAAATTTATTGAACGCTCACGCTCGAATAGTCCGCCATTCTGCGCGGTGTTTGTTTTTCGGGGATGACAACTTTTAAATTTAAAAATTTAACTTAAAGCACAAACCCTAAAGGTATTGTTTACAATTTGATGACTTGTTTTGCTTTGATATAATATAAAAAGACTGTAAAGTTACACCTGGAGATCCCGGTTCAAGTACCGCTATGTTGTTTCACGACCGACACGGGTTTAACTCCTTGGCAATACTTGTAAATAGCTAACTGGTCTGCCTCCTGCCAGCTGGGACTTTTAACTTGTTATGTTCAGTTTGAAATATTTGTTTTAAGGTTTAAATGCTCGGCCCCACTAGCACCTTGCTATAATTACTTACCGAGGGTAAATAAAGGACATTTTTGTTTTGAAAACGTCTTTGGCTTTCTTTGTTTCTCTACACAGAATCCATGATGGCTATCAAGGAAACAGTGTTTTTGCTTCTTCTTATCATGCTGCCCGTGGCGACGAAGGCAAAGAAGGCCATTAAGCCCCGAGGTACGTAAACACTAATCTAATTAATATCTATATCCGCAGAAATATATCTGACATTTACTTAAAACACACCCAAAGATGGCCTAAGTCAAGAAAATCAAGTGAAAGCAAGAAACCTGTGGGAGCCAGTTCTTTGGCGGGGAGGGTGTGAACGGGTTTTTCAAAGGGTGGCCAGCAAACAGGTTTTTCAATGAGTAAACTGTGAACATTTCCTTGTTCTAACAATATTCATGTATTACCATCAAGGGGAATAACTCTCACCAAAGCAGCTACAAGTTGAAGTTAAATTCATTGTTTCTCAGTTGTAATAGAATATACGTGATGAGCAATCAAAGTAGCAATTTTCGTGATATTTTCCATAGCGTGGGCAGCCAACTTTTTCGATGCAGCCAGTGACAGCTGCACGGACAGATGCAACAAGTGTAAGTATACAATCAAATACCGTTGGGTAATAGCAAAATAACTGAGTTGAACCAACAACAGATTTAACACTTACGCAAGAGAACTTATTAAGTGGAAGATCTTAGGTCTTCTTATATGATTGTGGTGAAAACCTACAGTTTTTTTTGGCGAAATGACACCTCCGTGTGTCGTTACATCGGAAAATTAATTCCTTTCATTTTTAGTGGATACCTGTATGTCAGCTAGAGTGGTAAATAGGGTCAGTCAGTTAGCATTTTCGGAAACCAACGGCAGCTAGTAAATTAGGGAAATAAGACCTCGTTTCCTAATTTTTTTTATCAGTGGCTTAAAACTTCAGCTCACGAATCCAAATTTTCTCGTTTGGTGCTCCTGTTTACAACAACGCTTATCTGCATCCAACGAAAAAGTCATGGAAATGCCATTTTCCAAGGAAATGTCATTTTCTGCTCTCTCGCATTTTTTCATGACTTTTAAAAAGGGTATTTGCATAGGTTGATCTTCTTGGATTTCTTTAGTGATTAAAATTCACCCTCATTGAGATTCTGTTGGTGAAAGGTCGTTTAACACAAATCAGTAAGGATAAACGAAAGGGTAAATTTAATCCGAGTATGAAAGGAAACGTCACGATCATCAGATTAGTGAGTTCATCAAACACTCTAGATCCGCCGAGAAAAATGACTTTATACTTGACCTGGCCATGGTAGGCACTAAAAATTGGGGGAAAAGTTTACCAAAACAATCAAAATGGAGGATTTTTAGAAACTGTGCGATATTTTGTATACTTTTTGCCTCGTGATTTCTGCCAAAATTTTGCTTTCCTTTTTAGTACTCAGATCTAGCTGCTTTCTCTTTTAGTTTAAGGTGTAATTTGGCGGCCCTTTAAACTACTTAAACAACAAAAATATTTACCCTTTCGGATACTGGAGGCACAAAGGGCACCCCCTTCGGGCTGACCGTCCTCACGAGAGCACTTTGGATTGAACAACGGACTGTTTTGGTGCTCAGTTGTTGACTTTAAATTCTAATGTCTTATTCTATTAAATTTCCGACAAATCCCCCTACTTTTCACACAACCTCAAAAATCACCAAGACATTTACAAACCTTTACATAACATCAAACTGCAACCTATAAAAGTTTTTTTTTCAAAGGTAGAAATGCTGACGAGATAATTCCAGAAGCTGCTATAAAAAGGGAAACATAACATGTTACCAGAATGCTCCCTTAAATCACGAGTACAGTATACATAACTTTTATTTTTCTATACAATGTTTGCTTACAACCATAAAAAACCATAAAATGTTGGAAATTCACTTGATGAGAATCCTGTCTTGCTTCACTTGACTCTCTAGAAGGTCGGTTGAAATCCACGGGACTAACCGGCTGGCGGCCAGAGGTTTCTGTCGCGTTCCTTGGCCGAGCAATCGGCGGCTGAAGACTGACATTTCTGGCCAATCAAAGAGCGGCGTATTAAAGCCATTGTCCGTTACAATTTTCCGTTGGAATGGACCTTGACCTTTTAATCTAATTAATCTAAACGTTAATCACAGTCTCACAATGTGACTATTATACCGGCATGCGTAGAAAGACCACAACAAGCTCTCACAAAATCTAACTTTTCCTCACAGCGTAGGCGATAGTAATTCTCCCCGGTTGAGCTTCTTGTTGCGGAATGAGGGGTGAGAAGTAAACTCGTTGACCATTGCAGTCCTTTTCCGCTGATTGTACTTGCGAAACCAAATGGAACAAAACGAAACGTATCATTTCGTTCCATTTCGTTTCGCAAAGTACAGTAAGCCGTCCTTTTCCAGTGGTAGACCCAAGGGTAGATGCAGCCAAAATGCCTTTTGGGCAGTGCATTGTAAACATTTCTTCAGGAAAATAGGGCGCGATGAAGCTTTAACTACCTTCCATCCTTAAAAGCCCGACGACGAAGCTGTGCAGAGGCTAGCCCGGTTTTGAAGTTACTACAGTAACAAAATCTTTATTAGCAACCATCAATGGATTTGTTTTGGCGGTAAAACTAGTTGACCTTCCGTTGAATAAAATCCGTGATGTTCTCGCTTCGACCGATGAAACCAAGTCACTCAACACTTTAACGAAGCGATTTGTTAAAAAGCGTTTTATCCTGATGATTCTATTTCAAGCTCGGTAATATGATGAAGGGAATACAGCGACAACGATAAACAGTCGATCGGGTTAATCGCTCAAGCAAACCTGACAAAATCACCAGCTCGTAAGCACAAGCGTTGTAAACAAGCTCTTACTATTTTTTGTCGCCCAATCGCAGCGATTCCTTGGGAGGTCATCGGAAGCCAATTAGCGTTCTCGTTCATATTCTGGACGGGACGTGTATAAGCAGACTTGTCATTGGCCGATTCGTTTTTTATATTTAGCTTTTTTTATATGTTCTTCAGGTTGTCCAGCTGGCTGGGTGCGTCATGGAAGTTCATGTTATTACATCGAAGATTCTAAAACTTTCTCAATGAGCGTTGCTCAGCAAAAATGCCGGAATTTTGGAGCAGATCTTGCCATAATCAGATCAGCTGAAGAAAATGACTTCATTTTGCGCCTGGTCACGGAGAAGCTGAATAATGCTTATGGTGTGTGGCTTGGTCTCCAGCGAAAGGCTGATTCGAAGTTGTACTGGATTGATGGCACTCCACTAGAGGGTCATTATCAGAACTGGGACATACGGGAACCAAATAACAGTGGAGGCTCAGAGAATTGTGTAAATATGTATAGAGGGGGCTCCCCTGGGAAGTGGAATGACGCCCCCTGCTTCTGGGCATTGACCCCTTCTGTTCTTTGCCAGAAGTCCATTTGACACGGCCCCGGGAGACGGCCTTGTTAATCAAAAGTTAAAGCTGTGAAGCTATCTCTCGTATAGGACTCTAGTAGCGTAAGGATTACTGTGTTAAGTTAATTGATTGGTTGTATTAACTACTTCCAGATATTTGTAAGAGCATGACATTTGCTCAACGGATCCTACGTTGTTAGTTCAGGTGAACGCTGAGACAGCTAAAAAATAAAAGTGGCATTGGCAACTCAATGTCTTAAAAGTGTGCTTATGCTGTGAAGTTTATATTTTATATATTACAGTTGTCAATTACACTTATTAGTCCATGATCCATGGTTTTAGCAGAATTCACATTTAATGGGAGCTGTGGTTGGTCGACATATAATATGTGTGTTTAGGGCAGCTCAGAACAGACTAATTGGGAAATATGATGCGCATGCATGTATCTCCGCTCTTGCTTTTTGGAGTTTTCGCAAAATTTTGCAGTTGAAAAGAACTTGTAATATAATGAAAAGATGGTAAAAAGGACGACAATCGCGACAAGGTCAGAAGCAAACCGCATGCGATGAAGCGTTTACACATTTCACGTGGATCAACGTGGAAGGAAATCAGATCCAATTTTCGATGCCGTGAAGTGCTTTTTTTCAGCTGGGACACATGCGACAATCGGAATTTCCAAAGCTGAAATAATAATGAAAAAAAAAAGTTCAACTGTACTTTTTGACTGAGAACTTTATTAACGCAATCAAGACAGTGCAAGTACCTGACGACTACAAACTAGTGTCTTTTGATGTGAAATCACTGTTCACCAGTATTCCACTTCAACTGGCTCTAGACTGCACTGAGACCGCCATCAACAACTCTACTAATGAACTACCGCTACCTACA
>Ga0126336_10001164_pt1 | contig 13076 bp, 2 predicted proteins | sample SidCmetagenome_FD_92530 | JGI IMG/M metagenome (GOLD analysis project Ga0126336, IMG submission 92530) | Coral microbial communities from El Islote,Puerto Morelos, Mexico - Siderastrea C C metagenome | ecosystem: Host-associated > Invertebrates > Cnidaria > Coral | place: El Islote,Puerto...
TAGCTAGAGCAAACAAACCTTGTTGTTTCCAGTTTTGAATCTTGAGAAGGGACCGTGCCACCTCCCCTCCCTCCCCTCCCACCTCCACTGCCTTAAGTCAGGGAAAGTAAGTCGAAGTGGGTCTGACACATTTTCTACTGCGGGGCCCTCCCTTACTTAAGGTTTTGGAACCGTCACAGGTCTCTAAATGAAATGCGCTGAGTGCACTTTTCTTCATCAATATCCATCGCCGAACATTCTTAGCCAAATCGTCGGCCCTCGCTGCGTTAATTTAACTTGGTTGCACTGTGCTAGATCAAGACTAAATAGAGAAGTTTACATTTATGGAAAACTAAAGGGTTCGGAATATTTATACATAACGTTCATTCTTATTCAAGTATCAAAAGCATATTACCAGAAAATTTATGTTACATGTATGTAACACCCATCAAAGCCTCTATCCCCTGCGGTTTCCACAGGGGCCAAGTGTAGCACTGAAAGAGATGAGCCCAGGTGCAAAACACAGGAAAATCATTCTCCATGTTCCCTTGTTCTTGCACTCAGCGAATTCTCTGTTCCAAAACTCTCTGAGCCTCAATGGACGTGAGAGCACCAAAGCAATTTCAAATTTAATAACATGCACACAACTGCCAACGATATGTCCATTCATATTTCACATTTGGGCTCTGCGCTTGATTAACATCTCATTATCGGAAATGTCACTTTTTTAGTACACAGACATGCATGACTATGTAGTTACAAATAATTTATTACGTTATAAGATGTAATTGCAAGCAACACTGGTGACTGGGTTTGGGGGCTCGTAGGACATCACTATTTCATGACAAATTATCCAAACGAAGAACATTTTTAAAAAAGTAAATTTCTTGTGTATTTACCAGAAGTATAGAAAAGATTGCTAGGCCTCATGGGTTAATTTAGTTTTATAAATAAAACTGAAAACTGCAGGAAAGCGACGTTGTCTGTGTAGTTGTGCAGGGTCGGGAGGGTAGGGTATGACCCGAGGGGTACTCCCTCATGACACCTCTACGGGTATGTGCCACCCAACGGGGTCGTGATTTTGGGACTCGCAATCTAACACGGGGTATCCATATTCATGACGTTTTCTAGAACGGGGTGTAATATTTAAAATGCAAGAAAGCTTCAAATTATCAGCAGCGATTTTAAACCACTCATAGCGAATTTGATAAACAAAACAGGCTTGTTACAAAACCTGATTTGTGTAAAAACTGTTGTATCCATGATGTGTAAGTCATACTAACTTTTCTTAAACGGGGGTATTAAAATATCAAGAACGGGCTATCAAAAAACTGCTTATTTCTAGGACGGGGTGTCACTTTGAATGGCATGCAAAGCCCTTCTAACCCCGGCGGGGGCCAAAATTGCTGCCGAGGCGGCACACGCCCATATAAAACCAAGTTTTCATGATCCGTGTCGAAAGGAAATCGGCCATTTCGAAGGTCACTTAGAGTGGCTTTCTTACTACCCGGTTTGAAAGAATTTGACGGTTTTTTGCTTGTTTGTTTGTTTGTTTTGGTTTTGGTTTGTTATGTTTGTTCTTTTTGTTTGTTTGTTTGTTTGTTTGTTTGTTTTTGTTTTACTTTCAAGTTATCTCCTATATAAGATGTTATTTGTTCAACATTTCTTTTAGACTCCAAGGAACTCACTGGTAAATTTCAAGCTGGCAAAATTCCCCCCCCCCCCCCCCCCCCGCCGGGAGGGCAGTCGAGTTCGTTCCCGAGCACTCTGAGGGTCACTCCTCGTTTCCAGGCTCTCTCCCATTCCTCCCAGAAAACCCGGTGAGACATGTAGACCGTAGACTCACTAGTTCTTTCCGGCCTACCACGCTCGATAGCAATGTCGAGAGCAAGCCTCCATAAAAGTGTAATTCTCCAAACCCCGTTCGGTTAAACTATAGCGGATCCGGGTTACCAGGAGAAAGATACAGGTTTGATTCTTAAGCGACCGAAAACATCACTGAATAATTTAACAGACCCTGATGGGTTTACAACGCGCGAAGAGGATTTGGAAAGCAAAAGTACGGGACCTTCCCTCCAAACGACTTCACACCGTGCATACGAAACACGCTCAAACTTGGAAAGGATCATTGAAATGTCCTGGTCTAGTTCCATCTATCTTCATTGACTGGTAAGGTTTGTTGTAAGTCTCCGGTGTTTTCGACTTTTACATGTAAGTTTTCAGTGACATCAGCCTTCAAAAGGGTGGATACTGTTTCAGGCAGCAGTTGAGACACGGAAGAGTAGAACAGTTTTTAGAGCGCAATTGAGAAGTCGCTTGCTTAGCAAATCTACGGATTTAGTTTCCCAGGTAACTTGCCGTGGGTAACTTTTAACGGTTTGCCGGCTGGTTAGAATTCATTTTTAGTAATTGCATTTTTTTTAAATTTATTTATTCATTTTATTTATTAACAATATTTAAACAGAGATACCCAGTTCAGCATATGCTGGTTTAAATGGGGCTCTGCAAACTATCTAACAACTATCTAATAAAGACACGAAATGCGAAATAACCTTGAAGAATAAAAATGAACTTTTTTCAAAACCCCTTATAACCAACAGAAATCAATAAGAATGATCACAATATAATTAGAGCTTTACGTTATTCCATGGTATTTTTAAAACATTTTTGTCAGATTCTGAAAATTCTAAAAAAAAGTTCTTACAGACGATCGCTACCAAAAACGTTGAGCGGTCGTTGCGACTTTGATTGCTGAGCAGTTACCAAATAGGCTGGTTTCCATATGATTGCTAAAAAGTGGTTTCCACCTAATCGCAACGATTGCTGAACGTTTTGGCCAGCGATTGCAGCGATCGTAGCGATTGTAGTGATCATATGGAAACCAGCCCTTACGTTTCTCTGTTCAAAAACGCGCGTTGAAAGGGGTACCATCGATCCGACAAGTACCCTTGAGCAACCTTAATGCACAAGATCAACTTTTCCGCTCGTGTACGTGAGAACTTGTAAATTTTTCTTTGATAAGAATCTCTCCTACCAGACTGGCAGTTTTCTTATTGAATTTGCCAGTGTAGATAGGCCGACCTGGGGCAAAGAAAATGTGTCAAAGATTTGTGGGTATTAAGTCCCTAACCTCCTTTCTGTACACGTAATTTTTGGAGCTTATACGGTGCCTAACCCAGTGATTTAGTCCTTTCAGGTTATTTCTCTGCTTTTAGCATCGTTTCTGTAACACTACGAACATCACAAGCGTCGATTATCCACGGGCCAGGCACACCCACTTCCTTTTCTTTTACGCAAACAAACAATGTTCCAAGCGCCAAAAACCGTAGGGCGCTCTTTGCCTTTTAAAATCTGAACTTATGGAACAGGCTATTGTAAACATGAATACAAGGTCAATACAGGGAGTCCTTAGTGCATGGGCCAAACTCAGTGGTCGGGGGTCAGCCCAGCGGAGTACCACGCTCATGATATCGGTAAATCTATGCGAGTTGCTTTGGAGGGTCATGGCAAGTACCCGTACCTACGTACATACGTGGCCCGGTCAACAATCATTCTTACTTTAAAATTTATTGCACGAATTGATAAACTGGCTCTTCTGGATGCAAAGATGTAGAGATGATCCAGGTAAGCTCGGGCTTCGAGTCTTGTAGGTGACACTTTAAAATGGTTTTGCTCTGCTTAGGAGCTCTGCTTTTAGGCTGATCTAACTAAATGTGACATGTGTACTATATACTGCTAGATCAGTAACGCTTGAACTACAGACTGAGAACTTGAGTTGTACTTTTCCTGTTTAATTTAACTTCTTATGTTCTGTTAACTAAGAAACACTATTTCTACTTCACAAAATACAATTAAAATCGCTTAGGACCGAAGCCTGAAGAGTTCGATGTGTTTTTATCCTGGGCACAGAAACGTTCTTATTTAAAGGGACAGTTTCACGGCTGGTATATGATCTCTACATTGAAATAGTGAATAAATGAAACTGATGCAGTTACGAAAAGAAAGCCTGAAAAAATTCAGGCTTGTATGGTATTCAATCCATTGACCTCTAGGATACCGGTGCAGCCTCTAACCAATTGAGCTAACAACCCAACTGGGAGCTGGTCATTTAGTGACTTTTAGTCGGTTCGTAGTGCATAAGTTGTGTCATAACTGCGATGATCTTCTTTACATTTAGATCTCTACATTCTACAAGATTACAAAGACGGCTTTCAATGATAGAAACAGGTAGACATTGTTTCAAGAATTTGAGGCTTTCGAGGCTTTAAATTAAGCCATACCAATAAAATGTCTCCCATCGCCCTCTCTCTCGTGCTCTCTCCTGCTATTTTGTAAGGAGCCTCTATCGCTTTAACATGTGTTCCACAGAAGATGCCGTTATAGGGCTGATTTAGACGTCACATTCACTCTCTATAAAGCATATTAAAGTTGGAAATACCCTAACAATAAGCAATGAAATCGAACTTATTTTGTTTTTGAAAACACTAGATCAGTCGGGCCATGGGAAACGAAACATTTTATGGCCTTATGTGAAGAAAAAGTAAAGTTTCAAATCGAAAAAACGTTGAATAATTTGGCTTTGTTAAGTCCTCATCTGACTTGATATAGAAAATTGAGCCTCTGCAAATGAAAAATAAAATACAATAAGTAAAGAAAGAAATGATGTGAAGTGATTGACGTATCTCATAGTAATCTTTGCTAATGTAAGGTTCCGTAGACACTGAAAGATTCAATGTCAGTGGGCTTGACTGTCAGGTGAGACCAAGATGAAAGAAGATAAAAACCAAAGCAGAGTTTCCTAATCTACGTCTGTCGAGGCATGGGGAATAGACACTTCGTGAACATCTTGTAGAATTGTATGCAAGAGAACACCATTAGGGCAAAATAATTTAGAACAACGTATAGAGACAAGAACATCTACAAGGGTCATTTTAATCTTCTTTTAGATACGAATCATAGAACGTCCCCTACCGCCCTTAGCAATATGGTTTTCCGCGTTGACGTGTCGTCTACTAATCTAGTTTATACTGTGTGTGTTGCTGTGAATTTAACTTGGGATCTAGGAGCCCTTATTTCTTATTGTGGCTTTACTCTCGTTTCAGTGTAGTGAGGTTCTCTTTGCTGCTTTACTTTTGAGCGCTTGAATTAAAAAGTATTGTATGGGAGAATGACCGCGCACATAGCATACAAAAAAGAAACTTTCCACAACATAGAAAATTGTAAAACCTCATCCTTGAACAACGCCTTTCTTTTGTGGCTTTGAGCCCTCTCTTTTTTTAAATAAAATGTGCTACTATTAAGTTCTAAGAAACATTCTACTTACAACACTCAGAAGCTATGTTTCCAAATTCAAGCCTGACGTCATCACCAATCAGTACAAATGGAGCCCAGTACTTCACGGCACAAAACTTTTCTGAGTCTCGAAGGGTTCTCATAGCGTGGTGAAGAGCCACACTGGCGCTCTCTCCATCTGCCAAGTGTTGATAAAAACTCTTCATGAACTCCATGGTTGCCTCGTCAGAAATTGCCCAGAGTGACGCAAGAACAGAACGAGCACCGGCAGCCAAGAAAGCCCGAGCGATACCCACCACACCTTCCGGCTTCACCTCTCCGCGACCACTATGGCAACAACTCAGCACAACAAGCCTTGCTTGCAGACGAACTGCTAGCACATCTGACATTTTTAGAATATAGTCCTCCTCTTTTGGGGTCTTGATCTTTGATCGTGATCCTTGATCTTGATTACTTTCCCACCCTGCATTTGGAGCCAACGCAATCTCACCAGTTTCCTTTCGCCCATGTGCTGCAATGTGAACCAAGGCAACTGACGGGATTCGTTCCAGCACCTTCCTTTTTGTTGCTTCCTTTCCTGTAAGTGGTGGGATCTTAAGAATCTTTCCTATCATTTCTACTTCTTCTTTGGCGCATGGCAGCTGCCTGTGCCTAGGCTTTTTGACTTCCTCCAAACAAGGATCTCCGACAAGCAGCGCCCCAGACTTTCTGTGGTAGTCCTCAGCTGAATCTGTGATGAGCTTTAAACTGGTTAGGGAGGGTACAGTGTGGATTCTTATTGATTCACTTAGAGCAGAAAATGGAGCTAAGCACAAGGGACCATCCGGGACAATGATCAATTCGTCACCTTGGCACAAGTCTGCAATGGGGCCAATAATTGCATCATGCAATGGCTGTAACGAGTCGATAGTGCACAGCAAAGACTGTGCTGGTTCCTCATCATCTCCTCTACTGGACGGCGAGTCATCTGATGACTCATCTAGTGAACGATTCTCGCATCTAACACCAACACCGGCTCCAATTTTCTTTAAAGTAGTGTCCAACAACATGGTTATGGAATCCCTCCTCCCATTTATCTTCGTTTGCCGAAGCTCAACCTTGTTTTCGTTGCTGATAACCCAGAAGGTGATAACGTTGTCTTGAAGTGCTAAGAACACTGTCTGTTTGTTTTTAGTGAGCCCTTTTGAGATGATAGAAATCGTTTCTTTAGGTTCAAGTGACGCAGGTGGAAGTGCTGTTAAGCCATACTGTATTCGCAAGCCATCGACCAAAGCCTGTGCTCGACCTTGCTCAGCAGCAAACAAAGCCTCATCAGGGAGGCCGAGTTTTAAGAGAGTTTTCCACAAACCATTGTAAGAAGCACGGTGAAGGTCCCGAAAACTTATTTTCAAGGCATCTTGAGACTTAAGAGTTGCCCTCACGATATCGAAAACCTTAACGCTGGATTGGAAACATTCCTTGGCTTCTTGAAATTTTCCTACCCTGATACAAGTGCAGCCGAGATTGTGACAAGCTATTCCTTCTTCAGTCCTATAGCCCACTTCTTTGGCTATTGATAGGTGTTTATTGTGATACTCTATAGCTTCTTGGAATTTTCCTAGGCTGCGATAAGCGTTGCCGAGATTGCCATAGGCGCTTCCTTCTCCAGCCCTATCCCCCACTTCTTTGGCTATTGATAAGTGTTTATTGTGGTGCTCTATGGCTTCTTGGAACTTTCCCAGGCTGCGATAAGCGTTGCCGAGCTTGCCATAGGCCTCTCCTTCTCCAACCCTATCGCCCACTTCTTTGGCTATTGATAGGTTTTTATTGAGGCACTCTATGGCTTCTTCGAATTTTCTTAGCATGCAATAAGCGGTGCCGAGATTGCAATAGGCCCCTCCTTCTCCAGCCCTATCGCCCACTTCTTTGGCTATTGATAGGTATTGTTTGAGGTACTCTATAGCTTGTAGGAATTTTCCTAGGCTGCCATAAACGCTGCCGAGATGGCCATAGGCCCTTCCTTCTCCAGCCCTATCGCCCACCTCTTTGGCTATTGATAGGTGTTTATTGAGGTACTCTATACCTTCTTGGAATTTTCCTAGCCTGCGATAAGTGTTGCTGAGATCGCCATAGGCCCCTCCTTCTCCAGCCCTATCGCCCACTTCTTTGGCTATTGATAGGTGTTGTTTGTGGTACTCTATAGCTTGTAGGAATTTTCCTAGGCTGCCATAAGCGTTGCCAAGATTGCCATAGGCTCCTCCTTCTCCAGCCCTATCGCCCACTTCTTTGGCTATTGATAGGTGTTTATTGTGGTACTCTATAGCTTCTTGGAATTTTCCTAGGCTGCGATAAGCGTTGCCGAGATTGCAATAGGCCCCTCCTTCTCCTGCCCTATCGCCCACTTCTTTGGCTATTGATAAGTGTTTATTGTGGTACTCTATAGCTTGTAGGAATTTTCCTAGCCTGCCATAAGCGATGCCGAGATTGCAATAGGCACTTCCTTCTCCTGCCTTATCGCCCACTTCTTTGGCTATTGATAGGTGTTTATTGTGGTACTCTATACCTTCTTGGAATTTTCCTAGGCAGCGATAAGCGTTGCCGAGATCGGAATAGGCCCTTCCTTCCCCTGCCCTATCGCCCACTTCTTTGGCTATTGATAAGTCTTTATTGTGGTACTCTATAGCTTGTAGGACTTTTCCTAGGCTGCAATAAGCGTTGCCGAGATTGCCATAGGCCCTTCCTTCTCCAGCCCTATCGCCCACTTCTTTGGCTATTGATAGGTCTTTATTGTGGTACCCTATAGCTTCTTGGAAATTTCCTAGGCTGCGATAAGCGTTGCCGAGATTGCAATAGGCCTTTCCTTCTCCTGCCCTATCGCCCACTTCTTTGGCTATTGATAAGTGTTTATTGTGGTATTCTGTAGCTTGAAGGAATTTTCCTAGGCTATGATAAGCGTTGCCGAGATTGCCATAGGCCCCTCCTTCTCCAGCCCTATTGCCCACTTCTTTGGCTACTGATAGGTGTTTATTGTGGTACTCTATAGCTTCTTGGAATTTTCCTAGGCTGCGATAAGCGTTGCCGAGATTGGAATAGGCCCTTCCTTCTCCTGCCCTATCGCCCACTTCTTTGGCTATTGATAAGTCTTTATTGTGGTACTCTATAGCTTGTAGGAATTTTCCTAGGCTGTGATAAGCGTTGCCGAGATTGCCGTAGGCCCCTCCTTCTCCAGCCCTATCGCCCACTTCTTTGGCTATTGATAGGTGTTTATTGTGGTACTCTTTTGCTTCTTGGAATTTTCCTAGGCTGCGATAAGCGTTGCCGAGATTGCAATAGGCCTTTCTTTCTCCTGCCCTATCGCCCACTTCTTTGGCTATTGATAGGTGTTGTTTGTGGTACTCTATAGCTTGTAGGAATTTTCCTAGGCTGCGATAAGCGTTGCCGAGATTGCAATAGGCACTTCCTTCTCCTGCCCTATCGCCCACTTCTTTGGCTATTGATAGGTCCTTGTTGTGGTACTCTATGATTTGTAACGTTCTCTCTGCCATCGTGTGTAGCCCTGTAATATGCATTTCAAGAAGTAAATACAGACGTAGAAAGGAGAACCTATGTTACAGTTAGATCGTAATGATTGTTTTCTTATTCCTTCGTTGTCTTGATTGGGTGGAGTACTTGATAGATTCATTACAAAATCGAAGTTCTAGAGGGTGGCTTGTTGGAAAGTGCAGGTTTAGTGTAGCTTAGTATAAAACAAGGGTTTGTCATTAAACTTAAAGGGTAAGTGAAAAGTCAGTTTAGAAAAAGTGAAGGTAAAATTAATAAAACAAGGAAGAAATATTGTTGCTTGCCAGTTGTATTTTAATGACCTGTAAATATTGGTCTAATCTGCACCTCCACTGCCGCGGAAATGAAAACCGCCCTATTATCTGAGAATTAACTGTTAAAATGCGCCAGTCGCTTATTTTGCCCACTTTGGGGTTATTATGTGTGTAACGTCACCTGATTTCCGTGTGCTGCCACACTGGATTAGTCAGCAGTTTGATCGATTTCTTAACTTCTTGGTACGCAGAAGATGAGTAAGTGATTTGTAAATAACGCGATTTGAAAATTGCATTTATTTGTTTACATAGAGCCCAGAGGTTTATAATAATTATAACGCCAAACTCCTAGCTTTTGTGCCGACTGGGTTAGCATTAACTCTGATACAGCCTAAAAATTGTTAAGAGAACTCCTTGCATTTTTAACTCCGAGACTCGTGATCTTTACGCAATGAGGAGGCAAGATGGGGAATAAAATGTTTACACCCTGCATTTGATGCTTTCGCCAAAAAATCTTGAAAAACCGAAGGATGCTCGGAAGATTTTACACTTTTGATTGTTTTTAAGCAATTTAAAGGACTTTTGTTACCAAAGGTGTGTTCTCTGTCAATTGCGTTTGTCACTAAACGAAGTGGTAAGTTTGTCTCTTTAAAGAAAGTAATCAGTTTCTCAAAATACTTTCTAACGAAGTAATCACTCTCAGTTCCTGCCTGGTGTATCAATCTTGATCTGGCAACATACTTGAATGCGAAGAGGTATCTTACTTGTGCCTTTTAAATTAGTGGAAAAGATTCTCATGATATCCAGAATCACTGGCAAGTGCACTGTCTTTAAGTACAATATGCAAATCTACCAAAAAACTTGGTATGTTTTCCTTGGTGATGAAAAGTAGTAAAAATATGTGCCTACTTGTTTTGCATTAACTGTTAAAGTTAAATATTTTGTACACATCCAACTTCGAAGTAATCATTTCCAGTTCCTTCCTGTTGCGCGAATCTTGATCTTGCAACACATTTGAATGTGATATGGTAGTTTACTCGTGTCCAAAACAACTGAATTTATATCCAAACTACTGAATCCATGCAGTTGTGAAAGGGGGTTTAACGTCTTTTGTTTGGAGCTCATCTTTCTAGTTCATAATCTTCGTCTTGTTAAGCTCAGACGGCTCGTAATTTTTCGATTTCGTTGGTAATTTCCTTCTCTAAACACCATTTTTTTCATACCGACAGCCAAAAAGCAGTGCTTTTCGCAGCGTTCTCGTTTTAGGGCTCTTTTGGAGCTCCTCTATTGTTGTTGCCGTCGCGGTAGAAAACTTGCTTAAAACGCCAGCCACTATTCGCTCCCAACTCTTCAGTGTAGCCAAACTTTGCACCATTCAGAAGTCGCGTTTGATTGGCTCTTTGTGAGTTCCTTTGTTTATTAACCAGAACAAGTCAGACTTCATTGTGTATTTCCTCTTTTCTGCACTGAATTACCTTTTTTCTGCATCGTGTTTCCTAAAAACTGCATTTTTCTTAGCCAATCAGAAGAGGTAAATTTTTTCATTTATATTATTAAGGTTATTATGTTTTTGCTTGTACCTGGGTGGCTTTTAACTGCTGAGATTTTACTGACCGCTCACTGAAAAGTTCGCGATGGGCTATGAACTATAGCCTCAACAAAAGGCCAACAAACTCAAAGAGTTTAATTAAAAGCTAAGAAACTCAGGTCAATGATTGTCACGCGTCCAAAGCTGACATAGATCATATAACGGATTTCGTAAGCTTAATCTTATGGTAGCTAAATGTATCATATTTCCTGCAGTTCTCTCACGCGGTTTTGACCCCTTAAAACTATCTAAGTTCTAACTATGTTGATGAAATTATGAAGTGTTACCATTCAAACAAAAATTACTGAGAAGAACTGTGATGTGTTGCTATTTACTACAATGTACAAGTTGGTTCTAAATTCTGAAATATTATCATTCAAATAAAAGCGTATAAGGACTGTGCCTCCTAATACAGAGGTATTTTTGCAAAGGTTATAACTATGGAGGAAAGACAGATCTTAACAAGACCTACTCGAATCTTAAAAGAAAAATGTGGGTAGCCGCGCATTTTTCAGAGATAATTAATCAACCATTATTATAATAATGTTTAAAATACAAAGAATGTTTGGCAATTTATTTCCAAATTTATGGTCAATTATATCTGAAAAATGCTTGGCGACCCCCCAATTTTGTTTTTGGATCCTGATAGCCCTTGCTAAGATCTGCTTTTTCCACAAGTCATAAACCGCGCTGGTTACTAAATTGAGCTAATTATATTTCCGAGAGAAATTAAAAGGGGGCCTCAACTTTGAGTTTCTTGACATTTTTCTCAATTCTTGCAAAGAACAAAATAAATCAGTTGAACGATAAAGATTTTTTTTATTCAGTTAGTGGGCTTTACCAACAGTAGATATTCATAAAATACTAAAACGCTACCATGAAATATCCCATTAGACTTGGTACATGAAATGTTCAGAGTTCAATAATTGAGTTTCTTGACCTTTTTTCTCAATTCTTGCTGAGAACAAAATAAATCAAAAACACGTCACCGACGCGGAAGTACATACATCGAATTCGATGGTTTAAGATATAATACGCGCGGACATTTTGCAGCAAAATGTCCACGCGTATTATATGTTAAGCCATGGAATAAGAGATTTATTATTCCACTTAAAAAAATCACGTCAAAATTTGGTTTTCCAGTCTTTCGGCCAAACAACCTGTGAAACCTGGATTTTGCAGTGCAACATATAATTTTACTGTGTAATACCGTGGCATATTTTGCGTGTTCTCTTGACCTTATATGGTAAAATGGCGCAAGAGTGGAATAATAAAGTAGGTTATTTTCAAACAGAATGATTAATTTGAAGTTAAAAAACGTCAATATCATGTAGAAAATACAGAGAATTGAAAAAAAAAAAAGCAGACTAAGTCCATAACAACATCTTAAGTCATTTTGATCAGATCCAGTCCCAGAAAAGCTGCAGATTTCAACTCTCCTCAGAATGCTAAAGAAAGAATCGGAGCTGCGCTGCGGGCTCCCGCATTTTTTTCTTTCCTTTGTGGGAATAAACTCCTACTTTGTTTTAAAATATATCATAAAAGGTTAAGCCGTACAATACCGAACTCTTATTTTTGAGCCCTCAATTCAAATGAGATTTACCACCTATGGTGTGACAATTGTCACCTCGGATGTCAAATTTTTTGAAGCTCAACTTTAGTTGTTTTAGCTTGACATGTTTTCATTTCGGGCAGTTTTCTTAACCATGAGAAATTTCCTTGTAAAATTGTCTTTTTAAAGTCATGCCTACCGTCTTAAAGGACAGCATTTATGTACAAATAACTTACCGAGCCTTGCTGTCAAAAAGCTTTTCCGGCTTGGGGTTTCTCAGTGATAGTAACAGAATATAAATCTGAAGTTGGAAAAAGTCACAGTGAGGTTTAACACCACTGAGTTGCCGTGCTCTAGAATATAATTTAAGTGTAATATACTCACCAAGTTCTATCGAGGCTAGTTGCCAACAAGCTAATCTTCGAGTTCTTCAGTGTAGTTAAACAGAAAACAACCTGCAACCGAGAAATGTCACAGTAGCAATTAATTTGTTCACTTAGTTTTTAGATTGATTTGTTCAGAAAAGCTGTCGAGGCTGTGAACCCGTACTGAAAATCTCAGTATACAGGATTTCGTTAACTTTAAATCATTTCACACTCACCTCAAACAGAAGTTTGGTCATTCCCAATTGAAGTGAATTCATTTTAGTTTTTCATTACTAACTTTCGTGTCAGGGACACTTATGTGCTTCCATTAGGAATCCATTTAACCATTTAACAGTCATATAACTAGCAAACAGGTGAGTTTAATTTTAGATTGTTCGCTAATGGGAAAATTAATATTAGGAACGTAATTCTATGTCTCTAGTTGAAATTAAGCAATAACGTTAATAGTTTTTAGTACATAATGTGATTTTTAATTGAACATTTAA
>Ga0126336_10001165_pt1 | contig 13076 bp, 5 predicted proteins | sample SidCmetagenome_FD_92530 | JGI IMG/M metagenome (GOLD analysis project Ga0126336, IMG submission 92530) | Coral microbial communities from El Islote,Puerto Morelos, Mexico - Siderastrea C C metagenome | ecosystem: Host-associated > Invertebrates > Cnidaria > Coral | place: El Islote,Puerto...
AGCCACCCTTGGAAGCCGTAGAAATCAACAGATGGCGAAATAAAAAACGAATGTTTCAAGCTATTTTTCAAAGTACCTCGATAATGTTTTCACTCAAAAACTTCCTTAATTGAAACAGAATGCTCAAATAAATTCTACTGCCATTGGCTTGTCAAAAATGGTGTGACTTCTCTCGTAAATTTTCCCTGACATGTGCCCCATAACAAATTAATTTCTGATGGCTTCAACGTAATTTGGGAGGTAAATGCATCTTTGTTGATGACTTTTCCTGATAGCTTTTGCAAAAGGACCAGCTAATGGGAAAATTCTTTTGTAGCAAATAACTACGGGACACCCACGAGAAGTCCCAGCACTATATATATGTATATATCTGTTTCAGGGAGTTGCTTTAATAGGAGTCAAGATTTTTTCTCCATATCGGTAGGGTGCAAAACGCTCCCCCCAAAATTAGCTGTTTGTATGAAAAACCGGAATATTTTGTCAAACAATTTCCATGCAACTTTTAAACCCAAAAGAAAATTATGAATTGTAAAGCTAAAATAGCAGGCGAATTTGAGGGGTGTAGTTGTACTACAAAGAGTAGTTAATATTTTTACTTCTAAGGACACAAATTTGTCTGCAAATTCACGAATACTAGTTGCGGCATCGGATCGGTTCTTTCTTTTTTTCTTTGCCATGTGAAAATACTTATTTGAAGGCTGCCGTACTTTGTTGTGAGAATTTGCAATGTTGCTAAAATTGAAAAGAATGCATGTAGTATAGTAAAGAGTGGGATTTTGATTCTTAACAAACTTTGCCCACTTCCATGTTCACCTTAGAAATTCAAAAAGATCAAGATCATTCAAGGTTTTGGAAAGATATATCATTGAAATAAATGAGATACTAAACTCTATCACGGCCTCTGGTAAAATTTTCTCTGTTGTCTGAAATGTATGCAAATTTCCATTTCTGTTTCTCCGCAAAGTGAATGTTCTGGACAGCCAAAAAGCTTTCAGAACGGAAGCTTCTTACTAAATGTTTTTCAAAACCGCATTGCCGCAATGCAAAAAAATGCATTTATTTATGTTTTAACATAAATCTACACTTGACTGTATAATCTCTAAAAATCTAATGAAAAAAGACGAAAAAGAGCTGCTCGACACGCTTTTAAAAATCAATGATAAATAATCTCGATCGGGGCCTTAATATAATCTGGCCAAGAAAAACATTTCATTTGATGTTTGATTTTTTCCTGTTTACAGTTATTGTCATGCATAATTTGGTTTTGTTGCTTACTATGTTTGCAAAATAAAAATAATATATTCATGTCATTGCAAACATATAATAAACTTAAGCAAAACGTAGTTACGAAAATGCAAACAAATAGTACATTTTTGTAATTTTTTTCTACTTGAAGTGGAATTGAAGAATTTTAATGGAAAACCGGTGGCCCGAATGTCCACTAGTTTTTGCAAAAACTCATAAGGATTTGAAACGTGTAACTCGCATATGTAGGTTTTGACTGATGCTTGTAATTATTCATTTTCGCAAGTACCATATATGGAACATGAGGAGAAAGAGAACTGACCAATCAGTTTCGTGAACTACATGACGTACACTGTAATTTCACACCAAGTTCGCCCGCTTACTCAAAGAATGGCTGACAAACAGGGGGAAAACAAGCCGACAAAGCTTTCAAGCGTTGGAACGACAAAGCGAAAAGAAATACTGGTTTCGAAGACCGAGCAGGAAATTTTTCAGGCAACAAAATTGATAATTGAAACAACATCGAGCAAACTGCTGGGGTTAGAAGAAGATCAAACTGCGAAACCAAACCAAACTGGTCTAGCGTTGTGTTTACAATTTCTTTCACCATGGCCCTATCAAGAAATGTTCACAAAAGGTAGGTTTTAGACGGAAAAATTTGACACCAAAATATCAGACATGATACAAATATATTTAACACAGTAAAATTGAAGAGAACCGCACATGTCACACATTTTCGGTTGTTTGCTACCAGATCAAGCTAAATAAATGACTGAATCAGAAAGGACGACATTTTTCAGCTTTATAAGCTTACTACACAAAATAACATCGTTTTACCTGCAGTTGATGTAGCTCTGAGTTCAAGCATCTCCAAATGTTCAAATAAAGAGATTGTAATGCAAAATAAGTTGAATGTTTGAATCATTGTTGTTTTGACACATTCCGTCCGCGGCCTCTGAACCTGTAATGCATGGTTCAATTTTACGTGTTACCATCCCCCCCCCGGGCAACCCCGGGGACAAGTCCAGCCTTTCGGGCCCGGGGGTGGGGAATTGTTTAAAGCGGTCTTGTCCCGGGGGGAGGGGGCGGGGCAAATCGAAAATAACTTCTTGCTGTTCTTGCGAAGTACGTCACTTCTCGGTTGACACCGTGGCGCCGGACCGCGCGGAGAAGACTGCCTATTTCCAGGGGAAAATCTCTAGGATTTGTAGCAGACTGGTTAGAGAAGAATAAACTCGCAAAGTGAAAATCTGTATTCGAAGGTACCTTTATTATTATAAATTGTTAAACGAATGTGCGATTGATGCGTACTCGAATGGATGGCGTTCGTAACAAACAAAGAATATTTATTCAGCGTATTTATGTATAAAAATGTAAGACGACTTATAAAATAGACTCTATATAAAAACGGACGCACGGCTTTATATTAAACAGAGATCTCAGTCCAGTGTTCTTATGAAGCAAGCTAAGAAAGCCCCCCGGTAAAATGCTGCCATCAGTTTGTTCACAGGCCTAGTCTTGTGCGTGTGCGCTAGATTTAGAATAAAACACGTGGCAAACAACATTTCTTTACTTGCTAGCCGTATGCCAGTGAGGTTAGAGTTTTTTCTTCAGTTTTCTTTTTCAAATACAGTGTTCATGTTTTTGTTACATTATACATGTAGTGTCCTTCGTTCAACAAACTGAAAAAAATAGTTTAAGTTCTTGCCGAAACGTCTGGTTTTGCTTGAAAACAACGTATTTGTGGTCGATGAGGAGTCCCGGGGGTGGGGAATTGTCTCTTTCTGCGTGCCCGGGGGTGGGGAATAGACCACCAAGTGAGAAAGAAATTGCAAATCCCCGGGGGTATGCCCGAGGGGGATGATAACAGGTAGAATTGAACCATGCATAACCACTACGTTTTGTGTTCGTTTCCACTCTCCATCTCCAATGCTGAAATTATACTGTAGCTTTAATCCACTTTGGACGATGAATACAACAATTTTTCAGGAAACGTCAAACCTGTACCACATTCTAGAGCCAACATTTGGAAGACTTTTTCAAAAAATTATTCTGGGATGTTCACTTCAGAGCAGCTTCAGTGACCCATTCAGCTTTGCAAAGAAACGCTGCAACACGGTTTTGGCGCCTTTTTCTTTCAGTCGTGTGATCGATTTTTTTCTCTTTTTTCCTTTCTCGATTTTTTTTCCTCGTTCTTTCTTGATTTTTATGGTAACTAGTGATTGAGTTTTGAATCAACTGCGCATTTGTATCGCTTAGAAGTTCAATTTGCAAAGGAAGCGAACGGAACTGCAGCATCGTAGACTGGAGCGTGGGGTTTCCAAATATGGTAGTTTGCAAAAATGAATACTCACGAGCATTGACTGCGAGTTACACGTTTCAACTCCTTATGAGTTTCTGATACAATAAATAAAAGCCTACAATATTCAAATTTCCTTAGTTAAGTCAATGACATACTGACGGTTCAACATTAGGTGCTAAACAGTCGTTGAATGTCGTTTGAGTGTTGAAATTAACCATTGAGCAATGTTGCCCTATGGAGGGAGCACGCCATTGACAATCATTGTTCAACACTGCACTGGATGGTTTAAATAACAAATGAAAATCCTGGCTTCAGGAAACTTTTTACTGATAAATACTCTTCACACTTCTTTTCCTTCCTTTTTATGATTTTTTTTCTTATCATTTTGGTCGTAATTCGCAAGAATCAACAAAATCCGCCATCATCAATGTAGACAGTGTTTTTGATGAGTTATACCAGAAGCGAGTATTATAATTTAGAATTTTCATTATTTAAGTGTTTTCTTCCAGTTGAAAGTCTTTGGATAACCTAACCTCACTTTCTCGAGGCAGGAAGAGATAGGACCCTGGGAACGAGGTTATGGATAACCAGCACTTGAATTGTCCTTGAATAAATAAATTTATAGACCATGAGAACCTATAATAAAATCAGTGGTAACGAGGAATACCAGTATAATAAAGGTCAATAAATTATTCTAATCAGTATTTGCACAAAATGGTATATTTGTGCATCCTACAAGCTACAAATAACCATCATAGTTTTACTGCTAGGATACCGAAAAACTTTTCCCAGCAAAGTACCGTTAAGTTTAAAAAGCCTTTTTTTTTCAATATTCTACTGCGGCCTATGTCGAGGCGTGCACTTCTCGAAAGCCCCGAACCACTCATTCTTCAAGGCTCCATGTACTTTAATTTTAGACCAGAAAATTTTAACTTTTAACAGAGTTTCTTGCTTAGAAACAATGTGAATTATCGTGCCCGAAATCCGCCCGAAATGTTTCGTGTTATTATATCGCCTACGTTTTAAACTGACTGCTCCTCGAACAATCTGCTTACGAATTTAAAGTTCGTTATTGAATTCAGTGATTTTTTTTATAGATCTTATTTATTACGCGAGAGCGTTTTAACGAGGCAATTGTGCTCCAAGGATACCCGCAAGTAAATATTTTTGTCTGACATATCTATGACTAATAATAAACTGTGTCTATGTCTAATAATAAACTATTTTTATCTCTGTGTCTAATATAAATTACAATAAACTGTTTATATGTCTAAGTCTATAATAAACTATGGAAACAAGCCAGGAGAATTTTAATGAAGACTCTGCAGATAGACTTAAATGATCAAGAACTGAGATCCCTTGTGAAGCCGACAGGTTTTGTTTCCTTTTCTTGGAAGTCCGTCCTTCTGTAGTGCTATGCACATGTCGTGCGGCGCGTCCCGATAGTATTTATGCGAGGAAAATGTGTGAAAGCCATTCATCTCTTTCACGTGCTTGAAAATTGTGCTGTCTGTCTTGTTTTTCTGCAAAAAAGCAAGGTACATTTTAGGGTATGCCGTCTAAGGTGAGCGAAGGCCGACAAGCAATGCGTTGTAGACATCCTAACTTCCCAGAACATTTGGTGTGGACTTGCACCTGAAGTACTCTATAGTTATAAAAGAAAGACGGTATATTTAGTTTGCCACTAGTGTGGGACAACGAAAAAATCTGGGTCCCTTACACCGGTCGGTCGCTCTTACCACTGAGCTACTGGGAGCTGTGGACTCGTGGTGAGCGAGGTCATATTCACTGAGTTCCTTGTGACGATACTTTTCTTTTCCTTTTTTTTTATTTTTATTTTTTCTCATTTTGGTGTTTGATTGTTCAAAAGAGGCACCAACGTTTTCTTTAACCTGCCAAGAATTCAGCGATTTTCGACGTGAGGACTTCTGTTGCAGCTAACTACCGCAAATAAAGTTAAAGAAGTGCCAACTAAAAAACATCTAAGGTTACTGGTAAAAGATCACCATTCCATTACCTTTTAATGCTATTTTCTATCTTTGACTGCTACCTGCCTAACATGTTTGCCCTTTCCAAAGTTTGAATGAATTAACCTTAGCTCTAGTATTTAGTCGATCTTCTCTGGCGATATTCAGAAAAGTTCGGCGAATAATTGAAAACGTTCGGACGGTCGCTCCTTAATTGCAAACTAATGATGATTTATTTACCAAGTTTGTGATAATATTTTATTTTCATAGGGTATATAGCTGAGGTTGATTGAAATCCTGGCGTTAGAGGCATGGACTAATTCTACAACCAAAATAAATCAATAGTTATACAACTTAAGTTTAGAATTGAAATATTAATTTTAGCTCATTTTATTAATTAAAATTAAGTCCAACCTCTCCACCTACTTAATATAAACAGAACAGATACAAAATCAGAACACGTAAAATCGCTGAAATGTGGTTACAAACGAGGTGAAACTGATGTGCATTAATTAAAACGTAGCTGTAGAATTTTATATCAATATACCCTTGTCATAGTATTCACCAGGGCCTCGTCGCTGACAATTAATTAGGCGCCATAATGCCGCCTGTCGTTATGGGCTACCCGTGAAAATTTCCCAAATAGTTCAGTTTGCAAAAATGATTTGGAAAAAAGTTTTGATCCATTTCAGATTATTTATAAATACATTGTCAGGCATAAGAGATATACATGTGTATCTTGGTGTTTTACTTGTAACATTGACAAGCTTTGTTAGTTCAGAAAAAGGTTGTTTCTTTACAGATGCATTGCGTTTAAAGAGTCTACTTGTTTCAGACATATTTCTGCGCATAGCCAAATCTGGCTTTCAGCTTCTATTAGCTCCACGTGGTCTAAACCTTTTCATTGTGCTTTCATTTGGCTCAAATGTTTGTCTTCTTTATGAAAGATAACCTTTTATATTTAATCCTAGGAAGCATCTTTTAATCCTTGAACTTGTGTTGTGAAAGTTACCGCAGGTTTATTTTTACAGTGACAATGAATAATTATTTAAGTCCCTTCTCCTTTTTTTATTAATTACTTTCTTAATATATCCTCATCATTAGGCGTTATTATGTTGATATTGGCAACTAGCTACTATTAGAGAAAGTTCAAAACAAACCCAGCTAAGCTTATCTTTCTTTTGTAGTTATCTGTAGACAAATATTGTACGCCGTTATTCTTGGCAACAGAAACAAAAAATATGTACGGTTCAATAAAGCTCAGTTAATATCGATATCTGCTTCACTGACTGGCAATAGCGATGTTTATCATACGTGCAATCATCTAAATAATGTTTTTCATAAGCTGAAAGGAGCCAAACATTGGAAACTTTTGAGAAACTAAAAAGAAATAAATGTTTTAATATTGCTTTCTAATATTTAGATTCCATAATATATGGCCAAGAAGCGAGTAAGTTTAGCATTTCTTTAATGGATTCTTAGTAATACACTGAGGAATGAAAGGTTATATATAATCAGCATGAGCAGTAATTTGAAGAGAGCATCCAAAATCATCTAAGTAAAGGTAACACTTCATTGAGAACGTTTGGTTACTGTGGATAGTAAAAAAATATATTTCTATGGAATACGTTTTCTTAAAATTTGGCCAAACAGTCGTCGTTGAAGCTCGAGAAACTATTCGTTTAAACAGCTTTTCAAAAGGTTAAAATCTCAACCAACACAAATTGGATACCTCCTATGTAACCATTCTAATGTTTCGGCCTTCAATTGGGCTCGTTCCCGAACACGGATACACAGAACTATCTCAACAAATCCCTTAAATTACGAATTTGAACACGCAACACAACTTAAATTTTGTGTGGCAGCAAGAGTCAGTCAGATTATGTTATAGTAGAATCGTGTTTTAAAGGTAACATCTCAAGACTATTCCATTTATTCTTAGTGCAGAACAACATCAACCTAAAGCACCATAAACGCCTGGCTGAACACCTTGCAGGGGCACCCAAAGAGAAAAATTGTAGCAAAATACTTGAAATATTATTTTCTGCTTTCTTCAGATTGTTTCAGAGCTTTCTAAAGGTATATTTGTGTAATACACAATTATCTGTTTGAATTTTTTTGGCTGCAAATTTAGGCCGCAGAGAATTTTAGGAAACAGAATCCTAACCGCCGAATTTCCGAGCTGTTGATGGCTCTCCCAAAATGCTAGCTGACCTTATTTTGCACTCTAAACAACATGTTTGTCCCTTCGAAATCAATAGGAACTAATAAGTCCTCTTGTTACGAAAGTCCGACGCGATGTTTTGCCGAACGGATCTTTAGCTTTCACCACAATTAAATCGACACTTAGCAGCGCAAAATTTACAACCAATTTTACGCATGCTAAGACCACGATATCTTCGACTTTGTGCGTGGTATATCTGTCAAATACATGGCAAAACTTCTAATTTTTAATGTCAAAATGCTCTGTCAATTAAGAAGTGTTGTTGTTTTGTTGTCCACTTGGATCAATAAAAACGTTGTATCTCTAACATAAATTTCTTCAGTTGATCTAAAAAGTGTTTTCAAACTGAAAACCAAAAAGTTTTTGCGTGTGTGTTTTGTAGTAAACCTCAGCATTCGAATATAACCGGTAAAAGAAAAAACATACTGTTCGACGTTTTCCCGAAGCGGAACCTGAAAACCACCGAGTAATATTTGGCTCAGTGTTGTCTAGCCTCCTCTCTGCACAGTGAACAAGCAACAATCAGAAATGCTACAAAAGTATTCTGGCCCGCATGCGCTTTAATGTGAGCGAGATAATCATATAAATCGTTTTTTTTTTTTGCAAATTTTAGCGTAAAATTTTTGCACCCTCGCTAGCATCCCCGCGTTTGTGATGTTGATCAAGTGATTGACCGCGAACTCAGAGAAGTAATTCAGGGTGTTTGGGCACTTCTTCTAACAGAATAAAGGTCAGTTTTTAAATACAAATTTGCTTCCGAAGTTAACGTTCGTTAACAATTTTGTTGTGCATGTTTTGAATGCATTTGTGAAGCCTTGCTCTAGGGAGCACGGGTGGTGTTCGATTCAATGAATGCAGGTGGCCTTTGCCGAGCGATTTGTTTTGTATTGGTCATGCAGTTCAAGTAAAAATTCAGAGACTGGCGTATTTTGCTGTCGGTTACAAATACACGAAAGTGTGGTAAAAACTTCCCACAAGATTTTATCATTATTTCACTCAGAAAAATTGTGAACTTTAGCCAAACCATATGCGATAAACTGTTCAATGCTTGGAGTTCTCGATGTGATAAGCAAGTCAAAACCCCACGATTGAGAACGTAATTTGTCACCCATGATATTAATAGGTAATCAAATGGGATACTCGTGAAATTAGGAACTAATTTCACTTGCCTTTTGTCAAAATTCAAATAATTTCCCTCGCTTAAAGGCTCGAGAAATTATAAGCATTTTGACAAAACGCGCGTGAAATTATTTCCTAATTTCACCCGTCACCATTTGATTACACATACTAATTCTTCTTACTTTCGAGTATTTCATTGTTTCGTTTTCTTCCTGTAATTTAAGCCGAAGCAGCTCCGAAACATTTAACCTGTTTCTTCAACGAGTCATATTAACTAAACGTTACTTCAGTGGCTTCGAATTAACAAATGGCTGACTAAATTTTGAAACTCCAAACCTTCTGAATTCTTCGTCTTTACTGGTCGATATTTGAGACAGAGAGAACATCCACTGAAGAAATAATACTGATATTTTCGCTGACTAACAAGGCATAGCGTGATTATTTTGCCGTTTTCAGTCGCGTTTGTTCACTCTACCTTTACACGCAAGTTCAAATGTTCAGTTCTCCAAAGAATCAGTCACCATTTGACATTGCTTAAGTTACCGAGAGCAGTTCAGCAGATCAGCGGGAAAGATGCTTCACGCAAACCCATTCCTTGTTTATATCAGCACTAAATCGGAGTTGTTGGCGTCTGTATGTAATAAGAGATGTTTTTTTCTTTTTTCTACACTTCTTGCTTCTCATTTTCACCCCTTTCTCTCTCAGTTTTAAATTATATTGTCAATGAATTGGTTAATATAGAAACATTACATAGCTGTGAAAGTATATAAGAGCAAATGATTCAGATATTTTACCGTGGAAAACAATCTCCCATTGCTGTCCATGCCAATGTATCGCCTGACTTCGGGGCAGTGAATGCGCACCAATTCTTTACCAATTGACTCTAACTGAAGGGTAACTGCAAAAACAAAAAAGCAAAAGCAAAAGAAATCAGTTTCGATCAGTAAAAATTCTGATTTCATGTATAGCAGACTTTCAGAAAGAAATGCAATGGAAGCCGAAACTTCCAACTCCTCTGACCAATGCTATATTGAACCAACAAGCAGAGATATGTTAGATTAGAAATCACTTCTTCGAAGATAAATTAGGAATAAATACATGAGCATTTCGCTTTTATCTCACAGCAGACAGTTATTTCTTAATGCTTTATACACGACAGTTCTCTCACGGTTCAGAGCATGGTGTCATCCAGTCAACCCACAAAAGCAATACGGACTGAACTCAAGGCGAGTTTTCAGTTGTGAATGGACTTAGAGCAATCTTCTAACTCCGGGCAATACCCTGCTCTTCTTAGAGGCAACCTTTAGGTTTGCCAATGAAATTCAGATAAAAATTGCTTAAGTGATAAGCAGTACTTTCAGTTAGTAATGTTTGCCTTAATAATTGCATAATGAAATATCTTCACGGCGAAAATGTTTCGACCATGGACACAAATGGCATGCCTTGAGATCAGTAAACACCTGATCTGGTTTTTAATCTTGCATGAGCAAGAAGTCATTTGTTGACAGAGTAGTCACTCAGCCTGGATTTACAAGCACTGGTTTTCGTTTTGTTGTATTCATCTCGACTGTTGTTGTAGAACCTCATATCTGTTTCAGTTAGGTGAAATAGCTCTCGCAGTCGTTTCTGTCGGTGGTCAAAGAACTTGTGAGAAGATATAAACGGCGGCCCTTTGCAATGCATCAGTCCAATTCGTTACACTATTGATAGCTCAAAACAAAACGGTTTTGTATGGTTACCACTCCGTCTATGAAGTTGGCTGGGTTTATTGTTACCATTACTGAAAATAAAAGGAAGATTTTGGCGTGAAGTAATGCCGTGAATTTTCATCAAGTGAATTACTAAGGAAAGTGTACATGAAAGGAGTGTTGTCAAAAAAGGCCTATATTATCCTTACTTGCGTACAAAAAAGTTCGAAGAATATTGAAGCAAAACTTGGACGATAGACAATACATCAACCTTGCGACAACAACGGAGCATACCATCTCTGATTTTGTTTCTCATTAAGTTAAGCGTTATCTTCTTAGAAGCAGAGAAATGTGGTACGTAACGAGATTTCGCAGTGGGGAATCAAAGATCTAGCAGCTCTGATGTATGGTAGATACACAAAACATAAAACCGGTTTAATATTCAAAATGGCAAAGATGAATCTGTAGTGGTGTAAGTTAATGTAAAAAGAGCTAAAATAAAAGTGCTACAAACCTTTACTATAAGTACATACGCCCCCTCCGGCCGAAATTTTCTATAAATGCAATCATTCGTCTTCGGATGAATATTCTATCATTATTCCCAGCAGCGATTCTGCGAACTCGGTTCCACTTAAGAAAGACGTTTTACAACAACAGACAACTGATCTGCACAAAAAAGTCACAAAACTCCGCTAAGAGCAAACCGACCAGAGTCTCTTGGAGGCTGCTCCTGAATACGAGAAATCAGGGTCACTTAGCCAGCTCCCAGAAACAATAATATAAGCTTGCGTATTCGTTTAGACCCGTTTAGTTGTTGAGTTTGCTATCGTTTCGAGTTCACTTTCTGAAAACTGATAAGTCTTGCCATGTTCGCATAAATTTAAACTGAAACTGCTTAATCTCTGCCACAGACTTTGAAGAAACTCATTGGAATTTTTCGAACTGTAACATTCCTGCAGATATCAGGATTCCCATGGGCAACACTGCTAAGGATATATAGCGACTGCTTTAGCTGCTAACGTTTGCGAAACCGTTCAAACAAATGAATGACGCTATGTTTTTGCTGCTGGTTTCATTTTTCAGATTTTTTCTCGATGACAATCTTAACTTATATCAGCAAAATTCTAATTAGAAATAGTCGAGTTACAGTCCGACTCACAAAGCATGCATGTTTTAAGATTCCCTGACCATAGCAATTTTCCTTCGGCAAAAATTACGTACATCAAGGTTGAAATGTGAAAAGAAAAGGTTGTTGTCCTTGTTGCCCGCTTTGAATTTTTACAATTGAGAGTGAAGAATCTTATTTCGAGACGTGGCTGTAAATCCCTACTGAATTATCTAGGCAGAATGTTACATATTTCGATTCTGCCTCTTATTTCTATATTAGTTCCAGGCCTTGCGCCAATTTTATTTCGCTGATGCTCAGCTCATTTCCAGACCCCTTTCCTAAGCTCGCTAACCTGCAATCAGGCCCCCAACCTCCCTCTCATTTTCCCCGAGGAAGAGGAAATTAAGCGCCTGACCACAAGTTGGGAGTTTCCACACGGCCATTTTCGCATTTTCTCAACTCACTTGAGCGTGTGTGTTTTAAAATTTCTTGCCATCCCACCCACAGGGCAGAACACTTCTGTTTAAAACTGACTTCCGATATAGGTATCTCGGGCCCAATTTTTGTCCGCGTTCAGTTGGTCGTTTTGTTTCACAATTTTCCGCGACTATTTTGATATGGTGCAAATTGTTGGTTAGGTTCGCCCCTCCTCCAGTTTGGTAGCTATAAGGTTAATTCCCTCCCCACCGAAGAGGAAATTGTTGGTTAGGTTCGCCCCTCCTCCCACCGGGGTATCCATTAGCGGAAGTGGCCAATAACCGGAAGTACTGACAGGAAATTGTGAAAGCTCGGTGCATGTCTGAATAAATTTCACCCTCAACGACTTCAAAATGAGCTTCAAACTTTGAAAACTCTTCTACTTAAACTTGAAAACAAACCGGTCCAGAAGACAATCAAACAAAGTAACAGCATCCCACGAAGTACTGCTCAAAAATACTCATTTGAATGGTCGCACTCCAGGACCATCTATACAGCTTAATATTCAGCACAGAAAACATAAGCTTTCATTTGAATGGTCACGGTTCAAGATTTCATTCACAGAGTCAAAAATTAGGGAACAACTTAGTAGTTTCCAATTAAATAGCCGTCACATTTAATTCACGAACTAAAACGCGTTTAACGGAAACCCATATGGTGTTACAAGGCTCCACTCAACTCGATACTCGCACTTAGTATACGATCGCTGTAAAACTTGTTCAGTTAGCTCTTTCAGTCGATATTGTCCGTATTGCAACCACAACAGTTAAGTATGCAATATCTTCTTTTGAATCAATTCACGTTTATTTCGTTAAGACTTCCTGGATCGTTTCAGGGCTGATAATTTTATCAAAACCAGCTGTTTGGCTTGTTAATATGTTTATTGCTAAATTTTGATTTATCAGTAATATTTGTGGATCCATAATTTCTTTGTTTCTTTGCGTAA
>Ga0126336_10001166_pt1 | contig 13070 bp, 3 predicted proteins | sample SidCmetagenome_FD_92530 | JGI IMG/M metagenome (GOLD analysis project Ga0126336, IMG submission 92530) | Coral microbial communities from El Islote,Puerto Morelos, Mexico - Siderastrea C C metagenome | ecosystem: Host-associated > Invertebrates > Cnidaria > Coral | place: El Islote,Puerto...
CACTTTGATGACAAAAATTACATTTGCAGTGTTGATTATTTCTCAAGCTACTTTAAAGTCGATTGTCTAAAGGACAAGACCACCCGTGAAGTTTTTCAGACCATAAAGAGACACTTCGCCACACATGGAATTCCTAACAAATTTGTCAGTGACAATGGTCCACCTTACAGCTGTCATGAATTCCAACAGTTTGTCCAGAGCTATGACATCGAACACGTGACCAGCTCTCCAAACAATCCCCAGAGCGAGAGTGCAGTTAAGACGACCAGGAGTCTACTAAAGAAATCCAAAGCAGCCAGTACAGATTTCCACCTGGCCTTCCTGGACTGGAGGAATACGCCCTCCGATAGCCTAGAAAGTTCCCCAAAGCAGCACCTGTTTGGCCGCCGTACCAGAACCCTGGTCCCAACCGCCAGCGAATTAGTCAAAAAAGATAGTTGAAGGCATCCAAGAAAAACTCTCCAGAAGAAAGCATGTGCAGGAAAAGAACCACAACATCTCAATGAAAGAACTTTCGCCTCTCAAAAAGGGAGAAATCGTGCGTGTCAAGCCCAAAGATAAATCCAACTGATGGTTCATGATCAAAGCTCGTGTGGAGCACCAAGTAGATGTGAAATCGTATGAAGTCAGCACCGAAGAGGGAAAGATCTTCAGGAGGAACCGTAGACACTTTAGAAGCAGCCTTAAACCAATGCCCATCCAGAATTACTTGATCCAACTAGCGTCCAAGACGTGCGAGACAATGCAATACCTGTGGAGAGCCCTAGCAACCCCAAGCCTAACCAGTTGCCCAGCAACCCAGTGGAGCCACCAACTCAGAACGGTATCCAGTGCCAGAACAGTCTCCAACTCAGGAACCAGCTGCCATATCAGTTACCCACAGTAGCCTTGCCTCAAGACCTCCTAGTCACCTCAAAGACTTTGTTATAATCATGTGACAATTCACAGACTGTTCATGATTATAGTTGAGGCTATTTTTTGACCCGTTTACCAGTTAAGGAGAATTTATTCGTTAGGCGTTTAATGTGGACACGTTAGGTCAGTTAGGTCCTAAAAACCTTAGCATGTTGCTTCTTACAAGCCAGGTAATTTTCGTTCCTATTGTATTGTTTTAGCCTTAGTTTCTAGATTCCTTTTTCTTTAGACAATCAAGCGTGTAACGATACGTCAAGCATCACGCGTCACCTGATTTCTATCAGCTAATCAGAGTAAGCTTTTGCCGTGTGCTTTCCGTCTTGTTCTGGTCCAACATGGCCGTGTAAGTTTTGGTTCTCTCGTGAAAAATGCTTTTTGAAAGTACTAAAGAGTAGTTTCCTTATAGTAACTTATAGCCTGCAACTTGTAACTTAAGGGTTGTAACTCGTGAATTGTTTTTGCTCGGACATCAGTAAGGTGGACATCAGTAAACGAGATGCCAAGACCTGGAGACTGCGTGGTATTGTTTATTAAGATTAATTACAAAATGTCTTATACTCGTTTCACGCTAGTGATTATAGTATAATAGCAAATGTATCCGGAGAGATACATCACTTAAAATAAAACTGCCTATAAAGCGTACACTGAAATTTTTTGAAGACGGATCGAATTACCTATGATCACCCAAGACCTTATATTTTCTTTGATGTAAAGTAGAAAAGGGGCTTTAAACTGCAGTTTATGTGAACAAATTGTTCACAAATGGACATTGGTTTCTTTCCAAACCGCGAGACTTTCGATCCAGTACCGATTTCCGCTCTTTTGTGGTGTGAAGACATCAATACTCTTGAAACCCTTCCAATAAAACCAGATTCGTTTCTAACCGGATAGCCTACATGCTTTCTACATAAGTGCTTTGATATTTTTCCAGTACAGTGGTAAAACTGAAAACGCTTATAACAAAAACGCTTATAACAAAACCAAATACAAAAGATTATCATCATGCACTCGTGGACGTCTCTTCTCTTCAGAAAAGAGAGAGACCGTTCCCTGTTTAAAAGAATCTATTTCATCTCCCTTTAAAAGACGTAGCTATTGACTATGCTCGGCCTTTAATAGTCACATTTGCTGTAAAACGCACTGTTAGCTAATATAAGGTTTATTCTTTCTAGGACTTTGTTGAAAAAATTATTGCGGCTATGGTCTCAATTTGTTACAAATTACGTACGGGTGAAGGTCCAAAAAAATTTTTCTTTTTTTCTTCGTTTATTGTGTAATTTATGTATTGTTATGTTGTTATTTACAAATTGACCGCTCATTGATCGCTAGTTTCTGAGAAAAAGAGGATTGAAATTCGTTGTTGGTACGCCATTTTGAGCCGCCATCTTAGATTTTTGCGCGTAGACTCCCTTCCGGTCTCGCGCAGGGCAAATTAAAATAGATAACGACAAGCTATATCAACCAGAATACTAACCGACTCTTTTGGTGGTGTTTTGATATCTCACGCGTTCAATAGAAAAACGCAAGTTTAGTTTATCATAATAATACACAACCAGACGAAAAGCGTACCGCGCACTCATCCAACAAGGAAAATATTATAGTTGACAAATCAAATGAGAAATGCAGGAAAGGTCACAATTGCCGGCCACAACAACATCCTACTACAAGTATTACCCGTGCACGCGAACTCCTCTTTCATCAGAGTGTCTCCATTATCATCAAAATGGGTGAGATGTTCAATCTTTGTTCATGATGTGGTCCAAACAGCTGAACGGTTTCCCCGATAAAACTCCCGATATTTACCCGACGTCGACATCAAATCATAACTACCTTGTGAAAAGCTTTCCTCCGATATTAATTACTCTGTCGCATCGTTGAAAGCTTTAGAATCTCTTTCAGACGAATGAAACTGCGTACTTCTTGCACTCTTTAGTTTCTAGGCACACTAGCCAGCCAGAATATTACCGAATATCACGTCTGCGTATTTGATCGTACGAAAATACGAAATCCAACTTCTCTTGAGTGCTATAAACGTGAGAGAACGCCAATGTTTTCACAGGACATTTCATTTCCCTTTTCACAGTCCATTCAAATAGAAAAATTCACCCGATAAACGAAGGAAAAATTGTTTTGATTGAATCTCTTGCGCCGAGGAAACCAAACACCCGCGTGATTACTCGATAACTTCCTCGAACACGCGCGACACATATGCGTAGTGGCTCGTGCGCATTGATACCGCTGGCAAAAAGATCGCAGTGTCATTGTTTATCGCGGTTGCTAGGGACTCTGTGATTGTTTGATTCTAGGACGCGTTACACGCTCGAAATACGTCATTTTCCTCGTTTCTTCCACGAAATGAGTGTCCCAGAAGGCAATGCAACTTGTAACGCAGAAAACAAACATGGCGGACTCGAATTGAGCAAACGAAAGCGTAAAAACATGCAAAATTCGATGGATTCTTAGCGCGTGTGAGGTGAAAACAGAAATATTTTCCACACATTAATTATAATCAATTCTGCTGAAATTTGGCAGAGTTAACAAACACAAATGGGGCTATTTTCCCTGACTTAGCCGCCATTTCTCGTTGCATACGATCGATGTTATGGTGTGTGATGTGCCCCGTTTAGGGCTATTTGATTTTTTCCCGTAGGATTTCCACCTGGATGGCGGCTAAGTCACACAAGAAACCTTTTTTTCATAGATTTTTGATAGTGCAAATACGAAAGCTTTCAAATGAAAAGAAACGAAGAAAAGAAAATAATTTTAAATTTGAGTGACATTTTTAGGTGTTAATTTTCACACCTTTCTGACAAGAAATTGACATTTTTTATTTCAAATTCGAATTCTACGGTAAAAATTACCCTAGGGTAGGGCAATCACAAATTTCAGTAAACAAAGTGGATAACTTGCTTTAAAATTGGTTCTTTTTGGGCGCATTTGACCCGTAAGTACTACCTTAACATTTAGTTAAAAAAACAGCAGCCGAATAAGGGAAGTCTTATTTTTCCTCCTTCTAAATGACCCCAATATAAGCTTAGTCATAATGCCGTAACCACCATTGCAAATGTGTGTAAAAAGGTTTGAAAAAAAAACACAAACACATATTCAATGAAATTGTCTCGCCAGCGTTTTATTTTCACTCATGCCTAAACAAAAATCTTATCAATGGGCCTTTTTTTCCGATGGATAGAGAAAAGATAGAAAATCCGATCCGAAATTCCGAAATTCTTAGGAGTCAAAATTGAAAAAGCAGCGAGAAAGCTACGGAAATTGAAAAATCTTCCGAAATTCTTAGGTGAACAAAACAGACGCTGCGAATTTTTTAGCTTTTCTCGAGTTATCGAAATTTCTAGGCAACCTAGACATCTCCGAAGAAATTTCTAGGCAACCTAGAAGTCTCCGAGCAGATATTTAGCAGAAAACCGTCGCTGGGTGCCCCTGATAAAGGTGAAATCAAGAAAGGATAAGTAAGCTTTGATATCCAAACAAACCTAGCCTTACGTTCGAGATTACATTAACGTTTGAGGTATGCTTCATCCTAATTAAAAGGAAAAAAGAAATGGCACCACGTGCTAAATGTAAATAAACTTACATAAAATGAAAGTTTCCCTTCATGCATGATCGTAGTATGAAGCAGTAAAAAGTATGCATACAAATTAGGACAACCGTGCTATTCAAAATATGAACTATTAGAGCATTGTTTGAATTTCACTTCCCCTCGATTCAAAAGACATGACACCCTGTTCTAAATATAATTTAGCTTCAAGAAAGTGAAACATTGTACCTTGTTTCAGAGCTCACGAAAAAAAAAAAGCTCAATGGCGTGAAGCCAAATCAAATTAAATTAATTGTGATAAAGGCTATTTTAGTGATGCTATCGACTCCCATATCATAAATATCTCACTAATTTCTTGGTTTTTTGTATACAGAAAATCCTTCAGGGGTCTGTGTTACCTGCAATCATTTTACAAAAATGGATTTTAATATAGTAGCACTTGTACCTACAGGTAACAGACAAGCTGTGCACAGGAATAGTAGAGCTAAGTCCTAACCGCGAGATTTTTAAAGATAAAAAGGAGTCTAAACAAACCATTTATAGAAGTCGTTTTCGCCTTCATTGATCGGTGTTCTGTGACTTCTTTTTCTTTCTAAATTAATTCGTTCAATTCGAAAGTCACAATAAGTGCTAGCTGTCAAGAGATTTAAAGCTGCCAAGACAAATGTTGGGAAGTTATAAAAGGCGTATAAAACGTGTAGAATGAAAGGAGCCAACCGGATGCCCTATTCACAGGAGCAGCTGACACGAGCTCTGCCCATACCGAAAGTTGTGGAATAAGCCCAGATAACGAAAGAACCTCTACAGAGAAAACTTAGATCACCGTGTTTCACACAATTTTCAAGACAAGGAGTTAGAATGACTAGCAGTACACTAATAGAAGTGTTTGGTCACATCGTGTTCAGTTTTACACGAGGCGTGACAGAGCACTACAACCCAGAAGAACCTGAATTCACGGCAGAGGCCTTCGGCTACAATCCTCTAGAAAGCACAGGTCGAGAATGGTATTATCATCCTGTCGAAGAGGTTATTTACCAAGAATACAGCGACAGAGAAGCCACAAGCTTTGACTTCCTAGCGTCTAGCAGACTTCATGTAAGGGTTATAAATGCCTGCCCATCTCAGGAAAACGAAGAAACACAAGAAAATGAAGATAGAGCTATGGCTTGGAGACGACTTAAACCATCTGCTTTACGTACAGTTTGGAAATCAATGTATACTGGAGTTTTGATTTCCCTTCTAACTGCTATTTTTGTAGGAACTTTTTACATACTGATCTCTTATCTCTGTTACAAAACCAAAAATTATTGCAATTACCACTCAAAACACTTGATCCCAATACAAGTGCAGTGGTTGAGAGCAATTTCAGGTGCGATCCTGAATGGTTTTGTTTACTTCTGGTACTTTTCAATTGTGCTATTTCTTTTTTGCTCATTTCAATTAACTGGAGTCAAAAAATTACTGTTCCTGGTTTGTTTCCTTCTTTTTTGCTTGGATGCACTTTATCGAGTTGCTCTGCAAGCTCTTGGGAAGCCTTTCTCCAACTCTCCTCAGGCTCAACTACAAGAAATTCCGTGTAACGTTCTTTTTCTTGTCAGTGTATGTTTACAGCTTTATGTTATAACGAATCACTTTTTTAGGCAGTCAAGACGAAAGAAGCTGGGTTTGTTCCTCCAACTCATGGTACCAGGCTGTATACCTCTCATCGTTGGTAGCCATATAGGTGAATTTGTTATTTACCCAGCGTACAACAAGCAAAACGGAAAAGGTAAACTGTTAATGGCACTCTTTGCTCCTCTCATTGGAGTCTTTCTCAAGGTGATCTCACGAATTTGTGTTCAGTGGTTGTATAACATCACCCATCCCGGATATTCTTATGCCTTACTGTCGCCGCTGTATTTTGGTTCTGCGCTTATATTTCGAGTTCTGCAAGCGGATCTTGACAATCTACAAGCGATCGCTATTCTTGGGACAATTCACGGAGCTGCAGAAGTCATAGAACGAAGCACTATGGTTGTGGTGGATCATATTTGTCATCTGCTTTGGAAAAGGACATCGGCTTCTTGGGGAAGTTTTCGTACTCCTCGTCGTGAGAGACTAATGGCTGATATCGCTATCATGAGCATGTTGTCGGAATCAACTGCTATAGTGTGTGTTAACGGCTTCTTGTACTTGTATCAATTCACTTACGTAAAAGATAAACGTCTCTTAACTTTACTAGAATCATTTGCTATCCACACTTCAGCTCAGCTGGTGATTGAGTGGTTTTTCACCAGTTTGTCTTTAGCGATACAGACTCGGTATCAGAATATGGCTGTCATGGCTGTTTGGCGAAGACAATGGAAAAGACACATTTCAGTGGCCATCATAAATGTGGTGCCCTTAGCTATATGGAGCTCGGGAAACTTCTCAGTACTTCTATATGGGCGTTTTAGCGGGTCCCTAAACAATAATCAGACTTGCAGAATGCCATTTACTTGAGAATCGCATGAGTCGAAGATAACTGACTTTCTGATTGGCTAACGAATCGAGGTTATAAGGCATGGAATTGCATGCCTGACAAACGATATTATTATTCACTCTGCTCTCACTGTGTCAACTATTCCGGCTGGGTGGCACTCCTTCCGTTACGTCATTCCTACAGACAATAGTTTTTATGCAAGTAGAAATGACAATATGGTTTATTCTGCACCTTTTTAAGCGTTTGTTGACGGCAAGGTTTATTACATGAAAAACGGTATAAAACACGGTTACCAAAGAGACAGCAATGTTGAATGCTATAATACTTATAGTAATCAGTGGAAAGAGGTTACACGGATTCCCATTGACATGCCCTCCGTGGAGCCCGGGAGTAATGGTAAATACTCGGTAATGTTCTGTTGAATGGTTGTCTTTAAAGGATGTAACTACCTACAACAAGTCTTATCTCTTGACTCTGAAAGATGAAGTTGGACCAGCTTCCTCCATTGACAATGGAGACTTCACAGCAAAGCGTACGAATACATCACTCAAAAACTTACTTCGTACTTTGTGATGAGTCGAAGTCGCAGAACTAGTCTTTAATGTGACCGAATTATCCGGTGAATGAATTCGTAGGGACTAGCGACTTTAAAGAAAGTGAATTCATCAACGTGTGTTCACGTTCTCCATAAAGACTTAAGAAAAGAAATGTATCAGAAAGTATTTCACAAGTGTAGAGTCATTCTTTCCTCTTGAAGGCCTCTTTAAGGTCGTGTGCGTGGTTGCTTAAAGTCCTTAGACGTACAAACGCAAATAAACAAAATTGTGTGACAACTCCACAACGTTAACAACGTTACTAATAAACAACTCTATAGATTAATTGCATTTTCTTAATTTTTCTACGTTTAGGTGAAGTTAGGTCTAAAAGCGCTTTCTATAGAAACAAAGTTTTGCTGTATTCGAATTCGCTCATGCATTTCTGTGACTAAATTTCGCCATCAGAAAACTATAATTCAAAAGACAAACAATGGAAGTAATAAGAGTAACTTATGACCACATATGGCTAATACGCATGAAAGCCATTAATTTTTTTCATTACTCATTACATAACTTCAAATACATGATACAGGCTAAGAGTTGTTGGTCTGTATCCGAAACACTTTCGGACCTTGCTCAAAAAACTTCGACAATCTTCGGAATGTTCTGAAAACCACCAAACGCTTCGCAATCAATGACATTTGGGTGATTGGTGATTGGAAATTGGAAATTTTTCTTTTCTTTCTGAAGTAAACTGAACTTATTTCACACTGAGGTCACCTCCACCTCATTCCCAGATCTGGATCGGCATATAGCAGATCACGTAATATAAACATGTTGGAGGTCTTAATTCACAAATAGCGCTATTAAATGCATGACATGATCTGCTATCTGGCAGTATCTTCAGCTGCGCTCCACCACGGAGATAGCCCATCATGAGGAACGACGCTACGATCAAACGAGTGGCAAATGTTGAACAGTTATTCTTCATCTGGTAAGTTTTCAAGAATCCGAGCCCAAGACGAATACAATCTTGTGCATTACACTATAATTCATCAACTCCATCGTGATCAAGGTGGATTGAATCTTTTTTTTGTTTTTTTAATGATTTAACCAAGCTTTCAGTTAGAAAATGAAAAGTGCAAGTTTGAAAGAATATCTCTACGATTATAAGATTTAAAAAGCTTTGAGGAATTTATCTGTAAAGTTGGATACCAAATGACTCCTAAATTCCTTTCTGCTTCGAACCCTTCACACCCAATTGGGTAGGTCTAACCCGCACTCTGAGCTACATGCAGGGACGAGTGACAGGCTGGGATATTTAGTAATTATAATGGATTCTTATTTTACGCACATCCTGCTTCAGTTGCGATAGAATCAGTTAAGGAGAAAATGTTATGCGCAATAATCGGAAACGAAGATCTGAAACTTTAGACGTGTTGGAAGAGGGCCGCTTTTAGGTGCCCATAACCCGATTTATTTTATTTTAATCTATTTTCTTAACCTAATCTAAACATGACCCAAAAATTTTCTGCCAAGAAAATTTTGTGATTTGCACAAAACGCGGATTAAGTAATCCTTCTTCAAACGTTCAAATTTGTCCGCCTCACCAATTACCTTAGGATTCCCTCGCTTTGTTCTCGGTTAACAACAGAGCTGAGACATTAAGAAAAACGTGACTCAAACCACAAAACAATTCTTCCGAATTTTGCTCACCTTCTGATTCAAACAAGCTTTCTCTCATACATGACATTTGGGATTATTTACTTTTCAGAGGTGGTTTTTGTACAACGCGCTTTTCTGAATCTAGGGCACATGCTTCCTATTGTGAGCCCGTCGGCCTTCTTAATCAGCGGCAGCAGTAAATCGTAAAATATAGGATCATGAAGGTTTGAAATGGCTGTCAAAAGATGGCGTTTTGTTCAAACCGCAATTTTTCTCCGCAGAATTAACTCTTTGGGTGTCCAAAGAGTTCCAGTGGAAATTCTTGTAGGGAAACTTTTAGTCTGTCATTGGCCAAAATAGTGTTCCGAAATAGCATGTGAGTTGAGGAAGAACTGAAAAAGGAATTTTCTTTAACACACCACCCGTTAGTCCGCCCCCATTCGAGATCACTTCGGGTTGTTAGTAAACTGTCTTAATATCCATCTCAGTGTTAACTATAAATTCCATTATTAACTTAAGGTGTTCACCAAGCTCATATATTAACGAAAAACTCGGAAAACTAGGATAAATCTACAAGGCGGATTCTATCAGTATCAACCGAACTGCTTTCAACCCTGTTTAACGTACACACATGACTGTTCTGTAAGAGCCAACTCTTGAAAGAAAAGGATTAAATTTCCGTAAAATTAAGAAAGTCGATTTCTTCTTGATGTCACTGATTTCATCGTTTTGTTTTGCCTGGATATCTCCAGGTAGTTGGCGTTTCCGCCCTCATTAGCAACGCAAAGACGTGTGCAGAGAAAGCTTTCCTCCTTGAAACGATAGTCCAGACAGGGCTGGATTTTGTGCTTCCCCTAAGACCTAAAGCAATCCATTCTAAGGAGCCTCCATGGATTAATCCAACCTTGAAAGATCTTATCACACGACGTCAAAGAGCACTCGCACAAGGAAATCTACCAATGTTTCGTTACCTAAACAACCGTGTCAACCGGGAGCGTAAGACCTGTAGAGGGAGGTACACTATATCATGAGTCTAAAGTCAACCATCTGAAAGTTTGTAAACCATCTGTATAGTGAACGAAGTGAAAAATCGAGGAAAAACTCAGCAGTATGTCAGCTACATCGAGCGAACGGGGTGATCTTGCTAAATTGTTACAACACACAGACGGAACCTCCAGCGCATTCCTGCATGTCACCAATGAGTCACTTCACACCCCTCCCCAAAGAGTTTCAGCCTGAGCATTGGGTTCTTCTTCCCCGCCGTTTGTAGTCTCGGCCTCGGCCAACTCAGTCTAGTTAATTGAAACTGACATCGCTGAACTCTATGAAAAGACCTCTGATCCGGATGGTATCCCGGCGTGGCTGCTAAAGGAAAATGTACATCTGGTGATGCATCCCGTTGGTGACATCCTCAATCGTTCCTATAGTGAGGGCAGCCTTCCGCCATCTTGGAAAACGGCAGGTGAAAGACGTCAACAAGCACTTACGCCCTATCTCTCTGACACTAGTTCTATCAAAGATTGCCTAAGAGTTAATCGCTAAGGAGCACGCAAAGCCAGCTATGCTGAAGAGGATTGGCGACGATCAATTCGGGTCTATTCTGAAGTCCTCAACAATGCATGCGTTGATCAGTATGGTCCATTCGTGATGAATAGACCAAACACACTGATGGAACTGGCTCTACCACAATGGTTAGAGCCGTTTTACTCGACTACAGGAAAGCCTTTGATTAAATCGATCATACAATCCTCGCTGGGAAGTTAGTGACTTTGGACGTCCCACACAGTATCATCCGTTGGATTATCGACTTTCTTAAGAACCGTAAACAGAGAGTTAATTAAGCTAGAAAGTGATTGCAGGTCAGAATGGAGAGAGACACCGGCAGGGGTTCCACATGGGACCAAGCTAGGCCAGACCTTGGTTGATCATACTAATGATCAATGATATAGCAGTAGCAAAGGTGGAACTGTGGAAATGCATAGACGACACAACCATTGCCAAGCCTAGTTACCGGTAGACAAGAACAAAGCAAGCACGATTTAAAATACTGAGAATGAATTGGTCGCAAGTCTGACGGAAGTAAGTTTTAACCGGAACCAGGCAAAATATGACAGAACTGCGAATTGCAAAACAATTCACCGTCTGACTGTTAATCGGTAACGAAATAATGTAAACTAAATTTTTTCCCCAGGCCATGGTTTTTCCCTGGATTGCTGTAAGAATTATATATGGAAAAAACACTGCGATTTAATTTCCTTGAAATAGTGCTATTTACGTCTCAACGGCACTTTTGCACTTCTTGAGCTTATTAATGCTTCATTCGTTAGCTTTGTACCCGCAGGACTAAAAAGCATGACGTTGTCTGGCGGAAATCTCATATTCTCGGCATTTCATTTGTTTGCAGTCATGACCATGACAAATATTTGCGGTGAAAATGTAGTCATAACAAATTTGAAGTGAAAATGATTTCCATTAAAATTTCCTCGAATCGCGAGTGGCATTAAACTGTTCATTCAGAAATACGGCAACGACAGTCAACACAAACCTTTTTAAATTTAGACTAACCAAGCTTTTTTTTCCATGCAGCTTCATCACAAGCCACTGGTTCATGGTTCGCGCTTTCTGGTTCTATTCCACAAGAAGGACGCTATCATGCTTGCGACGTAACTTTGGTGGTAGAAGATGGGAAATAATTCAAAGCTCACAGACGCGTTCTTTCGGAGGCAAGTTCTTTCTTTTAAAAGCTGCTCAACAGCGACATGAAGGAGTCTAACGAAGGAGTAGTTCGGTTAAAAATGCTAACAGAACTTGGTATGAGAGATACATTGGAGTTTATTTACATTGGCAGTGTTCAGATATCCGATGCAAACAATGCCCGAGAGCTGATTATGATGGCGGACTATTTGGATCTTCCGCATCTGAAAACCCTTGCTGAGAGATTTCTAGTGAGCAACTTGAATGCTTCAAACGCTATCTCCACTTACTATTTTGCAGAAAGCTATCGTTGCAAGCAACTCATTTCCGTATCTAAAAACTGCATCTTTGCAAATATTACCACCTTGAAGACAACAAAAGAATTTTTAACGCATCGATCAGGGAAGTTAAGATTTGGATTGCAAGTGACGAAATCAATGTTAACGCCGAGGAAGATGTGTTCAAGATCGTTCTAGCATGGATTGATCACGAAAAAAGCGAGCGAAGAAAATATTTCGCCGAGTTGTTTTGTGAAGTTTGAATTTTTTATGTATCGCGCGACTTCCTGCTCAGTGAAATTGTGGCGAATGATCGTGTGAATGATAATGAAGGCTGCATGGATCTTGTGAAAAACGCTATGAAGTTCGTTGACCCTAAGGACTATTTTCGTCTCAGCATTAGGCCTAAAAAGTCACTCGAGAACCCTGTTTTAGTCGTCCGTATGCAAATTCTTAATCTGAAGGACCAAGTTCTTTTCTACAATCTTCGTGAGAAAAGTTGGTCAAGGTTTCGAGAACTAGTACCACCTGGCCCTGGAAGAGTAGTATCTTGCGATGGTAATTTCTTTTTCGTCTTTCAAAATAAAGGACTCTCACATCAGCATGATTCACTCTCAAACTGTTGGACGTCAGTTAAGTTCTTACCGAAGAAGAGAGTGGAAAAAGTATTTTTTTACAAATGAAAATGAAATTTACGCTTTTGTGTCTAAAAAACGAACACTTCGTCCCCACTGTGATTCCCCTGTTTGTAAGGTGCACTCAAGTGATCACGAACTGTTTAATTCACATAGGAGGACAATCTGTCTTTCCTTTATCACGAAGTACAAACCCGAAAAGAACTCATGGGAAGATATTACATCGCTTGATCTGGGTGCAAGAGAAGGAGTTTGCGTGGTAGCTAAAGGCAACTTTATTTATTTTGTGGGTGGTGTAAAATGGTGGCTTTGCATGTACGTGTTACTCTC
>Ga0126336_10001167_pt1 | contig 13068 bp, 5 predicted proteins | sample SidCmetagenome_FD_92530 | JGI IMG/M metagenome (GOLD analysis project Ga0126336, IMG submission 92530) | Coral microbial communities from El Islote,Puerto Morelos, Mexico - Siderastrea C C metagenome | ecosystem: Host-associated > Invertebrates > Cnidaria > Coral | place: El Islote,Puerto...
GCTTTGACCACACTTTAGGATTTATTCCAGTCATTTAACCTATAAGCCCCAATATCAACAATTGCGTGTTCTCCCAAGCATTCTCTATATATTCTGTATGGTACAAGTTGGGAGAATTTAATTAGACATTTCATTTTTGGAGATCATTTACCTGTAGCTTTGATCAAAGAGTGACGTTGTGAGGAGAATTCAAATGCTTGTCACTATTGGGGCTTTAAGGATTGAAAGCACGTTTCACAGAATAGTATGTGTACAGCATCACAATAAAGTACTGCTCAGTGGCTTTCAGGGTGGAAATTTTACGTTCTGCGTTTGCGTCAAAAACTTATTATCGTTTCTACTCCTTGTAAAATTCACTTGATAGTCCCTCTTGGTGTTCCAGGAGCAATTTGTGTGTGAACGAAGGCGTTTATCCATAGTTTTAGCAAAGTTTTGACAAAATGCCAGCAAAGACCCCGTGACATAGTCCTTTTAAATTAAGGACTTCTTCAATAAAGTTACCAAAGTTACCAACCACGAAACACGACTCAATTCGAATGACAGGGCTGAGATTTCAGACTAGGATTAAACTGGTAATACCTGTACGAAATGATCAACAGGTGTGTAAAGCAGTCAGTTAGTCATACCCCACTGGAGACAACCTGCGATCAGACGCTAAATAGTTCGTTGTGACCCATGTAAGACGAAACAAGAACGCTGCTAAAAGTGGGCCCGATGGCAGGTTACGAGGGAGACGGTTTAGTACATGTTTGACTGTGCTAACTGCCGTTTCCCCATCTATCACCCGGGAGTTCAAACTTCATCTCCAAGGAAGCTCATTTACTACGTTTTATAAGTCCTTCCATTAACAAATTCTTCGTGGTTGCGAAGATATGGGGAAGATGGATGTAAAACAGAGAAAACCTGCCGTATATAACACCTTCACTTGGTCGTTTGTTTTCAAAATAACAGTAAGAGAGAAATGTTCAACAAATCACTGAACACAGACAGGAAGGTGTGAGCGAGGGCAACAAATGGGCGTTTTCAATGAAATCCTTAACTTTATTGACCCCGTAAGATCTTTTAATGAAATTTCTCTTTTTGATTGTCAACAGAAAAGACAGCAACTCTCAAAGCTTTAAATCGCACTCTACGAACTCAAATTCAGTTAGATTAAACAGCCACATTACATGACAGAAAAAGTTAATCGTGTTCTCGTGCTAACCGGCGCTGTCTATAAAGATGCATTCCTTACAAAATCCTTGTTACCAAGAAAAATGGATCAACTCTCTCCGCTCAAGAGGGAAGAGATACAAGCATTCGAAATATGTTAGCATTGGTGGTATGGTTGATCTGCAAATCCTCTAAACTCCTATCGCATCGTTTGAAGTGATAAACACCGCCAGGAAATGCCAAATTTATACGCAATTGCTGGGAAGACAAGTGTCTGGAATGCGATAAAAGATTTGATTTTGGTCGCTAATCCTTGGAATTCCCAACGGTTATATAACATGATTTTTATCTTGGACATCAGAATTACAGCTATTGAGCCGAACTTTTTTGTCTTGCTTATGTTGCGGTTTATTAAGCTTTACACATCTTTGAATCTATGGATGAAATTTGAATTGTGTCCATTCAAATGGAGGTTATTGAGCAGTTTCCTGCCATACTCTCTACTGTTGTACAAGCTGACCGATGTTTTAGTGCACAAAGTCCTAAGTATGACTGTTTAATGAAGTAGAATTTTGGCTTGATTTATTATTTCAATACTGCGTGATTTTACCATTTAAGGGCAAGACAGCACAAACATGCCACGTTATTATTACACTGTAGTTTCCCAGATTTGACCCGTTTACAGATAATGAGCATGCGGGGCTCGTGGGAAAATACTACAAAACGTAAAAAATATCCGTGCGTATTATCTGCAAAATCATTAAAAATAATAAGGTGTACGCCCAACCACATTTTCAGAACATATAAATTTTAGCTGCTGGTTTTCATTAGTGACATAATATACGAACTAGAACAACAACCCTGACATTTAGGCGGGAGGGGGGGGGGAGATGCCTTGTCTCTGCAATGACACAGACAAGGTCAGGATAATTCTTAAGACTTTCTTATCATTCAGTGAAAACCTTTTGCTAAGCACTGATTAACACTAAGCCAAGGACACTTCCCTTTCATATAAACGCTTTAAGGTGTCACCATGCTGTTTTCCTTACTAGAGAGGATTTTTCGACAACGCCTTTCCTTATAGGGGGGAGGGTAGGGGTACAAAAGAGCATCACTGGAATCCCTTACTAGTATACCATTCAACGACCACAATACTAAAGTTTACTTTAAGAAATTAGTTGTTCTATTTTTCAAAATATCGAGAAAAAAAAAACACTGAAAGGATCAGACTGAAAAGTTACAATCACCTTGTACATGAAATGTTTCCATGTTGGTAATCCACTGACTTAACTGATAATCTTGAGCACTTAATGTGGAATATAATAGCTTTTGAGGTAGTTCGATCATCTTGAAAATTTCCTTGCTCAAGAAATTTTTCATTCTTTTCTTTGGGGAATTCTTCTTTACTTCCTTCCTGTCTATATTAAAATGTCGAGAGAAGAAAGAAACTAATCACGGGTTCTAAGACGATCATTTTATCAAACCCCTCCCCTCTCAATTGAAATCCCCAGTGCAAAAAAGGTGGTTCTAACTTTTTGGTCTGTGGATGAGGTCCTAGAGTACAAATTCAAATGACAGCTTTTTTCTATAGCGCTGTTCATTTTGTGTTGCTCGTTTTGTACTTGGCATACCTTGTACGCAGAACTTGGGAGGGGAGCCGCAAAATGAGGCGTTTACGGTGTATCTATTACATGATCTGGTTTGTACAAATAAAGACGATAAATGTTCTGATCGGATTAAAAACCGTAACATTGTAAAATTCGTGAAATTTTTTTAGCCACGTGAATAAAGAGTACAGAAATGATTTGCACGAAGAAAATTTCAAAATTTTGATCATATCATGTTTAAATGCTGTTTTGTTTTTCTTGTACAATTTATCAAGAGGCCAGGCGAAAGAAAATATCTCTTTGATTCTCTTTAGCTTAGTTCGACCTGGAACTTAATCCACTTTATTAGCTGGCAAGTTGCAAATAATTTTGTGTGCGTATAAGAGAGAGAGAGAGTACCTAGGAAATGAAAATAGCAAACCCAGAATTAACACTTCCACTCTAAAAGGGCCAAGGATTGATTTTGAGTCTTCCGCCAAAGATCAAAACAAGAAAATAATACCAAATTTCGTTTTAAAATTTATCGAGAAACAAACACAATCACATGAAAGTACGGCTCAAAGGCTTTCCTTTGAGTGGTCATACTTCGGTATTTCATCCACACACTCAAAAGCTAGAACAATGCTACACGAGCGGAGACCATTTGATTCTGGGTGTGAAATTCACAGAGATTAAATACCCTTTCCGATAACTCTTGCTCTTAGTTGATATATGGTAACTATGCTTCACTGAAAATCTTTACTTTTGACCCTCTTCAAACTTAAAGGAGTAATCCTAAAAATACTGTAATATCGTTGGCCTGGCATGAAATCCTATTTAGTGGGTGCCCGATTCCAACTGTTGTACTGTACTGTTAATTATGTTTTACAAGATGGTTGTCACTTTTAAGTCTGTGGATGAAATCCTAAAGCGTGACCATTCAAATGAAAGCTATCGAGAACAAAATCTCTGCGGTACCGTTTGATTTCTATATTGGCTTCGAATATACCATTATAATTGAAATATAGACAGGAAAAAATTAAAAAGACGCTTTGCATCTGAGACATGTGTTCTTAGATTTCACGAATATGGTGAAAAGCTAAAGCTAGACGGTATTAAATTTTATAGTTTAGTCAGCACACCAGGGTATGAATTAAAGTAATCAATGAAATCACGAAATGTACTTTGATGCCACTGGGTGCAATATCTACTTTTAAGACCAATATTTCAACATGTCACTTTTATTTTGCTTATCGTTCCACCGGACGCATCTCACTCAGACCGTGGAAAAGAGAGCTTTTAAAACACCAACAAAATATCAGGTCGCGTCTTATACTACGGGTTTAGTTCAGTTTTCAAGATCAATTGATGCCGTGATCAACTTAGACAGGTCGATTTTCACACCGTCTTATCGACTTTCGGTGAAAGATTTACGAGAAAAAGAAACAAACTCTGTCATGTTTGCTAGTCTGTAGATCTGAGTCGCACGATCTGTTATTGTTTAACCGTGTTTTTATTAATTAATCTTCTCGTGACTTTTCATTAACTGAAACACAAATGTTTGTTAACTGTTCACCGATGTTCTCTGTTCATGGAAAATGCTTTTAAACACTCAACAAAACACATAAAACTTCAAGACTCAATAATTATGGGTTGAAAGGTCTCTAATGGTTTACGCCAGTTAATTATTTGTCCGTGAAATCAGCTTTAGACCAAATCAGACATAGAAATATCAATGAGCAACCCGCTTTTAGCCCGAGGCAAGCAAAATTCTTGTACAGAAAAATCGGACGGGCATGCGGCGAATCGTGGCCCAGTTTGCAGGTTTTTGGCTCACTTAATAAAAACTTTAATCGAGGAAAACAGTTTTCAAAGCATGAAAAACTATCATGTCTCGAACGGATACTGGCGTGAATTGTCTGAAACACTCTTGGGGGGCAATGCAGACATTCGTGACAACACATTCAATTCGTGATACTGAAATCCAAGCACGGCTTTAGCAAAACAAGCACGATACGCTAGATACACAAATCGGTTCAGTATTAATTTTCGTGACGCCAAACCTCTTCAGATTCTAGTGCTCATATGCATTTTTCTTTAGTTAATTCGCGGTCCTCAAAAGCTGTTACTTCGATAATACAAGCCGCTGTAAAACGTAGACTGAACCAGACAACTTAATTATACAATTTTATCGCGTAATTTGTAAACTTCAGAGTATAATGTGTTGTGATATTATGTATCAGCTTGCATGTAAAACACCTAGAGTTATTAGATTCTGTGTTTATTAGACTTAATTAAGGCAAGATTTCTATCGGCAGAGGCACCTAGTTTTAAGGTGACGCTCTCGAACATCCATGTTTTTTTACCTGAAATCAGTGCCAAAATACACGGTTCACCGCGATAATTTTTCGGTGTCAAAATCTCTAGCCGCGGTCGTCACTTTCTTCCGGTTCATGGCACTTTAGAAAGAAACTTCAGACCGCCTTAACTTCAGGTGTTGAGTTGCAGTCACTCCGAGAAAAATTACTTTTCAGCTCGAATTGTTCTCGACGAGTCCAACCCGTATGTATTTGTTATTGAATCCCGTCGCGTTCTAATCATTTGCAAATAAAACGAACCGCTTTTCCTTTGTAAAAGTTAGGACGAGTGCCGAGCCTTGAAGCGATATCCGGACAACCGCCCGTATCACCTTTTCACCTTCATATCCGCTTCAAGATATTTTCTTTCAGTGAAGATTATGGCGAAAAGCAAAACTCGAAAATAACTCTGTAAAAGAAAATTATTAGGGTATTGTGTGCTTTTTAAACTCTTGTTATCACTGTTGTTATGTATATCCCGTATTCAGTGTTGTATCAATGCAAATTTGAGCACGTACTAAAAGGCAATTTGTGTCACCTTGGAGTAAATGCGAGGGCATCTGTTTTTCCAGTTAGATAATTTCTGGGGTATATTTAGGTTGTTCCTCGGCTAAAAGATAAGCCTCGATTGCACTAAACTGCCATTAAGTATTTGTTTGGCTCTGCGAGCCGATTCAACTGTTGTATAAATGCTTAAACACACATTTCCCTTGTAGGTTCATTGTTGAGTGGAAGTCATCCAAGTGTGACCGCTAAAATCAGAAGCGGGCCACTGCTAACAGGAGTCAAGACACAAAGTACATATCAGCATTTTCTTGTGAACATTTCTAGTCGTTTATTTGGCTACAAATAGAAGTGTCATATGCGAATCCATTCCAAGGCATTACTGAAGCAAAGAAATTTCTACGTTTATAGCCAAAAGACATTTACAAAAGCTATCATCTCTATCCTTTTATTATTTACATGAAGATCGATAGATGACAAATCAGAGTTTCTTATGGCAAGCACACGAGGGAGAAACAAGATAAATTAAGCAATCTTAATACACTAATATCTGGTTTCTATTCGCCTTGTCAGCTGAGCGCTAAAGCAAAACCGCTAAAGCAGAACATTTGCCAAGATTTTTTTTCTTAACGTGAACATTGTAAACGTTAAAAATTGTGACCAATTCTGCTCGAGAAATAAAATAATATCACATTAAAGCGAATGGGTGTCAATCGTTTCGTGATTTTTACATTAATAATCCGTGTAAAATTAAACTCGAGCAACATAATACGTTAGCTGTCGTGCAATTTTTTTTGACAAGCGACATTGCCGTAGCGTGTCGAACTGTAAGCTTCTGAAAAAGTAGAAGCAAAACAAAGTTCTAAATTCTCGTAGCTAGCGTTTTTAATGCTGCCCAGAGCAACAAGTTAAATTAAATCCTGACTCCATAGGAGCTAATATGTCCATATAAATGTTCGTAATCCCCTTTGTGTATTTCTCACTTCCACACGAGCGTGTGTAGCCTTGAAGGAGAACTCTGCAGGTTCTGGGCGCCCGTAGACGGTGTCGAGGAGGGAATTGGAATGGAAGGCACATTAGAGATCGTGAATGGGCGCGCACTACTTCCATTTACCTCTGGGTCGCCGAAGGAGAATGGATAGGCACCGTTTTCTTGTTGGCTTCTTTGGTGCAGAGCTGAAGGGGCAACCTGATTCGGTGGGTATGAGGACGGCAGCTTCTGCAACTGCTCCATAAACTCCGAGTAGCTGGATGTGACTGGGTTACTGTTCGACACGAACTTGGAAGCGCCCTGAGTCTGTGTGTAACCGTGCGAGGTGTACGTGACAGACGGCGGTGAGGGCAGTTGCAACGGCTGAGTGTACGAGTGCAAATATTGATCAAACTCGGTCGTATCCACCATCAGATCTGTGGTCAGGTCGCTCATTTCGACATGAAAATCAATCGCACTGCTACTGCTATTGCTGCTGGTAGTAGTAGGAACACTGCTGGCTTCTGTCTTCTTGAGTGGAAAGCTGGACGCGGGAGTGTGGCCATCAGGATCCGACACGCTCGAATCAGAGAACTTCAGACCTCCTTCAACCTTGACCGTGGCTGTAGGGGTTGTTGGAGGCGAAGTTGCTGGACTACTCGACTCTGGGCTGCTGGCTTCCTCGCTTAGGCTGCTTTCGGGGCTCGCACAGTTATTATCTTGGCACCCAGATTTTGCCACCATTTGGGGATCCCCTTTGAGTACTTTCAAGAGATCGTCAGCTGAGATGGTAGCCTCCGGTTGGTCTGGTCCGCCGTTACCTTTTTGCTTCTTTCGCCGCGGTTGATACTTGTAATCAGGGTGCTCTCTCTTATGCTTGAGTCGTAGCCGCTCGGCCTCTTCGATGAAGGGTTTCTTCTCAGCATCTTTGAGCATTTTCCACAGTTTTCCAAGCGTTTTACTCAGTTCTGCGTTGTGGAGATGTGGATACTGGTCCGCTAGCTTTCTCCTGGCAGCTTGCGCCCAAACCATAAAAGCGTTCATCGGTCTTTTGACGTGAGGTTTATGCTTGTGTCCGCCGTTAACCCTGACAGGCAGTGGAATTAAAGACCAGTCGTAACCATCTAAAACGTGGTTTACAGCACTGGCGATCGCACTGCTCAAATCCATATTCTTCGCCTGAGACAAGTCAGATTCGCTCTTAGCGATTTCGCCATTCGTTTTCTCCGTCATGTTTGCTGTACGGCCGCTGGCAGCTCTTTTCTAAACTCTGTCAAATCAAGACTCAAAATTCCTCGAGCAGAAAAAATCGAACTTCGTGCCAATTCGTATATTGGCGTATGGTTATTCAAAACACAGATATAATAATATCCTGGCCAATCGAGCGAGACGGAGTGTTATATTACCTCGTGTTCTGATTGGTCGCGGTGAAAACCGCAGCCAATCAGATCGTCGCTGTTGAGGACCTAAACACAGGGGTATGTAGGTGTGTTGAAAACCACTAATCAAATCCCCGTCATTGGTCAAAAGTCACGTGTCTTGTAGGAGTGCGAAAGTGTTACATTTATCCCCGGCAACTCTGTTATTTTCGTAACGCCTTACGCCTTAAAAAAATTTCGCCCAAAAATCGGTCATTTCCTTTCCTTCTTGTATGATACGAACGTGGGTTCAGCGCGCATCGCTTGGGACAGAAGCGAAAGTGTTGTGAGCGCGTGTGCTATTTTATTATCTTGTTGACAGTCCAGGCGCGAGTCGAACTCTAGCTGGCACGAAACGCGATGGGGTGTTCGCTCGAGCGGTCTTTTACAGTATCGAGTTCAAGCGATAATTTAACTGTTACGAGGAATGTCTGCGGCCCGCCGCAAGGTACCTCTCGCACATGCGAAAAAAATTTTTTGCCAGGGCAACGCTTTCGCGTAGGAACGCGCGGGGCGAAAAGGATTTGCGTGCGGGAAATTAGCATAGAGGGGTAGAAAAGGCACAGGAAAATAACAGGAAAAGGCGAGTGAGGTGGAACAAATGTCGTAAGCGCTTGTTAGAAATAAATTTGAACAATAATTTCACGCGCGATAACGTTTAAAAAGTATGTAAGTTAGTTGAGTGCTCATCTATAAAAAGGCGAGATATTTGACCTTACTATCCGATGTGACAGTAAGCTAAGGGAGCTGTAATTTTGAATTTTTATTGAAAGGTCGGCAGCCCCGTCGCAACTTGAAACCTACGCAAAAGAATTGCCATGCCTTTCTTTCAACGCCATAACATTTGCAGGTGCAGTTTCAACCATTCCTACAATGGTCACGAAATAACAACAAGGACCGGGCACGAAGCTAACCAAAATATGAAAATCTCAAGATCTAAATTTTAACAACATGTGTTCAAGTGCGACTACGGTGACGTCCAGGATGTTCGCTTGCGCTTTCATTCTGGGACATTCGAGAGTCCACCGCAGAGAGAAAACATGGCGATGCTTTCCGAGGTCACACAGAGACTAGACGGGAAATAATTCAATCGATAGAAGCACAAGGGCATCGCGACATTATCGGTATCGCGAACTAGCAGCAGTAAATTCGTCGAGAGATAGTCACATAGCTGATAAAATTGGAGATAACTGTGTGTTTAGAAAATCACGAGAAAGAGATTGTGCAAGATTTTAGCATCCTGGTGTGTGCGAGATCTTGCCGCAATACCTCTCGCTGTGTTTTCTCCAAACAAGCGGCGAGAGCATTTGTACCGCTAATGACATAACTTCCGAAACACTATACAAGTCTGGTCGTTTTATATTTAGTCGTGTCAGGTCCGGGCGGGCTGCAGTTGCGGTCTCAAGCGAATATCTGCTCTCAGCTTGAATGCTAAACAACTTCCCAGTGATATTGCTGAATCAATTATTATTCTTTAGCCCAAAATATCTAAATAAAAACAAATTCAATAAACTGTAAATGCGCGTGACATGATGTAATCTTTCAGCGCCAATACGAATCATTTGGTTCGGGTTCAAAGAAAAATCGAGCAATCGCTGCGGTGAGGTTTAGCCGCTAGCCGGAGTGCATGTGTTTATTTAAAACTGCGTTCCTCGAGAGCTTGTTATCAGCCTTATGACCGCATTTTCGCGATCGCTTATCAGAGAAAAAGCAGAAAACTGACAGATCGAGACCACATACACGATGCACAACCCAGCACATGAATACCGTACTAAAAGCCACTTGACAATCAGATGTTTCAATCGCGCCTCATTGAAACATTTACAACTCAAATTTTTGTACACAACTATTTTCAACCAAGGAAATTGCAGGTCGAATGGTTAGTTTTGTTTACAAACTTTTGCCGCAAAACGTGCTTCGATTTCTGACGGACTTCCGTTAGAGAGGAATTAGGGAACGGGGTGGACTTCCGGTTAATTGTTACCAGGGATTAGTTCCATCGCTCTTGTGACATTTCCTTTGCAAAGCTGTAAACAGCTCTAATAAAAAGTCATCTACTTGGTATTATAATGATGTGCTGATCGGAGAAGGGGTTTCAATATTTAAAACGTAATATGTGTACACCTAAACGGGTCCTAAACGGCTGAAACGACAGCAGTTTCTCAGTTGTTCAATTGGTGGCAAAAATCGCTAAAGCCCTTATCTTTCGGAGGAAATCAAATACAACGCGCCAGCTGCAAACCATGAAAATATAGGTTAGCTCCCATCTCCGACAGTGGCAGCGAGTCGTCCAAATCCAAGGCCTTCCTAAGGGCGTCCAAGTTCTGACAAAAAACAAAACAAAAAAACAAAAAACAAAAACAAAAAAACAGAATTACACAAACCTGCACGACAGGAGAGTATTGCTCAACAGTTTTCATTTGGAAATACAAATGAAATGAAGATGTGTCCCTCGCAGTTGTAATCGCAATTAATTAAGCCCGAGAAAAAGTTTTTGGGGGCTTTTAATAACGGAATTCGAACCCGCGGCGTCTGCGTTCGCGCTGCAGCGTTCTACCAACTGCGCTGTGAAGACCTATATATTGGGAGCAGGTCAATTTATTGAGTTCAATCAATCGAGTAAAGAGAACTCATACGTTTCAAAGAGGGAAAGTGGAAAATAAATAACACTGTTGTTTACTCTTGAAAGTTAGTTACTTTTCATGTAGTGTCAATGAATATTGCTCCATTCATTATCACGCTTCAGGATTTCATCCAGAGACCCACTGAAAAATAGACCCATCAAACACATCTCATGAACTGGGACTTGAATCTAGGATTTGTAGGTTAACAGAGGGTTAAATAGTTTGGATCCCAGTACAGGGGCGGTCAGCTTTCAGTTTGCGATGCAATCAGAACATAGTAACATAAAAAAAAGAACAAAACAAACCGCAGAAACAAAAAGAAAGAAAAAACAGAAAAAGAAATTAAAAAAACTGAGAAAAAAGCCAGTTTCTTTTGATCTGTTTCTACGTCAACTTGTACTGGAGTGCCTCTCCCAACGGCATGTTTGCACGGCTTTAACCCCAGTATTCAAATAACTGTCTGAATTGCTAGAGTCACACACAAATTAAACATACAAAAAAATGTATGTTACGTATCAACTGGTAAATAAACTCCATTCCTTAGAAAAAGTATTCCAGCCATTTTTTAATAGTGAAAGGTAATGGAGGGAATGTAGGTGTGCAAGGAGGCCAAAGGTCTTGTTTTACACCCATCAAAAGGTGATAATTTCCTGTCTAGTCTGTTTTTCCTTCTAGAAGGTTCGTGTCTCTGCAATTGCCCAAGCTTTGAACTCAGCGGGAATCCTCTCTAAAACAGAAATCCAAAAGGTTTGAAAGATAGAAAGCTTAAGAAAGATTTTCGAGATTACTTCAACACGTGATTTTGACAACTCACTGGGCTAGTGTTGAGTAGCGAAGCGCTCTCTAGGTTTCAAAGAGCGGAAGGGGAAAATACATAAAACTGTTTTTTCCCGGTCTGGAAAGTTAGTTACTTTTAATGGAGTGTTAGAGGATAACTACTTCATAATATTTCTCCATTCATTAAATAAACACGCAAACATATCGTTGTTGTCACTAAAACTACCTGATAAAACTGAGACATAAAATGGTCAAAATTTCTGTTCGACAGATCAGTTTGGTTCATATGATGTAATTAGTTTCTTGCAGCTATCTGAAGAATATGTCTGGTCTTTATTTATACAAGTCGGGTGACAACTTCGCGTGGAGAAAAATTTCAATATCAAGTACTGCCTGGGGAAGCTTGGCAGAAACGTAAAAGAAGAAAAGTTTTGTTGAGTTTTCGTGCCTTTTCCTGATATTGTAGTCACAACATCCATTCCGGCATTAATTCATTCGTGTTTACTTTTGATAGTTCAGTTAATTGTTTCTTTCCACAAATCGTCTTTAATTAAGATTTTAAGATAACGTATGGCTAGCTGAGAACTATAGACACGCAAACACATTTGCTAGTTGTTCACATAAAAGAACGACATAGTATTTCCCTGACCTTTAAGTATATTCAAAAAAATTGGTTTTATTGTGAACAATCTGTTTAATACCCACAGAGGACAGGACATTTTTTTCTAGTTCAGTGAATTTCACGGCGGGGTTTGAAAATACCTAACGAATAAGAATGTTCAAAGTCCGTGTTTCACAGACGAAATTCTCGACAGTTCACATTTCACGACCACTAAATCGACGCACTTTGACCTTCTAAGCTTCAACTATTTTGATAATGAATTTTAAATTGATTTGTATCAGTATAGTAAAACAAAACGAGAAGCAAGCAAAAAAATTTTCAAAGTTCACGAAAAAAGACGTACTTTTGTACAGTTTAATTAACTTAAAAGCGAGTTTCCTGATAATGTAAATGCGCGGCGTTTCAAGTGCTGATTACTTAATCCCCCAGTTATTGATATAAAACAGCTAAGCTGGATCACAGTAGCCTGTTTTAGCCTGTTCACAAAAATTAAATTAAATTTCTAAAAGACAGAGATTGAACGTGAGCAGAAGTTTTTGCTGGCTGAAGCTTGCGGCATTTTCAAACACCGGCGAACTTGGTTAATAGTTTTACCATTTGAAACGTCGCCAAAGTTTACACCGCGAGTGCATCTCTGAGCCTTTAATTCACTACCACAGACAAACCAAGGTCACTGAAGCGATTTTCGCTCTAATTCCTAAAGTGTGGCCACCCTTTTTGACCCTCCAACTCCGCCCCATCCCAAAGTTCGAAATTGGAGGAAAACGTATTACATGTACCATAATTAACATTACTACGGGAAAGACAGAGGAATTCTGCTCAATAGCCTTTACTTAAATGGGTAACACACTGGGACAGAATCAAACGCTAGAGCCGTCTTGCACGACTCAAGACATCACGCTTGGAAACTGAACTACCCCACCTAAGTTTTTCCCTGTCTTTTCTAATGATAGGGCCGGGGATAACATCCCGTGGGTTGGAGATCACGTGGAAAAATCATTTTCTCTCTACTGAACGTGACTATGAACTGCCTACCTTATAATAGCTTAATGACAAGA
>Ga0126336_10001168_pt1 | contig 13067 bp, 7 predicted proteins | sample SidCmetagenome_FD_92530 | JGI IMG/M metagenome (GOLD analysis project Ga0126336, IMG submission 92530) | Coral microbial communities from El Islote,Puerto Morelos, Mexico - Siderastrea C C metagenome | ecosystem: Host-associated > Invertebrates > Cnidaria > Coral | place: El Islote,Puerto...
ATTAAAACTCAACTTTGCGATTACATGGAAAAATCTCAGCCCGGCTAGCTGGGATCCCGGCATCGCGATGCCGGGATCTCGGCTAGCCGGGCTGAAAATTTACCATGTAATCACGATTGCCGGGCCAGCCCGGCTAGCCGGGCCAACACTTTCTCGTCACTAAATTTCGCTTCAGAGCAAAGTGGCTTACAAGAAGAGCGATATTTCTCTTTCTATATAACGCATAAATCGAAATAAAGGTTTATCAGATCATAAAGCTACGTAAAACTGAAAATAATACGCCAAAAATAACGAATTGGCGAAAATAAAAACACTTGGTTCATGCTCTTTGATGTAGCCATCTTTTCACACGACAGCTTCTAAATTTTGTCGCAGGCGGGCTGGCTCGCCTCATGTAATACCGGGCTGAGCAGTCATCTCGGTACACCGAGCCAGCCCTGCTAACCGGGCCAGCGCGGCTCATGTAATCGGCCCCTTAGTGACGAGAAAGTGTTGGCCCGGCAATCGCGATTTCATGGTAAATTTTCAGCCCGTCTAGCCGGGATCCCGGCATCGCGATAGTGGGATCCCAGTTAGCCGGGCTGAGATTCTTCCATGTAATCGCAAAGTGGATTTTTAGGGGCCGATTACATGAGCTGGGCTGGCTCGGTAGCAAGGTTGGTTAGGTCTACCGAGATGACAGCTCAGCCCGGTATTACATGAGGCGGGCCAGCCCGTCTGCGGCTAAATTTAGAAGCTGTCGTGTGAAAAGATGGCTACATCAAAGAACATGAATTGGTGTATTATTTTCAGTTTACGTAGCTTTATGGTCTGATAAGCCTTTATGTGTCATATAAAAAGAGAAATATCGATCTTCTGGTGAGCCATTTTGCTTTGAAGCGAAATTTAGTGACGGAAAAGCGTTGTCCCGGCTAGCCGGGCTGGCCCGGCAATCGCGATTACATGGGAAATTTTCACCCCGGCTAGCCGGGATCCCGGCATCGTGATGCCGGGATCCCAGCTAACCGGGCTGAGATTTTTCCATGTAATCGCGAAGCTGATTTTTAGTGTGTTTCACAGACGTGCCGAGATCCTGGCAAACCGAGCCAGCCCGGCTAACCGGGCCAGCCTGCCTCATGTAATCGTGCCGAGATCCCGGCAAAAACCAAAAAAAAGACTTTTCATCTAAGCCTAACATGTGGTATGAAATCCAAATTCATTGAGCTCAAGTAAGATTATGTATAAGTGCATTCAAAAACGGAAGTGTGACCCTAAAAAAACTACTTGGAGCCACCTTAACTGACCACGTATTCGAAAGTTTTACTAGCTAAAATTAGCCGTGGTTACACGCGTCAACTTTACCCAGGTAAATGTGAGGCTTCCCCGGGGAAAGTTGCATTTTCCCGTGTAACCGATTTTACCTCGGGAAAATTTACTCAGGTAAATTTTCATGGTGAATTGATTAAAAACAATACAAAATGCCCCGAGCAACACCCTATGTGGATTGAAGGGTCGTTTGGTTTCCTCATGCAGGTAAAACTAGCAATGAAAATGCGTGATCAGCTAGTTGACCTAATGTACGTGTAGCGTCCTTGCGTAAAAGATTCAAGATGGCCTCTTCTCGAAAAATGCTGTGAGTCCTAAATTTTGAGGAAACATGAGGTTTACAGCTGCAGTAGAAAGCTGCTTAGTATTGGGTGTAAAGAGATACACTTTCGGAATAAAAGTGCACAATAAAGAGCAATTGCGTTTCCTAAACCTATCTTTTTTATTGCCACGAACGTCTCACCATGTACATGTTTATAGTCCGCTTTTGGAAATTCAGCAGTGCCGGTCATTAGTAGCCATCCACTGTAGATATCTTTTGCCTTACATTTTCGTGGGGTTGTGAATTCACGAAAATCGGCAATCACAACTTTCGCGATACTCGATCAATCATGTACTAAAGTGGACAAAGTACAAAACCTCCAGTTCAACGAAATAGATTTTACAGTCAATGTCACGGAGTAAATGAGGGTAGAATGTACTGCCAAGCTAAATTTGTGTCCAACAAGCAAGTGAATAGTAGCCTTACGTTTTCCTAATGTGGATTAATTTTTGCGGGTTATAGTTTTCGTTTCGGTCCTGTTCACGTTGCGGGAAAATAAAGAGTTTTTAAAAGGAGGCTCGCAACAGTTTTTTTGGCCTGGGAGTTCGTCTTTTGAAATCAAAATTTCGCATAGAATACAAACTTCTATTTCCTTGATACTACTCCATCTTTTCGACATATCACCAAAGTTTACTTTTTCATTGTTTTCCTAGCAACAGCTGTCACCATAGCAACGGCAATGGACGGCCCTTCATTTTAAATAATGAAATCAAGTCAGACGCTTTATGACGAAACTTGCTTTGATAAAATTAATCTCATAAAACAAATCTATATTGCAAGCATTTCCCTGACAGAAATGGTTACCTGGTAGTTTGGGGTTATTTCGAACGCGGTATGAAAAGGCTTTGCTTTTTACAGCAATGAATATGACCACAAAAAAGGAATATTGCTTGCAAAATATAATCATACCGTTGATTCAAATTTTTTAACAAGAACATGGGCTCAGTTAAACCTTTTATCCGTTCGCGTTTCGTTAAATAAATATTAAGGAGCTTTGTAATGTCCAGAGTTAACTCTAAATGTCTTACAAACTTAGCAAGAAGGATAAAACCCTCTGCAATCGCTTTTCACTGACGTTTGAAAGAAATATGATTACACACTAGTCCAAAATGAAGGTGGTTTTGTGTCAAGTATTTTGGACCAGCATTTTCACAATTGCAGAAGTGATAAAAAAATGAAAGAAGGACAAAAGGCTAAAATGCTAAGCCTTATAGAAACCATGGTTCCGGGAATAAAAAACAAAAACAAAAAAACTTTAAAATTACTTTATTATGAATTCTACAGGGTTTGTTTCTACGCACTGATTACTTCCTGCTTAAAGGAACAAACGTGAGTGCCACCAATTCAGGATGCAGACGTCCCAAAACGCTTGAAAACAGGGGTGGTAGTCGATATTCTATTGGACAAAACAGGGACTGAACAAACTATTCTAACGAATTACATCGCTTGTTAAAACGATAAACACTAAATTTTATGTGGATGCTGTTTCACAAATCTTGTTCTGGCGAGAACCTAAATAAACAAAACCGACACGTTTCATGAAAGGTAAGAAGTAAAAAAATTTCTCCTAAACTGCGGCAACACTGAGAACTGGAGGACCAAAGAGGTGTAAGGTGTTCAAATTCTCTATTATATTACTGTCTGCGTATTCTTTATTTTCTTTGATATTTTAAATCTAACAATTCTTCTCCCTTCTTCGTTTCAGCGTCCTCTTTTCCTCAAAAAACTAAAGTGCTGTGTTATTTCAAACGTAAGTGATTTCATTCAGTATTTTCCCTTATTCGACTGGCATAAGTTCACTGACACAGTGTACTGAGATTTTCGCCAAAAAACTGATTCTTTTTGATAATGAATATGTAAAATAATCAGTCTCAATGATAAAAGTGCAAAAATACATGTGTTAAGTCCGTCTCAAGTTTTGCACAACGACAGTGAATTCTCCTGAGTGAAAGACCACAATGAAGCGTCAAAGGTTAAATTCCACCCGGAAAATAGATATATACTTGTGATTCATGCGTTGAGATCGTAGCTTTCGCTATAGTTTGATAGCAAGAAGCCTTAAACTCGCAGAACATTGTAGGAGATGCCTAAAATTGTCTTACTGTTCTATTAACCTCAAGAAAAATAAACGCCGGTTGGGGCAAATACTAGCGTTCCGCAAACCGAGTCGTGTTAATGTAATTTTTGGCAACAAGCCAAAGCCATTTAAAGTAGAATCTTTCGAAGTGTAACTAATAGGCTTGTTTTGAGGGACTCTTAACCAAGCTTTGCGCTGTCTCAATGGATGAGAATTCATGAGTGGTTTGGATCCTTGAAACTACTGTAGATTTTTATTTGCAAAGACCACGCACGAAGGAATCGGATGGAAAAGTTTACTCAGGTGCGTGTTAGGATTCTTAGGAAGCTTGCTGATCTTCAGTTTAAGTTGGCGTTCGCCAGCGGGTGAGGAACAGCTGGATGAGCTCGAGGAAAGAAATTGAATTGTGTGTTAAATTTTGTTGCCGGCGACAAGATTGCAATGAGTATATTTATAGCTTTCAGTTTGAGTTTTATGCGGTCTATCTCGAGCTGATATATACGTTGCTCGGAATTATAAAAAAATCCTGGCCAGCCAGGATTTTCCCCGAATTTAAATATTCTTTGCTTCATTTGCCAGAAGAGTCCTGACTTGTTCCCTTTATCGAGCTTTCCAGAATCGACCGTTACTGAAGAGTTTTTGTTTCTGCAGTTCATGTCAGTTTCAGTAGTTTTGTAATTCCCAGAGTTGAATGTGTGCGGCTTGCTTCGTGGTTATGACATTGATCTGACGATGTAATTAATTCTAAACTTTCCATTCCAAATGATGTTCAGTGTGCTCTAATGATCACCTGAAAAGATTCTTGAAATCCTTGTCATTTAGCTGCAAATTATAAAGTTAAGTGTTTTCTCCTGCTTAGCTTTTTAGGCAAAAAATCTAAAATACCTAACTCAGGAGATTTTTCATGCACGGAAAGCTATTCAAATTTGATTTTCATATAATAAATTCAATTATAGTGGAATGTTTACCTAGGTGTAATGTTGGCATGATTTCTGACACGAATGTATAACTGTCTGTCGTCCTCGTGTTTTTAATAAACTTAAACAACTTATACACACGCCAAAAATTGCCCAACGTCTGTTTCTCTTCAACAATGTAAATATTCTACATTCATCCTATATCATCCTAATTGTATTGTTACCAAAAAAAACACCCGATTTTCCAGACTTATGCTTTCAGAATATTTCTATCCAAATACTGGATTACTTTTCCTAGACCCTGTCAATCCTGGTCTCCCTGGTTTCCCCGTTGTTCTTTGAGCTGCCTGTTATCTCACCCCATCAGTGACGCTCTCCAAATCCTGCTCCTGATAACCCAATGAACAACAAAAATAGCAGGGGCAAAATAGTATTAACATCTAAAAAACAACTGCGAACTATCCGAACGGATCCGTTCCTTAGTTTAGTTTAAAATAAAGATAAAAACTGTTCAGTATCGAGTGTAAAGAAATATACTTTCTCTGAACATATGTGCAAAATAAATATAAAACAAGTTTCCTCAACCTAGCCGTCTTTATTATCACGAGATTCTCACAATGTGTATGCTTATAGACTGCTTTTCGAAATTCAGTGGCGCTGGGCATTAGTAGCCATTCACTGGAGCTCCAATTGCCTTTTATTTTCCTGGGGTGTTGAATTCACGAAATCGGCAAATTAACTGTCAGCAGTATGAGATGAATTATGTAAAGTAGAGAAAATACAAAGAATCCAGTTCAACAAAATGGAGTTTTATTGTCAATGTCAGAGTAAACAAGCCTCGAATTCATTATAATGGCCTTAAATTTCCTTATTGTGGATTAATTTTCGCGATTTCAAGTCCTCGCATCGATCCTGCTCACGATGTGAAGAAAATATAAAAAGTCTCAAAATACAACTCGCACACATGTAAAAGGCACAAGAATTAGGGAATTTTATTTCATCGAGACTATTAAAAACTTAAGCTAACAAGGGTTCCAACCAACAAAATAATCCTCTTCTCTTTTAATTATTTCAGCTTTTTTTTGTTTTTAATTTTACTACTTTGATAACAAAAAATTAACCTCATAAAACACAAGTCCACATTGCAACCATTTGCCTTATAGAAATGGTTGCCTGGTGGTTTAAGGTTACTCCAAATTTAAAAGGGCGGTTTTTTTTACGGCAATGAACATTATCAGAAAAAGGAATTTTGCTTCCAAAATATAATCGTGCTATTGATTTAAAACTTGTAACAAGAACAATGCGCTCTGTTAAACCTTTTAGCCATTTTCGTTTCGTTAATAAACGTTAAGGTGCTTTGTAATGTTCACCGTTAACTCTTACAAACTTATTAAGAATAATAAAACCTCTGCAATCGCTTTGCGGGTGATGTTTGGAAGAAATGTTATTACACATTACTCCAAAAGTAAACTGTTGAAGTAATAAATAGTAATTTTATCAAGGTGGTTTTGTGTTAAGTATCTTGGACCAGCATTCTAACAATTGCATAGGTAATAAAAAAAATGAAAAGAAGGACAAAAAGGTGAAATACTAAGCCTTATAAAAACCGTGGTTCCGGGAATAAAAAACAAGAAAACTTTAAAATTACTTATTAGGGATTCTACAGGTGTTTGTTTCTACGTACTGATTATTTTTTGCTGAAAGGAACAAACGTGAGTGCTACCAATTCAGGATGCAGGGCGCACAGAACTCTTAAAAACAGGAGTGGTAGTCTATATTCTGTTGGACAAAACAGTGACTGAACAAACCACTCTAGGGAATTACATTGCTTGTTAAAATGACAAACAGTAACTTTTATGTGAATGCTGCTTCAGAAACCTTGTTCTGGCGAGAACTTAAATAAACAAAGCGAACACCTTTCATGAAAATTTCTCCTAACTGCAACAAGAACTGAAGCACCCAAGATTTGTAAGGCGTTCAAATTCTCTGTTATATTATTATCTGCGGATTCTTTATTTGCTTTGATATTTTAAATCTAACAATTCTTCGCCCTTTCACTATTTCAGCTTCCCCTTTTCGCTAAAGAACTAAAGTGCTGTGTTATTTCAAACGTAAGTGATTTCATTCAGTATTTTACCTTATCAGTCGACTGGCATAAGTTCACTGACACAGTGTACTGAGATTTTCGCCAAAAAATTCTTTTTGATTATGAATATGTAAAATAATCAGTCCCAATCAAAAAAGACGCAAAAATACATGTGATAAGTCCGTCGTAACTTCTATTACTGCAGAAGTCAGTTTAGCTCAGTTCAGCTCGGATACGATTCGCGTTTTACAGGCTTTAATTGTTTTACACAACAACGGTGAATGACCACAATAAGGCATTTAAGGTAATTCCACCTGGAAAATAGATATACTCGTGATTCATGCAACACCAAGAATACATGTTTAAGCTCCGGATCTTGGCTTTCGCTATAGTTTGATACCTAGACACAGTACTTTAACCTATGGAAAACATTTGTTACGTTATTGAGGCCCCAAATTATCGCTAGCCGTTTTCAAAAACACTATACGTAAGCGTAATATAAGTACACTGTTAGACGAGTGCGCAAGGGCGGTGCCCTTTGTAATACACAATCATATATTTTGAAATATTTCTTAATTACAAATTTTATTATTGATTTTTTATACAATGCCTTGTACATGTTGTATTTTTCTATAGCTACTGTTAATTAGTTGTATTTTATCAGTGTTTTCTTTGTGTACCCACATTAGTATGGGACTTGTTTTCCCAAGCTATTAGATCTGACACAAGAAGCCTTAAACTCGCAGAACATTGTAGGAGATGCCTAAATTTATCTTACTGTTCTATTAAACTCAAGGAAAATAAAGGGGAAAAAATATTTTTTTCACGGTCAAGTTAATTATAATTTGCTCCGGCGTGTCATGCAAACAACCCTTTTTTTTATCAAACAGTGCTATTGTAACTGGTAAATAAACATTTATTATTACTGTATGATATGTAGCTAACATCCTCTGTAAAGATAATCGACTCTGACAGCGAGGGTAAAGATTTCAAACGAGGAAGGACAAACGAAATCACTATTTTCGAGATTTCAGTGAGACCATTGTAAGAAAGAACATCTCAGCACTATTACAACATGATGGATCCAATGAAAACACTTTGTTTTTACTTTATTATCACAATTTGGCTAATCTATCTTATCTTGAGTTTGTGGAATAACAATTTTTTTTACAAAAACAAAACAACACGTTACATAATTCAGGAAGTAGAGCAAAACAGAAATAGAAGACGCTATCTTATTAGACGAATTGGTGACTTTTAAAGCTGCTCTAGCAAATAGTATTGTTCGTTAAAAATCATGCTTATTAAAATGAATATGCACAGTGGCGGATCCAGGGGGGAGGGATGAGTGGAATGCAACCCCTCCCCCCGCCTTTGGGAAGTTTCCGAACTTGTCTGACTCCTTCTATGTCTTTTTGATCACAAAAATAAAAGCATCTTGTTGTTCACTCATCACGAGCCAGAGAGAACCGGAAGTTTAAAACTTCGCAAGGTCATTATACGCAACTGCCGATTTAGTTATTGTCAACCCCCCTCCCCCCTTTGAAAAAATCCTGGACCGCCCCTGATGCATTTTGTTTCACAAACATGTTCAGATGAGAACGTAATTAAACACTAAGCAAAAAGTAGAATTTGGTAAACTGAGAAAAATATTTCCTCAAATAGGGGCAAGAGAATATTGAAGAAAACAAGGGTATATATCTTATTCTCATTTGTGCATTCTTTACATGTACATCTTCAGGTGTTAAATTTGGCGCTTCTAAAGGACATGAAATTCGTTAAAATTGACCTTTTTTGTTCTAGACAATGGTGAGTGCGCGAATTAACAGAGTGCCACAGTTTATGTTATAGGAAGAAAACGCTTTCTAAAGGCATCTGTGCAGCAATATTGTCTATAAAATGAAAAAGGCAAGCATCCTTTGTTTGGCTTCGTTTCTGCTCTTTAGCAGTGTAAAATCAACTGACATTTGCATAAAATTGTCTGTAATCGTGATCAAACAAAGAACAAATTAACTGAATATAAAATTTTAGGAATTTAAGGCCTAAGATATATTCACAAAATGCGTTCTTTCCAGTAATTTATTGATTTTTCTTCTTTGCAAGTTTGACACTGACCTTTGTTTCTCTATTTTAAGAGAAAATTATGTTTGAAATGTTTTCTTCATCTGGATAATTTGACAGATTTTCTTTATCAAACTCTTTTCTTGTGGTGATTTTAAAATGGAAACGGTTATTGGTTATTTTGCAAATTTCTAGCAACCCAGATACCACCGCTGCTCCTGTTTTGAAATTGTGCACGTGATCAGCTCGTAATCTTTTTTTCATGTGTAAAGGATTGTCTAACTTATAGAAAGAGAACCAAATAAAAAGAGGGCATATCATGGTTAAATATTATTATTATTATTATCATTCCTTAGTTCAAAAGGATCTGACCAGTACTCGTGCTCAGTACTCAATCGTGTTTTGCCTTGTAATGCATTGAAACAAAACAGAGTAAAAGATGAGAAAGATGGAATATTCAGTCTTTCTCATTTCTTCCCGAGCTTAAAATTCACCATCTTTCTTTCTTTAGAATAAAAGATGTCACATCATTAGCTAATCCAGAAATAAACTAGCCAATGAAAGCGCTTGTCTTTTTTGTATGTTACACGTAATCAGCTACAAAACATGTTTTAAGGTGAAACTCGTTCAGTAAAGAAAAAAAAAGGTGTTAGAGGCAAATGATCATGTCACATATGTAACCTGGCCAGCATGCATATGTAACCAGGTCAGGTCTTGTTGTTAGATTATTAAACATGGACTCCACGTGTTCGTGTCGTATGTCACAGATCATTTTTTATTCTCTTGGTGAGAGCAAGGGGTTTATTAGATGATTTTAGCGACACTAGCAAAGTTGGTACGTTATATCACCAAGCTTAATTTAACGAACTAACTGTTACACTCAAGCTGGCTTTAAATGGAATGAAGCCTTAAGATAAAGGTTGGAAAAGTGGTATCTGGAAAAATGGCAAAGGAAATACATAAGAAAGACATGAACTATTACGGAAATTAAAACGAGGAAAGAACTGAAAATCCAGTTGTACCAAGGGATTTATATCTGCAGAATCGGAAGTTCAAAAAGCTGAAAAAGTGGTAGCTTTTCTTAAAAAATATCCGCAAAACTTGAGGGTTAAGTTGTGGATCTGAACTACAAAGGATCAAAGACCTCAAAAAACCCATTTTCAACTCAGTTATTTATAATTTTTTTAATCACACATTGCAAGATTTTTCCATGGTTAAAAAGACTAAGACAGATACAAAACGTCCTCAGGTGTTGGCAATAAAACCGTAAATTTGTCAAACGTTATACTTGTCTTATTATATTGTTTTGCATTCGGTAAGGATACAACAGTTTTCGAATCATCAATATTCGAAAACTATTATCATTGCTAAATATTAATGAGACTTTTAATATGATACCCTGTACAGAAGTGTTTGAACGTCGTTATCTTAACCTTTGCGTATTCAGTTACGCAGGTTTGAAGTAAAATCCAAGAATACGATATGAATAAACCGCTGACCATCATGTGTGTATTGCTGTCCCTGCTGATCACCATGTGCTCCGCGAATGACAACAGCAGCAGCAAGCCACATGACAATAAGGTCTGTTCATTAGCCTTGACGCTACTATCCTTACTTTTCTCCAACTGCCCTCAATATTTATCCTTTCTTTCTTCTTTCTTTTTTTTGGGGGGTGGGGGTGGGGGGTGTCCTTAATTTCAAAGAAAGAAAACCCGTAGGTAAGGAATATAAGATAAGCGAAACGTTTTGATGTGCAAATACATATACTTAGTGACTTTTGGAATTATTGAATGAAATCTGTTGTTTATCGCTTGAGCTATACACAAAAATATTTTGCCTTACGCACAAGTCTTGGAGGCTGGAGAAGAGCGCGCGACGGGCGTTCAAGAAATTCATTTTTACTCTGTTCTTTTAGGGCTCTCAACAGACCTTGCCAAACGGAGCTTGTGCTCACAGTGTTTGTTGCTGCGCACCAGGAATCCCAGGCATCCCAGGATGCCCTGGACCCGCGGGACCAGCAGGAGTTTCGGGTTCACCCGGTAGCAAGGGTGATGCAGGTGCTCTTGGAAGCCAAGACCCTCCAGGTCCCAAGGGACCACAAGGACCCTCGGGACCTGCCGGTCCACCTGGCAAAAAAGGCGATGCAGGTGATCGTGGAAGCCAAGGTCCCCAAGGTCCCAAGGGACCTCAAGGACCCTCGGGTCCTGCAGGTCCACCTGGCAAGAAAGGCGATGCAGGTGATCGTGGAATTGAGGTTTATTGAGGTTTTTAATGTCAAAAAGTAAACGGAGCGAAGATTTATATAACGTTACTCATTTGTTTCAAGGATATTCAGGTTAGAATTTTGCATACCATAGCCATCACGAAGATGGCTATGGTTATTGGCTATGGTTTATGGCTATTGTTCTCCGGTCATTCACTTAGAGTCCATCACAGTAGCTAGGTCTGTCGTATTACCCATTGTTATTCAAAGGCGCTCGGAAAGAGCGTCATCGATTGGTTGTCATGAACGCGCGGCTGTCCTACTGATACTCACTTTTATTTCTTTTTGATTATTTTAGGAATGTGTTTTTAAGAAAACTTCAGACAACACAGGACTGCGAGTCTTCTGGAATGGCAATCTTCGCATCTACAACTGCAACTCTTGCTGCAGGCGATGGTATTTCACCTTCAACGGTGCAGAATGCAGGGCTCCGGAGGCAATTGATGGTATAGTGTACATGGCAATCGGAAGTGGCGGCAGGGCACAAGATCTACACCGCGTAAGGCAAATCGAAGGAGTCTGCGAGAAAGTCAACAAGGGGATGGTGCGCGTTGGATTCTGGGTCGGTAATTGTCGTCTCGGGGGATTTGCTGACGCGATGACGGGCGATTATTCTGTGTCCCGGATCTACGTGGAAGAAATACCTCCCCCACAGGCTTAAAAGAGCACATTCCGTTTTTCTCTTCAGTTTTAAGTTGTCTTATTGGTAAAGGTTGAATAATCCTCAAGGTCTAAAAAGTTAACATTAAATTCGCTAATCGGGGATTGAAAGCGAGCAAGCACCGTTTATTTAAAAAGAGAAAAAAGAGAGCCATTTTCATTATCAAAAATGGTGTTTGAACGGTGTAGGGTATAAAGCTAATTATAGCTGACAGCATTGTAAAACAAGCAATTTGCAAATAAATGTGGGGTGAATGAATAAAACAGCGTGTTGTGTGAATTTGTGAAGATGAAGGTACGGTCGCGAATTATTTATTAAACAAAAGCTCTTGGATTCTTGAGTTTTGTCTGACTGTCGTATCGCACGAAAGTTAAGCAACTTTTATCTTTTACTTTTTCCCTCTAACTCTTAAATTGTCTTTTTCACAACAACAAACTTGATTCAAAGAACCCGCAAAAGTTCGATTCTTGACCACCGCACATAAAAAATGCGTGGGCAAAAGCAATTAAAAGGCTGTCTCTGTAAAAAAAACGAAGACTTTACCGAAGCTAGAACTAAAAAAGGTTTGGTTTGGTTCAAAATGATTTTCTGGCCGCGCTGGAAGCTGTTTTAAAAATATTTTGTCCCATCTGGGCCCGTTTCAACTTCTCCAAGATTATAATTTAGGCATTTTTTGTGGCGTTGTAAAATATTCGATTCGCGTCATCTAGCAATGAATCTTACACTGTAAAAATTGACTAGTTAAAATGACTATTTAAAATGGTCGTAACTAATAACAATGGTCATTTTAACTATTTCAAACAGTCAAATTTGTCAACTAAATAAAATAGTTAACGTTACATTTAACTATAGGTTGTTTTAACTATTGAGATTAGTTGTGATAACTATACTTCTCTTACTAGTCTAAGCGACCAAACTAATTAGTCATGGTACATATGACTTACTAGTTGGTAGAGTATAATGTATTTAACTCGCCACAGGAGCACTCTGCTCGCTATTAAAACTTAAATATTAAAAAATAAATAGCAGCTAAAGTAACAGAGCCTTTGATAAGTATGAAATCTAATTGTTGGAAATAAACAAACTTTATTGTTTTAGTGACAGGTTTTTTTAGTAAATCCGACAGTCGATTGCTAGTGATTGTGGCTAATAATTCGTAGGCCGTTGACTGATTCATATCGTTTGATCCCTCATCACATTAGCAGAAACTATTGTAACTGTTCGATGACTGGTTAAAATTACTCTTATTAGTGGAGCCTGCGGGCAAAGCCCGCCAGCGGAGCTCCATTGCTAAGGAAATATGGTAACCTATCAATCCGAGAAATTTTGGTTGTGACGTAATAGTCACGTGACCGTCCGTCCGTACATCCGTACA
>Ga0126336_10001169_pt1 | contig 13066 bp, 8 predicted proteins | sample SidCmetagenome_FD_92530 | JGI IMG/M metagenome (GOLD analysis project Ga0126336, IMG submission 92530) | Coral microbial communities from El Islote,Puerto Morelos, Mexico - Siderastrea C C metagenome | ecosystem: Host-associated > Invertebrates > Cnidaria > Coral | place: El Islote,Puerto...
CTCGATAGTGATAAGCGGTGATGAAAAAATAGGACTTTAGCCCCCTCGTTGCCAAAACGAGACATTGACGCATGCACTGTTCACGTGGCTCTAACTTTTGATCCTGTAGACGTAAACTTCAGGTGTGGCAATCAAATGAAAGCTCGTGAACAATGTTTTCTTGTGGTACTGTTTATTATACTGTACAAGGTGGTTCTAACTTTTGAGTCCGCAGATGAAATCCTAAAGTGTGACCATTCAAATGAAAGCTACTGAGCAGTACTTTCCTGTGGTACTGTTTATTATACTGTACAAGGTGGTTCTAACTTTTGAGTTTGTGGATGAAACCCTCAAGTGTGGCCATTGGAATGAAAGCTACTGAGCAGTACTTTCCGGTGGTGCTGTTTAGTATACTGTACATGGTGGTTCTAACATTCAATCAGTGTAAAAAAAATTTCATTTGCGATCATCTGAAAGCTACTGAGGAATACTGTTCTGTGGTGCTGTTGATCAATATTATGGTTTAAGAAAAAATTCGAACTTTTGAAGCTGTTGACGAAATCTTAAAGTGTGGCCATTCAAATAAAAATGACTAATGGCCTCTACTTTTTGTAGTGCTGTTTGCCAACATGAAGTCATTAAACATTTTGTAAGTTGACTTCAGTGACATTTATACACTTTGAAGTTGAATCGATCATTACTAAAAGTCAGAAAGAATTAAAGCCACAAGTGAATTGACTTCTTACCATTTACACGAAACAGGGAGATAAAAAAAAAAAGAGGAAATAGTTAGCTCACCAACAGACCAAGGAACAGCTTCCTTCTCAACGTCTTATTTGTTTACAGGGAAGACTGATATAGCCTTGAGATGCCGATCCAACAATTTGATGTGAAGTTGCTGAATACACAGTATTAAAGCCGTTATCAGAAACCTGTCAGCTATACTCTCCATTACTATATTGACAAACTCTGGATATAAGCAAGCAAGCAATTGTTGTGATTGGTTCCAGCATAATACCTATCATACACGAGTACAGAAGTTGCCCGAAATAGATAGTAAAAAACACTTCTTTTAACGGAAAAGTTTTTCAGTTGAGTGTAAAGCATTCCTCAAAATCCAGAGAGCATCTATATTGTCAAACAATTACAGTATTCAATATCGTCCCACATGAAATCGTAGTCATGATTCATATACGGCTCAGTTTCTTGGAATATTGTTAAATAAGTTCTGCCCTAAGGTATTGTGTTCACGCTATCACAAAATTCAAAGCTCGCAAATTAAAGTGCTAAGAAATGAGCGGATGATGTCAAAGGAAAGGAATTATTCCGGCCCACAAGTACAGCAATTACACTTTTTTCAGTTACAAGCGGACGCAAAAACGCGCTTTCCAATTGCGATTAAAACTAGGGACATTGTAACCTTTTTCCATTGTCTTTTCTCTGTTTGTTGTTTGATTTTCTTGACGGTTTACCCGTCTAAGCCGGTGCATGTCAATATCGTATCAATGAATGTTGATGCGATATTGAGAAAAAATACCAAATTAAGCAAAATATCGGGACACAAAAAGCTAGTTTCATATGAAAGTATTGTCACCGTATAGTCTTCATTTGAATGGCCACCCTTGACCCTTTATTCCCTGATATAAAAATGCATATTCTCGTTACTGTTCTCCATACATTTCTTATGGAACTAGTAATTAAAATAAGGAGAATTCGTCTGAATATCAAGACATCTTATCCTTGGTGACCACTTTCCTTTTTCTCGTCACTTGAATGTTTGAACAAGTACTGATAATATAAAAAGAGAAGTTTTTTCGTCACTGTGAGGGCTTAAAGGGTTATTAATAATCAGCCAAAGGGCCACAGAATGCATGATTATAGGATTTTGACTCACGCCGGGATAAAACTTAAGTTACACTAGTGCAATTAACATTTTAAAAAGATAAACTTGAACTTGAACTTATCCTGCATTATCAATACTTCTGCATGTTCAAGACGAGGAGAAAAACTTCAAAAACTGAGAAAAACTTCAGCTAGAAGGAAGAGAAGACAAAAGGGAGAATTTTCATTTCACTCTGGAGATGGCTTCAAAATTCCAGCACCTCGTTTGCAAGTTGACGAAAAACAGTCACCAAAGAAGAGTTTTTGTCACGACACTCCCTTCAACCGAACGATCGGGAACACTTCCTTGACAAACAAAGCTAGTGTCGTTACCACTGAATTCCCACTTTCTTAACAATTAATGCAACAGAAATGGCTTTAGGAAATCTGTGTTGAGATAGTTGACATCTGTTAAGCCGAAGTGTCAGTTTAGAAGAGGGAGCGAGTACTTTCTCTTTAACACTTATATGTCTTATACTAAGAATATATTGAAAAACCAAACAAGCAGACAAACTAGTACTACTGTTCGATAGCTTTTATTCGAGTGATGAATAGAATTTCGGATTTCAATCGGTCATCCTGGACTTTTACCTTACGGGCCTTGATTCAAGGGCGAAGGTTGTCTCAATCGCTCTCCACTGAGCCAGTATCGGAACTTCTCAGCTGGCAAACGAAGTTTAAACATGTTACGTGCTACTGGCATCTCGTGATTCAAGTTGTTAAAAAAGGACCATATCATTGATCAAAGCTTTGGCGGTAGGTCGCATATCTAACAGCTTTATTAACGAGGCGAAATATCAGTTTGTAGGTGTTTTTTATAGAGAGAGTTAATTGTTCAGTCATCGCACAATACCCTGAAACAAAAATGATTTCCGCTTAGTATCCGACTCATCTTAGAACACAAAGGTTATAGATAACGATCCACGACTTAACAGTGTTCCCACAAAAGCCCAGCTTGCGAAGGCGGTGGCGCCTTTCCTAGGTGCTTCCTTTAATATCACTTCGTAAATGCCAAAATACATATTCTTACCAAAATTTCCACTTGTGAGCTAATATTGAAAAAGGCCACAAGTACCACAGGAATGTACTGCTCAATGGTTCCTTTTGATCTAAATGGACAATGTCACTTCAGGATTTTATTCACCATGTTCACCGAGACTCCAAAGTTAGAACCACCTTATATATATAGTATAATAAATTGTGCCAGAGGAATGTACTGCTCAATAGCTAGTTTTCATTTGAATGGTAGCATTTGAGGATATTTCATGCCACCGTGGTCTCTCAGTCATAATCTTGTTTTAAAAAGCATAGTAAACACATTAGAGTTTTGTTGAGTAGCTTTTATATGGATTGCCACTAATTAAGATTTCATCCACAAACTCAAAACTTGAATCACATTGTACAGCACTAAAAAACAGCACCACAGGAAATTCCTGCTCAATAGTTTTAATTTCAATGTAGTCTGAAAATCGAACGTTAGTACTATACATTTTAGCAGTCTTTTAGAGACCGATTTAATAAAAAAAAGAAAGAATCCACTAGATCTAGAAGAAAGAGGTTGCTTCAGTTAGTTCTTGCTGCGAATAGGGGCTTTATCCAGCTTTTTGGGGGTTTATGTTACAACACGATGACTCCAGGGCGCTGTTCTTCCATGTCAGTTTTATCTCGAAAAAAAACAAAGTCATTATCCGTTCGCTCGCCGTGATAAACAACAACGCAACAGTAGCGTTTCATTGACTGCCAGTGACCTAGTTCCGTATATAAATAAAATATCCGCTAAGCCATCCGGGTGGTATCTCAGGATCCCGGAAAATTCTCAGCATTGAAACAGCGAGCTCTCTTCGAGCAACCATGCGGTTGATCCTTGCTTGAAATTTTGCGAGGCGATCATTCCATTACCAAATTTGACTTTGTAACATACTGAAATAAGCACTGTTGGATATTATGGCTCAAAAGCTTCTTTGAAAATAATCACACTGACTTCAGTGGACTAATTAATCCACACTTACTGAAGTTAGAAAACAGCACCACATGAAATTACTCGGTTAAGCAGCTTTCATTAGAACTAATGATAAAGCTTCTGGATTTCAACCGCAGACTCGAACTGAAAAGATCACCACGTCTGAATAATTACACGTTCGCTAGGATTTCACTTATAGATCGGTGAGATTTAAACAATGCTATGGGAAAATGCTGCTCGAAAACCTTTCATTTGAATGATATCACCTTAAACCTTTAAAGTTAGAGACACCTTGTACAGCACAATAATTATGTGGTAGCACAAGAAATTACCTTTATTTAATTGAGTTTTCATTTGACCAATGTGACATTTCATTCACTAGTTTGGGCTTTCATCCATGGATCGGTTCACATGGACCATGAACCTCAAATAAATTTTAAATAGAACACATTAATTCGAACATTTGGCTGGCTTCGACTTAAAGGTCGGAGCTAATGAAGGGTTAATCTGATCAGATCAGGCATTTCGAAAATAGATTTATCCTTGCCATCAACGACTTCTTAGAGTGTATAAAATTAGATGTGGTCAAAAAGAAAAACCAATCACCACTGTACCGCTTTCAGGTGCGACTTTACTAGAAATATCTTTTATGTGGTGGGTCTGTTGCGGTTTCCGGAAACCTATAAGTTGAAATCAATGAAAGTGGGCTAAAAAATACAAAGTTCCTTCTATTTATGAGATACGAAATAGCTCCGGAGTAAAATTCACCGCACATAGCACAAACCCATTTCACTTCGTTCCGTTAATTATTAAAAGACTTGGATACCAGCAGATATTAACACAAATATATTTGGATAACCGAACGTTCGAGGTCTAAATTGGTTCTAGTCGCTTCAGTTTCACCCACTGTTTAAAGAGCGTTTTGTTTTCCCCTTTGGCGTTTTTTAATAGTTCTACTTCCTTTGTTCGGTAGAAAGTTATGGTAAACAATCACTTTATAACCAAGGTCAGGTCTCTTTTCAGTTTAGCCAGTTCCAGAACTTTGAGCGAAAGCTTGCGTTAGAATGTTGAAGAAATTTGAGGTGCAAAGAGTTGAAATGCTTCCTCGATTGTCTTTGCAAGATACTTGCTTTTCATCTTAAGTTAAATGTTGTATAAGAATTATGCCAATGTTATCGAATGAATTCATGAAACACTTTTTTGGGTTGCTGCTTCTTTGAGATCACTTATTCACTTACTTGACCTCGTGCACTCACCTCCCGTTTACGAAATTTCCTGCTTGCTTGCAGAGGAGATAAAGAAAAGCAATAACTGTAAAAGGAAACGAACTGTTATGGTGAAAAACGTGTTGTTTGCGCCACTAAAGAGCCTTGAAGCGAATAAACAGATGCGACCAGTCGCTGAATCCACCCACATTTCAATTTATACCTATCATATCATTTGCGGGGTTTAATTAGGCGTTGACACCTTATCTATACATTTATCTAGACGCAAACAACGTTTTGCTAATCCGAAATCTGTATCTCGCGGTCATTAATTCACAAAGCTCTAATGGCTTTATAAAGGGTATAGGGGTTTGCGGTGATGAGATTTGGCTAGGAATTAGTAGATCTGTTTTTCAGTTTACGAGCATTCAAGTTGAAAGCTAGAAATATGGATTGGATTTCATAGATGGCCGCTCCGGGTGAAGAAATTAGTACGACCAACAAGCACTTCGTTGGAACAAAGGTTTTTTTACATTTGATTTATTTATTTTTTCTTATTTTCATTCTACAAACTTCAACCACGGCTCTCAACCTCTTTGATGGTACATACAAATAAACGCCTGTTTTATCTTTATTAGTTAAATATCAAGTTTTCCATCGAGAGTAGTTAATACCACTAATCGTTCTCCCAATTTTTGTGCTATTTCTGAGTTTAATGACATTCCTAACAATTAGTATGCTTGTGGCAAAGTGTTTTATCTCGGAGAAATATTTAATAGTGGGTGGAAAACAATTTGGGAAAAAATTTCAGCCATCTCGTTTTCACTCAGATGCATCAACAGGCAACAGGAGACGGTTTGTCCCAATGCTTTCGTATTGATCTACCTTTCGTCGCCATCATCAAACTTAATGCAATTACCTAATGCGAAACTTTGAAGTGATTTTCAATTGTCTCATGGTCTTCTTTTGAGATTTCAATTAAAATTGTGTTATTGCTTTGGTGTTGCACTCAAAAATTCGACTGGGCCCTCTCTCATCTCTAATTGGCTGAAAAATATCATGCCATGTGCCTCAACCAATCAAAAATTATTTTTGGTTTTCTTTTTTCTACCGCTGAGAAAAAAAATAGTGACTTGGCTTTCGTGCATTTTCCCACGCTTAGCACCGATGACATGTTTTCCTATGCAGTAACGCCGTCTACCTGTTTTCCACTCTTCGTAACAGTTACATACCTAACGGCTCCTGCGGCTTCCCATTTTCCCTCGTTTGGCACTGACAGCTACTGACCGATTATATGTTTTTACTTCGATTCACTTCTAAATTTCTAATTGGCTGATTGTGTTGTTTGGCTATATGAGTCTGTTGTAACGATAGATAGTAATACCGAAATAAAAAAGGTGACAATGGTAATTGCGGTGTGTTCAACGTATAAACTCCGAACTATGGCAAGCACATGATCAGCTAAGCCAGCCCTTTGGCTAAATTCAAAAGAATGTGCACAAAAGTGACGTGACGACCTAACTAGTTCTAGAACTCCACATGCCCCACCCTCCCCCCGACAAAAGCAAAAAAGAAAGTTAACCGGCTTTGTCATAAGTCCAACGCCGTTCACGGGGGAGGGAATGCGTCCATCATTAGTAACGCTGTAGGGGTCTTTATCCTTTGCTAGATATCGCCTTACAGGAGTGGTCGGTTCGGAGCCAAGTGCGTACTGGGTATTGGGTGTATGTGCCTCGATCCAGGGTGTTTCCCAAATCTCCACCTTCCTGCTGTAGAAAACGTGGACTGCGACGTCAGGTCCGAAAGCTTCTGAAGGACGGGTGACTAGTTGGTCATGGTGTCATGGTGTCCCAGCTCAACTCTGGCCGATAGAGGACCAGTCTTCTGGATGATAGTTCTCGTGACCCACTTAGTATAGGGCCTCTCGGGCCCCTGGAGTAGTTTCAAACATTCACTGCATCAGCGACTTTCACCTGGCGCATTCAGCCATGCTGACCATGCTGTTTCTTTTGCCTTGACTGTGCTGCCTGAACCTTTGGCTGCAGCAGATCAGTATGTGACATTAGACTACATCCCCATCGTAGCTGAGCTGGCGATTCACCAGTGGAGCTTTGGGTGGTACTTCGATAGCTTAGAAGGAAACGAGCTATCTTGATCTCGACAGTACCATCACCATGTTTCCTTATTCCTTGTTTGAAGGTCGTAGTGTTCGTTCCACTAGGCCATTCAACCACGAATGGTATGATGCCATAGTAATGTGCTTGATGCCACTCTTCCGGCTGAAGGAATGATTTGAAGTCACCGCTCACAACAAGCCCCATTTTCACACACTAATATCTCAGGCCAGGCAAACCATGTGAAGCAATGGTTGCTGTCATCTCTATATTCACACTGGAAGTCGCAGAATTCACCCAGTGGAAATCCATCCATTTAGAATGAGCGTCAATACTCAACAAGAACATCTTCCCTCATGAAGGGGCCTGCGTAATCCCCTACATGTACTCGAGACCAAGGGCGACCTGGCCATTCCCACGTATGCAAATGCGAACAGGCTGGGGTCTTGTGGCGACTTTGACAGGTAGCAAAGCTTTCCACGTTTCTTTCCAACGCGCGTACATTTTGGGCCACCAAACGTAGCTCCTGGCTGGTCCTTGATCCTGGCTATTCCTGAGTTAGCCTCACCACGTGGGGGAGAAACACGTGACGAAAGCCTAAGAGCGTCTGCGTACGAGGCTATTCCTGAGTGGGATTCATGCAGTATGCTCAATACCTCCTCTCTCCCTTGAGGAGGTATCACAGCCCGGGAGCCCCATAACAGACAGCCTCTCTTCTAGCAAAACAATATTAGAAGGTTTCCTTTTCAGCTGTCGTGGGCCATCCTTGAAGAGCAAATTGCAGGACCTGGGAAAGCACTGGAACACAGGCTGTCCACAACTGAACCTTCTTCCATAACATGGGCGAGGACTGCCCCTATCCATAGGGTGATGCACCACAAGATACCACCAACTCTTTCTTGGGATCAAAATACACCAGAACCTCCCATGACTGAAGCAGATTCTTGGTTCTTTTAAAAGACTCTTGCTGCTCCATACCCCCGTTTCCAACGGGTATCTTCGTTAGTAACTTGTGTAGTGGCTTCAAGGTAGACGATAGGTTAATTAAGCAAGAAACTTGCCATTAAAGTGAAGAATTCCCAAAAAAGACCCTAGCTCAGAGGGATTAGTGGTTGTAACGACCTTCTTAATAGCCTTCACTTTTGCTTTAACTCGGTGGAACCTTTCAGCATCGACACGGTGGCCCAGGCACTCCAGGACAAGCTTCTTAAAATAATTGGGACTTTTTTTGCCGCAGATCATTATGAGAGACGTTGTCAGAGTCAGACTGAGAATGTTTCAATGTTGCGGCCTAAGTGCTCTGCAGCACTGGGCCCCGAGGACTTGGAGGACTGATTGACTGACTGACTGACTGACTGAATGACAGACCGACAGACCGACTGACCGACTGACTGACTGACTGACTGACCGACTGACTGACTGCCTGACCGACTGACTGCCTGACTGACTGACTGACCGACTGACTGACTGACCGACTGACTGACTGACCGACTGACTGACTGACTGACTGACTGACTGACTGACTGACTGACTGACTGACTGACTGACTGACCGACTGACTGACTGGGACTTGTGGCCAAAGGATGAATAGGACTCCAGAAAAGGGAATTCCATGCAAGAAACCCTCCACAGTTGTCTGGAAAATACCGTATCAAACTGTTTATTGCACGTAGTAGTAGTATTCTCAGTATCTGTGCGCGTTTTCTCAGAAACACTGAATATTAATCGCCATATTTACACTCAAAATAAATCGGAAACCGTACCTAATGCCGGGCATTTAGTTTCAGGCGACCATTCCTGACTATTAACGGACAAGCTTCCATGTTAGCCAGTGTAGGCATCGTGGTTAGAAACTGAAAGGTAGGCTGCAATTCGAGTCCGCTTTCTTTTCGTTTGTGTATCTATTTCTATGTATTTGTGGTTCAGGTAAAAAAAAAATTAACGTTAGACAAGGCGACACATTTGACACATTTGATGATGCTTGCAGATTTGTTACTCAATTTCTTTTATTGATTTTTGAGATATTTTCATTTCAAGAAAGTCTAAAAAGTAAATCAAGATATGCTGTGTTATTATAATGAGCACGATGTCTGAGAATACAAGGAAAGTTCTCCTGTTTCCTAGAGAACCATTTAGGCGTATTGTTAATGGTTCACGCATTTTACTGGACAACGTTTCTTCAGCTTCGGTAAGGCGTATATGAAAAATGACTAATAAAACACTGAACCTTCAAAATTATGGACTCCCAGGCATTCAGTTTATTCACAATTTTCAGAACAGTTATCTTCTGTCTGCTTGTTTCACGGCAGGCGCCGGCGTTTTTGATTCCCTTTTATTTCCCGCGCTGTCGCAAAAAAAACTTTCTGATTGGTTCTTAGAAATACCAACCTCGTCCCCAGGGCCTTCTCCTCGTTCAAAATGGCGGTCGGAGAAGGCCGCTGAAATACTCCAAGAATCGTGGAGTGTTTTGTCACGTGACACATTTTGAAACGGCTTTTTTGGAGGTTGGTTTTCGCGTCTGGCGGCCCTGTTTGTTTTTTTGCAATCTGAAACCGTTGCTCAAATGGAACGAAGGCATTTCAAAGTGTTTACGTGACAATATTCTAACGAATTTTTGGAGCCTTTGTGGCAGCCTTTTTGGCCAGGGGTTTCTCCGACCGCCATTTTGAACGAGGAGATAGACCGTGCGGACGAGGTTGTAGAAATACTTGGTGCCAATCTTCGCTCCTCCCCTCCCCTTCGACCAAAATGGCGGACGAACTGTAACAAGTTTCGCAAGGACTGACTTTCAATCGCGAACAAAAAAAATGCGTATTCAGGAAAAAGAAAAAAAGCTGAGGAATCAGAGTGAATTTTAGTTTGTTGGCAAGATTTTCAATCAGCTAAATCATGCACAGGCGAGCTAGAAATCCAGGATTTGGCCGCGAATCAGCTCAAGAAAAAACGGGTGATGTTTCAGATGTCTTGCTGCGCCAAGCTCGTAAATCAGGCCAGTTGAATCTTTCCAACCGCGGACTAACAAAAGTACCAGACAAGGTATGGAGAGTTAATTTGGATGTACCGCCTGAGGCAAAAAACGTGTCACTCGACTGCGCTGAGGATGACAAATGGTGGGAGATCGTAGACCTCACAAAACTCATATTGGCCTCTAACAAGTTGACTGAGATTTCACCAGAGATCGCCCAGTTTCCAGCCTTGGCAGTGTTGGATGTGAGTATCTAGTTTATTAATCGAGTTCTTTTTTTTTGACAACCTTAAGTTTGTCAACCTGAAACATGTGAAAAAGGTAAAATTTCTGCACAGCCCCAGACATAAATTATGCATGCATTTTCTGACTCGAGCTCTATACGTATTTTTCTTTGTTTACGAGAATAAATATGAAAGTACTTGATAGCCTGACAAAACAGCCAACGTTTCGCGAGGTCACCAGTTGAGCCCTTGCCAAACGACGTCTGAGTAACGAGTGCAGAAATTCCATACTGATGACGTGCACTACCCAGTTCTTGGTAGTGCTTCTGATTGGTTGTGCCACGAGGGAATTTTATTTCAACCAATCAGAAGCACTACCAAGATCTGGGTAGTGCACATCATCAGTATGGAATTTCTGCGCTTGTTACTCAGATGTTGTTTTGCGAGGGCTCAAGTGGCGACCTCGTGAAACGTCGGCTGTTTTCTCAGGCTAAGTACTTGAATGCTTAAGGGGCTGTGTGCAAGTTTTACCAAAACAAGAGAGAGAACAAAGCCAGCAGTAGGGCCAGCCTGGTTGACACATGCCAGTCCACATGCCAGCCCTGTACTGATCATCTGGGGTGAGTTGCATAAAACTTAACTTCTGGCATAACTTCTTACATCAGACGTTCACTCCAGTCAAAGTCACTACTTTAATGTCTGACGTTAGCAGTTACGTCTGGCATTAGGTTTTGTGCAACTCACATTCAGCCTGGGCTCCTTACTTCTGAGCTTTAGGCTCCTTGGAATTTTCCTCAGATTTTCCTTTAGGCTCCTTGAAATTTCAGCCTGTTAATTAATTTCAAGTACCCTTAACTTTTATTTCAGATACACGACAATGGTTTAACTTCTTTACCTGATGAGATTGGGCAACTAGTGAATCTCAAACGACTTAACTTGAGGTAAACTTTTATCAAAACTTGCATGAAAAGGGTGCGATGGGAGGTTGGGGAGTAAAACTTGTTTTAAAATGGAAAAAGTTTCAGACCTTACAATTATGGACAAAAGTCTTGGGACAAATTGAGACTTTTCGTGCGCTTTCTCACACACAAAACAAACAGTCGCGTGCAACTAAAACTATACCTGCCTTTCCCCTCCTCCCCCCCCCCTTTACAGTGTTGGTCACGTGTACCCGCGATTTTTTCAGAGTTTCAACTTTGTATTGGGAGGGGGACACGGGGACTTACGCATTTTTCAAAGGATAGCAAAGCGTTTTAAAACTTCCAGTGAAAAACAAAGAAAATTTATAGCGTTACACCAGTGTCCCAAGGACTTTTGTCCATAATTGTTAGCCGTGTTGGAAATCCTATACAGGATCCTACAGGATTTTCTAGGATATTGTAGGATCCTCTACATGTAAGTTCACACAGGATCCCCTACCAGGATTCTACATGTAAATGTCAATAATCCTAATTGTGTTTTAAAGCATCCTTCTCAGGATCCCATGAAGTCTTCTAGGAGCCTGAACAAGATCTTACAGGTTCCTATTAAGATCCTGTAGGGTAATACCTACAGAATCCTACAGGATCGTAAAAAAGATCCTGCAGGATCTTATGACGATCTTATGTTGGGATCCTACAAGATCCTTATAGGTTCCAATTAAGATCCTGTTTGCAGGGGCATAGTGGTGTAGTGTTTAGCACGTTGGACTTCAGATCTGAAGGTTGGCGGTTCAAGCCCATTGCCTGCCATCATGTTGTTTCCTTAAGGCCGGTTTGTACATGTTATTTTTTGTTGCAGTTGAGCTCATGATAAAAACTGCAAGTGTAAACTAGCAACAATGTTGGTGTGATTTGTCACCACAATATCGCAGAGGTTGTGAACATGTTTAAAACGTGATGCATCTTGGCAGTGGTTTAGGGAGAATTACAGCAAGCATCGTACTCAAGTCGCAGAGAAAATGCAATGAAATTGCCACTAACTTAGCCTTGCAACAAAAGTTTCAATGGAGAGAACGACAAAAATGGCATCAGAAAATCGCATGTGTAAACAGGCCTTCAGATAAGAAACTTTACCCCACGTTATCTTTCTCCACTCTGGTGTATAAAATGGGTACCGGTGGCATACTGCTGGGGGTAACCCTGTGATGGACTAGCATCCCATCCAGGGTGGGGGAGGGGGGGGGAGGCGCAATACTCTCAGTTGCTTCATGCTACAGAAACTGGGTTAATCTACGACCGTGTGGGCCTCCTTGGCTTGTGTGCAACATCACCAAGATCCTGTGTAGAATTTCTTCCATGGAGGGCATAATTTTCTATGAACAAAAATGAGGTGTTTAGGCCCAGTCCTTGCCCTAGGAATGTCACTGATTTAGACTAACACAGTCCAGGCTTCATTATTGTCCACTTGTCTTAAATCATTATTAAATTATTGTCTTAAATTTTTGTCTCCTGCCAATGATAATATATTTTTTTTCAGTCAAATTACAATTTGCTGTTCCAAAAAATGTTCATACCCACCCCATAGAAGGTCATTTTAAATTCTGAAGAGGTAAGGGATCTCAAAAGTCTGGGGGAGGTACTCTCTGTAGTAGGCTAGATGCCCAGGAGGGGTACTCAGTGGTCTCCCTAGTTTTCAGGGTAACAGGTAAACCAGTTTTCTAGACCAGCAAAGCAGCTCTGTTGAAAATCCTTTTCTACCCCGGAGTGGAAGTGTCGTCATGAGACCCGGAATGTTGCCCGCATGACACTAGACTCACA
>Ga0126336_10001170_pt1 | contig 13065 bp, 2 predicted proteins | sample SidCmetagenome_FD_92530 | JGI IMG/M metagenome (GOLD analysis project Ga0126336, IMG submission 92530) | Coral microbial communities from El Islote,Puerto Morelos, Mexico - Siderastrea C C metagenome | ecosystem: Host-associated > Invertebrates > Cnidaria > Coral | place: El Islote,Puerto...
ATGAGAGTCGCCCGGCTGTTCCTCTTCGCTGATTGGCCAGAAAAATATTTTTCTGGCCAATCAGAAGGTGGGATTTCAAACGCTTCTGGAACTCGTTCGATGAGAGTAAGTGCCCAGGGGCTCTCCCGCTCTTGTTGTAAACTTTCGCCCATGAAAATCCCGTCGTCCCGACTAGCTGCCCCTGGGTCTCCGAGGATGGCAATGGACATGAAATACTGTATTAAATTAAAGAACACACTTGCATGAAAAAAACATGTCTTCATTTCGTTCAAGCGACCGAAAGACTACTGCTAATGTCCACAAAGGTATGCCAAGATTTCTCGTTGTCGTGACAATCGTTTTTGTGTAGTCTCGTGTTATTTTTGTTCAGTCCGCTTCCTGTATTTGTCTCAACCTTCAAACTCACTTACTTACTCTTTGGTTTTGAAAGGCAAAATAATATCCCCAACCGTCTCACCTTTTTGATGTAACTAAAACACCAACGTCATTCCTTTCAAAATCATCAATTTTTTAACAAATTTTTCTCAACATGATTGATCCAAACTGTGTCTTCCGCCGTGAAAAGCAAAAGGCGTGGGCTGTGTTGTAAACATGGAATGTAATTAATGCCGTGTAACCTTGCATCTTCAGACGTAAAATAATTTACACACGATTATCCGTAGACGTTTCTTATTTTCGAATTTATTTTTAGAGCAGCATGTATATACATAGTAAATAGTATCTGGTGGAATTTTTTTATTCGCATGACAAATTTAATACTGAAATTCAGAAAGTACATTTTTCAGCAATAAAATAAGAGAAAGAACAAAACAACCTCATAAACCACAAAGGCGAAAGGAGCTTGTTGATTTTCAACGATTCTGCGTCGATTGCAACAAACATTGGTTATTCTTATTTAATACGAATAAGTTAGTAGCACATTTTCTATTTAAGTGATCTTTTGGGAAACGTTCAGTAAATGCCTAAACTGAAAGAGTTGTGTGCAAACTACCGACTACGCCGGGTTTTGTAAAAAGGTTTGGGCAGCACAAATATATTAAATCCAATCCTAACCCAAAACGACGCTTTAGCGAAACGCTGCTAATCGAAAAACCCAAATCTGACTAAAACACTTCTAAACCACCATAAAGAGATGTTTAGTAAGGGATACCTAATACAACATGTCGTTGTAGCTTAGAGGGAAGGCAGAATTTAGTCATTTAAATCTATTTTGTTCAGATCTTGTGAAATCAGAAATCGAGAGAAAAGCAACTATTATCACGTTGAAACTGTCAATGAAAAAAACACAAACTGGCTGAATTCAAAACGATTTTATGCTGATTCCGTTAGCTTCACAAAACAGCCATTCACAACGTTTATAACGTATCCCAATGTTATACGAACAAGAGCGTTTTCCAATCTCAAAAACACAAAACAGTAAAACAGCGTTTAACCTTAAATATTTAAAATACTACCCGGAAAAAGTAATAGTTTGTTTATCGGATGCATAACGCAAATGGCCACAATCTTGAAGTAGGCGCGCAAATAAAATTATCTATCCCAGGTGGTTTTGTAATGCTGGTATGCCATGGAAATATAATCAGATACTGTTTATTTGCCGGCAAAATATTCGTTTTCTTTGCAGATCACGTACAGCAGTGTCATTATTGATGACTATAAAACTTCACTTCATGCTACGCTTACATGGAAAACACCTCAGTGACGCTGATCACGGCAACTGAATACACCTTTTTAGTTAGTGGTCATGTGATCTATACAGTTTAGAGGTAATTCAGCCCGGTGCCAGGAAAGAGAAAGGCGAATCATCTCTGTCGAGCAGTGAAAATTCTAACTTCGTGGAGTTGGATTGTAGATAACAATGACAAGAGAGGGAGGGAATAGTGCCGAAATTTCTTTCTTTCTTTCTTTCTTTTTGGCTTGTTTTTGCTGTGATGCAAAAACAAAAAACGTAGAAAAATTCATTTGGACGACGATATTTGCTCTGGTGTGCGAAGATACTACTGAACGTTTTAAAATCTCTTGTAATTCTTAGAAAGAGTGGAAACATTTCTTCCTTTTTTTCAACTAGATTTCCGTGACCTGGTTCTCTTTTTCCATTATTAAATTCGTTATCGGCAAGTCTTTGGTTTAGGTTGCTATTTTTCAATATTTGCACTATCTAGATTTTAGACTCCCTGCTGCGGACTTTTGCTGATAAACAGCTAAACGGGATGAAAAGGGATACCAACCTTGACTTTAATTTACGATTAATGCCATTAAAACAGGAGTTTTATTAAATTGCATTAAGCTAAGATAAGATCGAATGTGTTTTTACTTTGGTAAACTGTTACCGCTTAGATTACTTTACCATTATCTCAATGTAAACAGAAGAGTGTTGCGGATTCATGATCATGACATAACATTTTATACCATATATGCCGACTAATTATTTTTGGACAAACTGATCAACCCAAGAAATAGACGACAGCCAAACGACAGCATGATATATCATTCAAACCATTACTTCCATACTTTTGTCAAAAAAATAAATTCACAATGAGGAGTTAAAGAGGAGAAAAACTGCATTAGCTACTGATCAGCATACAAATAAAATCTATTTCCGCAAAAATGGAGCAAAGATAATCTGAGTTACCCCAAGCCTTTGTTCCTGGATAAGCATGTATGTCGCCCGATCACCCACCAACTAATGCTTTTTTTCTCTCATGTTCTATTACTTTATCTTCGCTTAATAGCATTGGTCCCTTAGCAACTGCTCCCTGAGAAACAACAGATTAAAAAACCCGACAACGACGCCTTGTTTTATTTACAAAACTTATTTACCTATTCGAAAATATAAATTAAAGAAAATAAAAACATATGGTAGTTGCGTTGTAATTTAGTTAAACCAGCCTGAAGCTAGGAAGATTAAAACCATATTGGGTCAGTTTAAAACAGTAAACAAGTTACATCATTTCTAGCACCTGACTGCTTATTTTAACGACGTCCTAAAATTGTCCAGCAGAACACAAAGAAGTCCAACTAAGAAATATAATACAACACCAAAAGAAACATTATTTATTAATGCCTACGACACGAGTTGCAGCTCACATCGTTACAAAAATGGGAACCTTTTGGGAATTTTTTCTTCATTTCCGCTAATTTATTCAGTGTTCTTTTGTTGCATCCATTTTCACCTTATTACGTTTCTCCAATTTTGATAGCTTGATAATCCATCGCTGTAAAATTCTCCATTAGTGCAGGATATCGCCGTAAGTGCATTCTTGTCTATTTCTTTGCTATTACAATGTTCTTGGAAAATAATTTATTGGTAGATTATGCCGCTCAAGTCCCGCTTGCCGACACGGCCATTGATTGGCTGATAAAAGTGCTTCATTTCCGAGCGCTCAACTTTACAAAGGCAGTCGCGAACACTCCATTCAGTGGGAAATAATCAAGTTTATCCCACACCTGCTTTTTGTGATGTTTATCACATGTATATCTATCTTATAATAAAGCGGTTCCTTGCTTCCAATCCTGTGCAGTTAAGCGAATACAGATCCCGGGCATTTCCTATGAGCAGATACCTTGCCCAATTCCAGACGAGGTAGGTTATCTTTTCAGAGGCGTATCAGATAGCAGAAAAAGGTGAAGGACGTAAGCATAGCATAAAACGATAAACCGTCAAATATGCAACAGTATAAAATAGCTCTAATGCGTACATTTAAAACATTTGCTTTGGCAGTGAGGTGATCAAAGACTGGGGTATTCTCGCCTGGAAAAACGCTAAGGTGACAAACAATCTCAAGTTGCAGGTTAGCTCAAGAAAATTATTAACTTTAATATGTTAAATGTATGCGGCGAATATCGTTCCGAGAAAACAACAGAACCACAGCACAACAAAAATTGGATTAAAACCGAGCAAAATCAGACTATTGCAGCGTTACATTGATCGCATGGCTAGAATTTACTCATCGCCTTTACATTAGTTTATTTATTTATTTATTTTTGGTTAAGCCTTCGCTTTCCTTTTTCACTTCTCTACAGCTTCAGAGTTATTTTCCAGCTGCATCAAATTGCTTTTAATATGTTTATGACAGCTCACAAGCCTTTCGTTTCGTTCGCGTCTTTAAATCAGTCATAGTCTTAGCTCACCTGATAGATCAGAAAAAAAAACGCTTCATTCAAATTTCTTTTGCATTATGGACGGCACAGTCGATTGCCTACAATCGACTGCAAATTTTTCAGTTGAAGACCAGGCGATTATTTTTATGTTCACTGAAAGCTAGAGTAAGGAGCAATTTATAATTTGCAATTATTACCTGTGTTAAAATTTTAATTGTCTAAATTAGTAAGTTCAGTATTCCTTAGACGGTTTCAGGTTTCCAACGGAACTTGTTTGTTGCCACTAATTTGCCACCGACGTGCGCGAAAAAAAGAGAAAGAGAGAAAGAAAGAAAGAAGTCAAAAACTGATTGTACCAATAACTGACGACTGCATGCAGATTGATTAGCTTGCTGATTTTCCTTACAAACACCCTTTCTACAGTCCATTCTAAATTAATAATTAAAAACCCTAAAACTGTGTCAACGTTAATCGTGCAAACTGGGAATGATTTCACTAAAAACAATGTTGATTTTAAATTTGCTTATTTTTTGAACAGAACACTTTTTAAATTACAGCAAACAATTAATAAGGGTAAATTTCTCTGTCAATTTATTGTACAACTTGGAATTTTTGTTCATGGCAAATAATATGCAGACATCTCTTCTGAAAGGTTACCCTCATCGATTCATTACTGAAGCTTTTTTGCCCAGAAGACTCATTTTCCGAGCCATTAAAATATATCTTTATTTATGTTGACTTGTTTAGTCTATGATTTACAGTTTTGGCCTTAAGTAATATGACTTTTCTCCGCGGGCGGCTTGAACCCGCAACCATAATTTCAGTAGTCCGACGTACACTGCATTCATCCATGTACATAAACCACAACTGATATTTCAAAGTAAGTGTACCAATTTATTTATGATCCCCAGATCAAAGAGGAAAAGTAAAGCTGATGAATCTGATAATTGTTTCTTCGAAATAGAACATTCACAACATAAAACATACAGCTAATAAATGTTGAGTTGCTCTGACCAACAAAATGATAACAATTTTACCATAACAGTTTTGCGGAGTGATTAATTAAACAGTGATATTTGTTTCATTTAACTTGGCAGGTTTTGAACTTTTGCTAACGACGTTTTGCTCTTTCCCTCGAGTGAATTCTTATCTCCACACTCTTTGAACAGAACTTTTAACTGGTGCAAAGACTGGCTGTGAAACTATTAGCCTATGCTCCGATTAACAAACATGTATCGTTGCAGATTTTGCCAATACCCATAATAACAAGATTTCAGTGTGAAAAAAAAAAACTAGTTATCTTATCTTCGGAGAGAAAATACTTAACAGCGAAGAAAAATCTCTGAACATGACGAGTTTCTCTTAACGTAAACCATCGAAAGACTTCTGTCTAGCTTCCTGTACTACCGGATATGACTTACAGTTGTTTAGGCTTTGTCCATCGGCTCCTTTACAGTCAGCAAGCTTATTAGTCTATTTTTGGCTTCCGAAGGGTTTTAATACTATTAGAATTCTAGGCGCCAAAAAGTCCAAAAAAAGCCCAAACAAATACAGGAAAAAATACTCTACTCAACAGCGCTGTAATAATGATAATAACTGAAATGATGAATGCACTCTTTTTTTTTGGTTTGCTTGTTTGTTTGTTTGTTTGTTTGTTTGTTGTTGTTTTATAAGAACCATTTTTATTTTTATAAATTTGCGCCAAAATTTAAGAAACTGTATGGGCTAAAATAAGAACATCCTCAGGCTTAGCCAAATTTTACGCGTTCTTATATATATATGTAAAAAGAGTGCATATGAAAATCTTGTATTAGAACTGCGGGATGAATAGTTAAATGTAAAGAAGACCATCGCAGTTATAGACGTAACTTTTGCAGTTGCGAAAAGAAAGCCTGAAAAAAATTCAGGCTTGTACGGGATTAGAACCCTTGACCCCTGCGATACCGGTGCAGCACTCTAACCAAGTTGACTGGTCCATGTATTTGCCGACAACCGCTCAACTGTGTCCATAAATAGAACATGAAGTTTACAAGAGTCAGAGGAAACTTCAGCTCGTCATAAACCACAGCAGACAATTCAGACACACTGAAATGCACTTTTACGGATCTTTTAAGTGCTCCACTTAAAAGGAGGTTCCAACTGGTCGACCTCTACTTACAGTGTGTTAAAAGCAACTTTCGTTGAACATCGATGGGACGTTTTTACGAAGACGAGATTATTAAAGTCTAAAAAAATGAAAAATACTACTACTAAAAAAAATTACTACGGCCAATCGGCTGTGATGCCTGTTTCGGCAATTTAATGTAGGTATGTACGTTACAAATTATGTCAATGATTACAAAACAACAATTTGCTCTGCAAAATTAGGGTCAAATGGTTATCATCTCAACATTCCATTTACGACTGAATTAAATTACCATCGTTATCTCTAAAAGCATACGTTTGTTCTCTGTAACAGAAGAACAAACGCGCCACGATATTTTATTTACGCAAGGAGCTTTCTAAAATTCGAGGCTTGTAAACTCAGGTAGGGTTATATTTTATTTACTTTTAGGCTGTAAATTGTTTTAGGAAGCATTATGAAAGACGAGGTCAGTCAAAGCTCGTTAGGGAGGTGTAAAAACATGCTTTCCTCATGCATCGGTTCTTTGTTTTGACTTTGTGATGAACCGCTATACCGTTTGCGCTGTGAGAGCTGTAACATAAATTTAGAAGTTTACAAGTACCTTCAGTGGCCCGGTACTCAATTGTGAAAGATCACTTAGATTCTGTATTACATTTGTCAACTGCTACTATTCAAGTTGTCGCTCCAGACTGTTTCAGGAACAACAAAACTGCTGGCTGATAAAGCAAAAGTAGCAGAAAAAAAAATTCAAAAGTTGTTTCAGAGAAAGTGGTCTTATAGGAAAAGACTGTGAAATCAAGAACACTCGGTAGCGGTTTGGAGTTTCCTAACTGACACACTTGCAAAACCGACTGTCACTTTACAAGATCAATAAATGTCAAAATGTTTTTCCAAAAACTAGTTTTCGTTCGACTGCAGTTTGTGGTATGCCATGGTTATTTCATCCCGGCTGTGTAGATTCGTGACTGTTTCGTGTGTGCATAAACATGATTTTAGCCTTTCACTTCTGGAGAATAACTTAGGTGTCATCAACAATGGGTTCCTAACTTTTGCCTCTGTTGATGAAATCTTAAGTTGTAACAATTGCAGGACCAAATGAAATACTTCATCGACACTTCCCAGCCTTGCTGTTTAATTTTCATTGTCTTGCGGCAGACTGAAAGTGGTATTTTAGTCTAGGCTCAAGGTTAGTCGTTTTGGGGAGTAACGTGTTTAAAGCTGTAAATGCGCTAATTGCATTACACGTCATGGCAGCATTCTGGTGGGCTGGCTTCAAGATTTGCGAATTTACTAAAGTGTTTACGTAACAGCTGTTTACCATTCCAAGGAGGCCTTCGTCAGATCAGGCCACACCTCTTGTGGCCTGACCTTTCCTTAGACAGTATGGTTGAAATAACTTTACTGCAAAAATTCAAACAAGTCTTTTACAATGACAGAAAATTACACAGTCTCTGACACCGACACATGACTTAACAAACTCTCTGAAAATGAAAAGACTTAGAGCGATTGATTAGTTACACGGTATCTCAAGAAACCAATTAACTTACACAAAGGAGACTTTGACAAGTGGAAATCACCGCTTATAAAGATAACACGATACAATCTTAAACTGCCACTTCATTTGTTAGTTATACATCTTTCTTCACAGCTGAATAGTTGCCCGCAAAATTTCCGTGCACCAAAGACACCAAAAGAAAAAACCGGAACGTTCGACATCAAATTTTTTTTTGACTCGGTCTCTAGATAATAGAAGCGCAACCATCCAATCTCCTAGCTTAAATGGAACCACAGAAAGTTTAGTATCACATCACATGACGCCTTTCGCGGACAAAAATAGCAACTGCGAACACTCGAGAAATGATAATTGACGTTTCCATTTCGATCAGGTAGTTAACTGATTACAGATTTGTTGAAGCATTCTCATTTTTAGAACTGCAAAGCCTGCAACATGACATCACATTTTATTTTTTTTTGTTGTTTCCTTTTTTAGACAAAAGTAGTAAAAAAAAGCGACATGACGAAAAATTGATTTGAAAAAAAGATTCATTAATGGTGTTTTCCTCCAGTTTTTACATGAAAATAAGTTTTGAAAACATTACTGTCATTATTTTGGTTATTCCAGATACCGATATTTCATCGTAAGAACACTAGCTCGACTACGTCTTCTTGTGTCTGACACTGACTGACTGTGTTACTAAATTACAGCCGTTACGTGCATAAAAACACAGGTTATGTGGTGTATTATGTGTACTTTGTCTTTATATTAAGGTCGAGAACTATAAAGCAATGAATGTCAACTCCAGCCTGCTGGATAGCTGGCGGGTTAATTAATTATGGAACTATGTCAGACGTGAAAAAAGCCGTCAGTCTTGATTCAAGTGAAGTATTGGTACATGTACAATAGAGTGTCGGTTAACTTACTCTCAATTGTTCGACGTCAGAGCGGCAGGAATGCGACAATGGCGGATAAATGATACCGAACCTTGCGGAATTAAGTGTAATTAAAGCTTTATTTTCAAAGGGAAGATGTAGCTCAAAGAATGTAATTGAGTGAGCTTGATATGTTTAACATTAACTGTGTAAAGCTAGATGATAATGGGATAACTGAGCAAGGTGCAAGATGAGATAGACATCGTAATTATACTGTAATTATAGGTAAACTGCCATATCGAGCATTTTTGTGAGTACAGTATTAAATGTAAAAACAGAACGAATTCGCACAGACATACACACACTCGTACGCGAAACATCAAGTAAGCACACAGTTCGGAATATTTTCCCTTTGTTGTTCCACGAGTACCTCAAAACAAGCACACCATGGTAATAGAAACTAACGATTACCCTGGAATGAAAAAAAATAATCACAGCAATACCGCCTTAGGAAATACCAGACAAATATAAAAAGAAATATTAATTTAACATGATGGATTCATCCTTCTTGAATCTCAAGTTATTCATGTAGATCGCCTTTATCTCAATGAGGTATGAGTAAAGAGACTGGCAGTTTTTAATTAAAACACGCTAAGAACGTCTGACAGATGTAAAATGATCAAAAGTCTGTACCGCCTCATAATTACTCAATTTATCACCAGATTAAGATATCGCTAAAGGCCTACTTTGGACTTCAACAACATAATTTTCTTCCTACTTTACCCAGGGCTGTTTGTAAATTACTTAGGTTTGTTTTGTTCTATTTTGATTTCCAATCATTAATCATATTTAGACCTAACCCGACTGATTAAGATGCTTGCAAATGAACAGAACACGATGAGAAAATCCCCGTGTAAGTTGTCTTCAAAGCACACAAATAAGAACAATACGTTTTACAGGCTGGTAAAAACCGCGACGTACCCATAAAGATTCAGTGTCAACACAAACCCTATTCATCTGAGTGTATTAAGCCAAGACTCTGAGCAGGAAGAATTAAAACAATATTGTTTCATTTGTATTTCAAGGGATATTATAGGACACTAATTTGAGCTCAAATAAGTGGTTCAGTGGGAGCACGTGGACCGAGAATGATGTGTATTTAAAAGTATTCATCACAACGACAAAAAATATCTCAGCTATAAAAAAAAAGACTGAAATCAGGGAAGAATCGATGTAGCCTTTCAACAATTCTATTCATCTCTTACAGATATAAAAATACGAGACTCCTGTCAAACTTAAGGAAAAAGACAACAGAACATTGATTGAATACATCACAAGCGTCAGCCGTTTGTTGATATATGGCTTCATGTTTATCAAAGAGTATATTTTTGCTGCAGAATCTTGTGTGTTCGCAGGACCGGTTGCGTCTGATAACGTCAATCTCTGATGTGCGGGGGACATTGGGCTAATGTTTACCATATTTGCAATCAAATTCATTTAGCCTCGGAGCTAGTAAATGGCTCTTCATGTAAAAAGGCAAAAATTAAATACTCCTTTTTAACATGAAAATACAAATTGCACATAGCTTTTTCAACCCCTTTCCAATTCGGCATGTATGGTCTTCCTTCAAATACAAATTTAACTAGTACCTACCAGTAAATCTTCACTAGAGCACGTTCTAGAATCTTCCACTTTATCTTTACACCGCAAGTTTTTTTTACGTTTTATAAGACAGAAAATGCGAATTTCGAAACTTTATTAAACTGATTTTATATTGGGCATCCCCCGTAGCAATAGAATGATTTTATATTAGTAGAAATCGTATGTTTGCTAACTTGAGGTAAATTCTGCCTTTGATTGAAAGACAATCAAGGGCCAGCAGCATATAGGCGGTATCACCTTGGGGGGTGTGCTAGCCTATATACTATTCAACATCTAACGAGGGTTTCGAAGCGTAAACATTGTTTAAAGTTTATTAGTTGCATCAATAAAAGAGAAGCGACGGGAAAAGCAGAAGTAGCAGCCTGCGAGACAAACCTCTCGCAAGCAAAATTTGCTGGGACGAACAAGATTCATGAATCCTCAGTGACAAGAATCGCCGAAGACAAAACTCGACAACTTGATTTTTTTACTGGTAGGCTTTCTATTCAGCTTTACCTTTCTTTTGTTTACTTTCGGTTTGTCCTTGTTTGTTTTGTGTGTACGAGATCTGTTATAAATGAATAGCACAGACGAGGAAAGTCGCCTTTATGCAAATGTTAATCTTGCACAACCTTTCTCATTCAAAAAGAATGTCGTTATATCTTTGAAACGCAAAAATTGATCTAAAAACAAAAAATATTGCCAGTCTCGATAGACTAAACTTGGTCAATTTAGAATATTCTTAAGTTCAAGAGCAAACTTGAATAATTCCATGTACAAACAGTAAACAGTTGGAAAGAGATAAGAGATAGTTGAATAAGAGAATACATTGCATAGGCAAAAAATAATTGAGTAACTCCGCCAATGACTAAAAGATTCGTTTGAGTTGCTTGGCGATCATTTTAAACCGATTACGTCCTTAAAGTGTAATGTTAAATTAAAGTGAAGAGTGAAAGATCTATAGACGCTTTTCATCAAATGAATAATTAACAACCTAAATTTGACTTAGAAAAAAAGGCTTTCCTGTTTATTCAGACTGAAGGGCAAATAGACGGTGAAACGGACAACTGATAACAGCCCAAGTGCAATGTGAGTACAAATTATGTTCCCCGTTTGCCTATTTTGTTTCTTACTTAACCAAACCGTCACTAAAAAAACGAACAGCAATTACTTTATGTAAGTCTTTTAAGTCTACTGAACTACATTTTCTACGCTCTGAATTTAAATAACATTTTAGTGATATCAGTTACCGTGGTCAACATGCTACTTTTGATCAATAACAAACAAGTCTCTTAAAATTATCCTTCTGTTTACTACCCTTTTTGTTTTGCATACAAGTCCATATCTGTTACCGTAAAGCTATGGCGTTGTTTTCAATTACATCTTCCTTCTCAAGAGCAACAGAGTTGACTGAAAACGTAAAATTGACTCAGCGCGTCTAGCATTCCTAGATTTCAGTTTCAATGTGAGTTGCAGTGGCTCATACTGAAACACAAGCTGCTCTGTTGAGCTCAACGAAATATCCCATCTCATAAAAACCAGACAAATCTCTTTCAAGTCCTTGAGCGACACAGCGTGCGTCCGTCCGGAGAGGTGTTTTTCTCTCAGAGACCAGCTGAAAGCGGCGTGCAATAAATGCAATGTTATCGATCTCTCTCGTAACTCAGCTGTCGTTTTTTTTTTGTTTTTTTTTTGTTTTTTTGAACGGGAACTTTTTATGGTAATCCCCCCTTCACAAACGTATTTTCGTTTGGGAAAAACAACGAAAGCACTTAAAGTTTAGCTTTTCGTCCCAATACTTCCGTTTTAAGACTCACGAGCTTATTCGTAGCCCGTGATTCGTATAATTAATTCGTCTAATGTTTTAACGCCATCGCAAAACAGCAAAGTGGGGACGTAAACGAAATACAGAGCGGGACATACGGGACTCTGGCGGTGAACACCTACAGTGCCATTCAATCGCTCAATCGGTTGGATAGGTCAGATGGGATCAACAATTAACCGCCCTAACAAGATGCCGTTCGATTTCACTGATTCGCATACACAATTGTATACGCCCTCCTCCGGCTCGTCTGTCCTTAATTCATTTTTATCGTGCTCAAACGCCCGCCGTGCTTTCTGACAACATACAGTGTTGCCTTCTTTACTTGTTAAAACTTTACAAAAATTACCTGATATGCGCGCCATTTAACCATCGATATAAACACTGAAATTTATGGTAATTCATCGATTCGTAGTTGATTTGGGAGGCTTTCATCGTTAATTAGTTCCTTTAAAAAGGCATATACCTCTGGCGACCATTATTGTCTTTCCATAAATTAATAACGCATTTTATTTCGGGATAAGTTTCAGACAAAACAAACTTCTTGAAGACAGATTACTCGCTGCCTTAAAAGTCATCAAGCCACCCGGTTGGTTCCAAGACATCGTCTTTGCTGGAGCATATTCTAGGCCCTAGGCTCAGCTACCGGAAATGACAAGTAATTCTCGGGAAGATCAAAGCTCCATTTAACAAACAGAGGGTTGAGCAGACTTTTTCAGGCAATAATATGACGGCCATAAATTATGTTCAACAAACCTCCATTGTCTCCTCCATCTCGCATAATCAACGACAGGTGAAAGCGCGTTTTCTGCCTTTGTCAGACAATCAGTACAAAATGTGCTGAATTCAGTGCGGACTTTGAATATCAGTCCCACGTAACTCCCGTCAAAGTTAAGAAAAGACAAATGTATATGGAAACACACAGGTATCCTAACGAAACCAACTCTCTACCTACCATAGGCGGGACCATGACTTCATGTAAGGTCGGGGGTGGGGGGGGGGGGGG
>Ga0126336_10001171_pt1 | contig 13058 bp, 5 predicted proteins | sample SidCmetagenome_FD_92530 | JGI IMG/M metagenome (GOLD analysis project Ga0126336, IMG submission 92530) | Coral microbial communities from El Islote,Puerto Morelos, Mexico - Siderastrea C C metagenome | ecosystem: Host-associated > Invertebrates > Cnidaria > Coral | place: El Islote,Puerto...
GAAGTAAAAAATATATTTCTGTTAATAGTTCACCTAGGGCTACTTTGTGAATTTTTTTCAGAATTTTGATATTTTCCTTATTGCACGCCTCCGGTCGATATTTACAGACATCCGCTCTTAATATTTCACAATTAACAGACAATGATAATGATTATATATTGATACTGGTCATCATGTCTTACACAATGTTCTAGAGAATGGTCCCTATGTTGGGTTTTACTGCTAGGTGAAAATGAAATGCTCAAGTTAACTATCAATAGTCACCAGGCCCTCATGTTACCGCTTTACAGGATTTTTTTTCGCAGTTTTGCAGTTCTGCAACTTGCAGGAAAAGAAAAGGGACGACAGGTTCTCTGGGTAACTTACTTGGAACCAAAGAACTGAAATATATCTTTATGTTATTTAAAGGGTATTGCTGTGAAGGAAATTAATAACTGAAAGTATCTACCGAGAAAAAGGAAAGGTCAAGCACCCAACATAACACCGGGTTATGTTTTTGCTACGTTAACAATAAAATAAGGGTATGAGGAAAACTTACGTCTTCGAGGAGTTCTGTAAAGGCGACAGGTATCAGATGGACGATTTAGATAAAATAGGCCGCACAACGGTGTATCAATACAGCATACTTTATGGGCCACCAGGTCCGTAACAAACTCGCCATTTGACCACGAACTGGAAGGTTCCACAATAATTTGGCTTCCGTCAGGAGGTCCAATCTTAAGAGCTCCCCGGTCCACTGACTCCGTAGAGTAGCAACAAAGTTGTCTCGTCTTAAAACTCACCCATCCTAGGCCAGGAATGAAACCATAAAAATCCCTGACACGTCTAGATTTAAAACATAATTTAGGCCAAGGAAAGCTTTGCCAGTCCCAAACAAATCGACCCCAATCAAGAAAAGCTTGCCCTACAGTGCAAGGACATGCCATACGCCTGTCTGATCGAAATCGGAGATTGTACCAGGAAGTAAAGCTCACGTATTCTTGAAGAACAAGCCACGTAATACACTTCCCCAACGCGCCTTTTCCTTCGTTATCCTCAATCCTCCAAAAATGCCTTCCCTGCAAGTCCGTATTCCCCATCTCCTTGTCGAGGTTGTACATTCCAAACACAGTGCTAGAACTGAAATAAACGTCAACAAAAAGTGACAACTTTTACTGTTTTGCTTTGTGTGAAAACAGTGCTTACGCTTGTACAAGACAATTGTTTTCAAGTTTTGTTTAATCCATGAAATATCGCAAACCAGTCGAACGCTCTTATTTCAGAACTAATATATATGTTTTGTGTGTTAAAATGCGCAATATAAATATAAAGCATTAATTAAGGGATGCTGGGGCAAGCGAAAGCGTTTACTTACTTCCTCTGCGACATCCTTTTCTTTCAACCAAACATAACAAAAATCACATTTTCAATCACTCGCAATAAATTCCCTAAAAGACCAAAAATACCTGCTTTTCTTACCCTTTCATATTTAACTTGTGCTTGTTATTGTTGTCCCCTGCATTCCAACCAGCGACAGGAAGACCATACGAATCAGCCCAGTATTGGTATTCAGACCTGCGTGAGACAAAAACTCATCAAATCGTAGCATTTTTACAATAGCATTTCAGTTGTAGAACTCTTTCTGTCTAGCATGCTCAGAGTGTGCGCCAATCTAGAGGACAATAATCCTTATTATTTTTGTAAAATCACGCCAAACGCTTGCTTAATAGTAAATCTGTCACAGTTAATGAAAAATGTGGCACATTATAAAACAAAGTGATCTCTAATTTTCGGAAGGACCTGTCTCCAAAATTTAATATGATCTTAAAATTTGACGCAAATAAAAACATTTAAAATACTTTTTAACACGCTGTCGTTTTTTGCATAAGAGCGCGCTTAATTCCAAAATACAAATATTTTACAATTGAGATGATTAAATGGTTCTAACTTCCTCGTACAGAAAAAATTACTATTCTTATGATTATTATTACTGTCTAATAATAATAATGATGGTAACAATTTTTCTTTACCAAAAGGATTAATATTGCAAACGCTATTGCCATTAACCTAATAATCATCCAACTTTTCATTGTACTTAAGCAAGAAGAAATATTCAGCCTGTTAAGAGTGTGGGACAAGGAGAAAATCTGAGACTTCCTAGTCCCCGATGGGAATCCATGGCCATGTACTTTAACCCGGGACGCCGGAACGCCGAAATGCGAGGACACTTAAGCCCAGAACACCGGAATGCTTAAACCCGGAACGCCGGAATACTTAAACCCGGAATGCCGGAATACTTCAACTCTAAATGACCGATTTAATAATATGCACAAGATCGCTGAGAAAACGAACAATTAAGTTTAAGCCACGCTACATTATTCACGTTACCTTCTGACCAACGGCAAAACCATTCTCCCCGCTATCCCTACCCCAACCCCCTGACGTACCTTTTCCCGCCAACCATACTTATCATAATAAATATTCATTCATTCCTGGTCTTTTTTGCGCTGGCATGGAGAACTCTCCAGCTAGGTAAGCGCATGTAGATGAAATTTTCTTTTTTTAACTTGACGCATTTAGAGTATCATTTACAAAGTGATAAACTGTTGTTCCTTTCCTTTTTATAACTCAGTTGACAAATGTCAGGCCATGGTGTCGCTTCAAGTAATAACAGCAAAACTGAAAACATCCAAGCAGTATAAATGCTCTTAGTGACGAGTAAACTGTCTCAAAAATACATAAACCAAGAACCTTGGCTGTTAGTTTTTTTTTGGGAGCTTGTGAAGACATATAGATCGTTAAATCTGTCACTTGGGGGAACCACTGGTAAATCAGCAGCTATGTGATTCGAACTCGCAGTATGTCGACGCCATGCTTCTTTAATCTGTTTTCTATTATTTTGATTTGCCAGTGTTTCCCCCCAAGTGAAAGATTTAACGATCCATATGTCTTCACATGCTCACAAAAAACAAACTAACAGCCAGGGTTCTTGGTGTATGTGTTTTTGAGACAGTTTACTCGTCTAAGAGCATTTATACTGCTTGGATATTTTCAGTTTTGCTGTCATTACGTGACGCCACGCCATGTGCAAGACATGTGTCAACTGAGTTATAAAACTGGTTAAGATTCAATATCTTACCTCTTTTTCTCTGGACTTTGGCTGGAACTAAAGGGGAGCGAATAGCAATTTATCACTTTGTCAATGATACTTTACACGCGTAAAGTTAAAGAGAGAAAATTTCAGCTACATACGCTTACCTTGCTGGAGAGTCCTTTTTGTCGATGCCAGCGCGAAAAAGCCCAGGAATGAATAAATTATAATAAGTATGGTTGGCGGGAAAACGTAAGGCAGGGGGTTGGGGTGGGGATAGTGAGAATGGTTTTTGGCGGGGATCAGAAGGTAATGTGAATAATGTGGCGTGGCTTTACCTTAATTGTTCGTCTTTTCAGCAATCTTGTATATACTATTAAATCGTTCATTTAGAGTTGAAGTATTCTGGCGTTCCGGGTATAATTATTCCGGCATTCCGGGTTTAAGTGTTCCGGCGTTCCGGGTTTAAGTATTCCGGCGTTCCCAGTTTAATTACTTGCCAAAGCCACGTCCTTTGTTACATTGGTCAGATGCTCTAGCCAGGTCATATTTACTAGGTTTGTTCTGCATACAGCTAGGATCAGAAGTGTCGAAAGCCTCCTGTGATAATCCTAGGATCCGCAAGGTCAAAGGTGTCCTGTGTGATGACTAGCCCAGCACGAATCTCCCAGTAGCTCAGTGATTAGAGCGTACGACCGGTGCAGGGAAGATCATGGGTTTGATTCCATTCGGGGACTTAGAATCTTTCTTTTTCCCACGCTCGTGACATACTTAATATTACAGCGTTCTTATTTCTTCACCGAGTATCACCATCTTTCTTTCTTTTCCATGATTGGACTTAGTTTCCATGTAAGATTGAATTCTATTAGAGCACACATATTTACAACATTCCTCTTATACGTTTGCTGATAAAAATTGCAAAGAACAGGTTCAGGGTTTGAAAAGAGGGTCAGGACTCCTGGCTCCTTCCGCTAGATCCACCACTGAACTTTGATGATTTATAGTAACACTATTGTCTCCTGCGTTACCTCTACCTTTTCAGTCTTCGTTTAGGCTCTGTAGTGTTTGTGTTTCCTCTTACGTTTCTAATAGATATTCAAATTTGTGCCAACGTATAAGTTTGAAATTACAAATGATCGATGAATTAAGTTAGTATGAAACATGACTAAACTTACGGAGGAGCTGGAACGGCCCACTCAATTCCTCCTTGAGGATAATTGTACATCAAAAATGAATTAAACGCATCTGTTATGATGACAGCTTGAAAATTATTTTTCTGCAAAGAAGCGATAATGTTGCTGAATACATCGTTAGACTACAAAATAAGTGATAAAGATGATTGTGTTAAGGGCCATCCAGGCACATAACCGGCAATAATAATAAGAATAATAATAATAATAATAAAAATAATAATAATAATAATAATAATAATAATAATAATAATAATAATAACAAGGTTCTTGTGGCGCATATGACGTCATAAATAGCAGGTGGTCAAGCCATTCTTCAAGAAAAATGCGTGATTTCTACCCTTATAAGGAGAAAAATGCAACAAATGCCAACAAAAACCAGCAAAATATTTGATTGTCATATTATACATTTCAAGCATAAAAAATTCCAATTGTAAACGCTGTTTGATAATTACTACTTTTCGGTATTATCCAAGATAGCGCCCAAAATGCCCGCCATCTTGGACGACGTTACAGGCCCCCAGCAGCTTGGCAACCCATAATATGTACTTCATCTTATAGAGCACACCACAGGCTTTCTACTAAGAACGAAATCTTCTCGAAATATTGTAACATAACGAAAACCAAAGGGGGTCCATCGACCCCCCCCCCCCCGCCTTCTACCACGGTGGGGGTGTTACTCTGCTTGTACGTCCAAGGGTTAATACATCTAATTGGTTGCAACTGAAGTCAATGGATCTGCCTGCCTCAAATTTTCCGAAACAGCGGTTTTGCTGTTTGGAATGGCCAATCTCTAAACGGTCCTGAATAGTACAGGAGTTTGTGACGGTAAGCGGCTTGCACCGCGCGCGGAGAATCAAAATGGCATCCAGAGGCAATAAACGAGTAAGTAGCTTTTACAGTGACTTAAATGATGTGAGCAACGCAGATTTTTTGGAGAATGGACCAGCAGCAATAGGCAAAAGGGTATTTAGTTCATCGGAGGATAAAAGGAAAGGTTAATATTGTGATTTCATTTTGAATCGGTTTGTTGATAACTGTTCGATGTCTTCTGAATGACAAAATATAATATTTGTCTCTGCTCTGAGCCAAAGCTCTATTAGCAACTGTATTCCTTTCCAGAAAGAATATCTTATTCAATGGAATGGCTACAGCTCGCTGACAGATTTGATTGAATTAGTGTTATATCACATCAGACATGGTATGCGCATATGAATTTTTCCCCGCAGTTCCTTCCCGCATTTTCTCGAAATTCAGTCGGTACCCATATTCAGCGGTTTCTTAATTTTAGCAGGCAATACAGCTGACCAAACGAAACGAAATATTAGAAAAAAAAGCCTGCCAAGGAGCTTCCGAGTAGAAAAAAACAAACCATTTCAGGAACATCCTTCCCTCACATTTCGCGCTTACAAAAAAGCCTGACGGCGGTCGTTAGACTGCTAGCAGTCCTTTTCTGGATAGTCGAGACGGCGCGCGAAATAGCTGAGAGCGCGAGCTATCAACAGCGCTGCGAGATTAGAGCGAGGAGAAAACACGAGAAGAGACTGAGGGAGATGTCCCCCTCCGCAGCTTTGTTCTAGGTTTCGGCTTTTTTACAGCACGGCTATTTCGCCCACCCTCTCGATTATGCGGAAGGGAATGCTCGCAGTCTAGATCGTCGTCTTAAAAAGGCAGTGCCTTAGCGCGTGTTTTTTCGCAAGAAAAGCGTTTGTTTTGCGTGCTTAACATCGTATCTTTTGGATGTGAAGCTGGGAAAACGTGTCGCAGCAAGGATTTTCTCTCCGTACACTATTTATTTTTTATTTATTTATTACAATTTATTGGCAAATAATTAACAGACGATTATAAAAAAGGGCATAAAGAGATTTAAAAAAGAGTTCAGTAACCCCATACAAAAACAAATCGCCTTATTCAAAAAAAGATTACTATACAAGCATATAAGAAAAGCATGAAGGTAACCGCTGTTAAAGGAGCACAATCACGAAGATTTCGCAGATTTCTGGCCAAAACTGTGCTAAAATTATCGGTAGCTAACCTTATCCATGCCCAACATTGTGTTTGAACCTTTAGAGGAACATATTAACTTAATTTCATTGAGAGAAAACAAACCACGACCATTTAATATCGATTTAATGTCAACACGCTGAAAGAATTTGAAAAGTTTAGCCTAATTTGTTCAAATTGCAATACATTTCCATCAGTGCCATCCGTAGCACCAGACGACAGAAAATAGTTTCAGTGAAGTAATATTGTCTTTGGTAACAAAACTAGACCATTATTTGTGGGCGTTCATTGATGTGAGGACATATTTTTGATTTTTAAAGTGAACTAAAATAGCGTGACTATGCCCCTTTAAGAGGACATTCTGTCCGTTTCTAATGACATTTCAATAAAAAAGGCAGTGGCTAGAATAATATTTTTTGTTCGATAAAACTGTAGTTCGAACATTGCTTTATCAATTTTAAAGCTGGAGAAAGTGGCAATTTAAGCGACCGCAACAAAAATGAGGAAAGTTTAAAATTTCTCCCTCATTTTCTTTGTGTTCTGCCGCCATATTTAATCTGTGTTTGCGTGATTTGCGCATGCTTGCCACCATGTTGACAGCCATGTTGTCCGAAATTTCTGGCTATGCAGACAGACAGACATTCAGATTCTAGATATAAACGTGTGTTAAACACTCTTTAGACATAAACGAAAAAAAAAAGAGCAACAACAACAAAACAAACAGAAACTGTTTTTCCGCTGTTTTAAGTCCTCCTAGCGAAATCAAAATTTAGAGACAATTGTATCCTATTTGGCTAGAGCTTTTTGAAGGTGCGATCACAATTGCGACAGGGTAGTACGTTGGTTTACAAGTTTACAGAATTCAGAGCCATCTGACGGTTTCGAGTACATCACGAAAAAGGCGAGACCAAGAATTGTGATCATCTTTGTACAATCAAGTTTTAGTTTATTACAAGATAGTGATAGACATGCAATATTTCGGCTCTATTTCAGAGTCATAGTCATGGGAAGAAGTGTTACAAGTAGGCAGCTTCTATACCTACAGTAATTAGGCATTTTTACAGCTGAAGAAATTGCAATTACTTAGAGAAAAAGGTCTAATTCTCATGAAGCTTTTAGTCCTTCACTAAGACTTGGCTTTAAGTTCTTCAAATTCATGATATAGAAAGCCTCAAGGAACGCTAATTGCGACCAATTGTCATTGCGGTCAATGATCATGTAAATAGTGTGAACAGCATTGTAACTGCGTTCTTTAAGACTAACACGTGCATGTGTAATGTCACTGGAGCAATCAGGTAATCCGTGTAGACTTGCTACTTCAAAAAAGCCAGTACAATTTGCGAGATGATTGCACATCGATTGTTTCGGCCTGGTGGCATACTCACGCAGCCTAAAAGCTACTAAGGAGTGACTTTGACAATATAGTTTATAAACTACGTTGCTTTTTACAATGTGGGAGCCGGGTCCATGTTGGAGCAAAATTGCGAACGTTTGGCGGTGTAATAACGTATTATAAACATGATGTGTAACAAGTTAAGGGTAAGTATCCTTAGCCGAAATAATTTTTATAATTCAAAAACCATTTGCCAAACGAGCATATACCTTATTCGTACTTATTTTTGTGAATTGAAAAAGATCGCGAAATTAAATAGTCGCGAAAAATCCTCGCCAAATTTGAACGCGCGAAATTTAATAACCTCATTAAAAATTTACATCATCAAAGAATTGAATAAATAAACGTTATTAACCAGTTAGCACCTGCACATAAGGAAAATGGGAACAAGTATCATGTATATTGAGAGTTAGCCATACTTTTATCTTGTCTAACTGTGTCCTTCTTAACCCTATTCAGACCGGAGGGGGGTGGATTCTGCCCGCACGGACTTTGGACGTTCATAACTTTTTTAATAAGCAAGCTAAGGCCACCAAACTTGGTGACTTTTGCTAAAATTTATCTTGAAACAATTTGGGATAGTAAGTCCTTGTCTACTAAGTTTGACGTTACCATGGTAACCACTTTTTGACAAGCGGTTTTTTCAGAATTTTGAATTTCCCTCTTTTTAATAAAAAATCATTACCTTTTTGAAGTAAATTTTACATTTTTGGATCCTTTCCGGGTTAATTTATTTATTTTGATCACTTCTTGATCAATTTTGGCGGTTTTAGAAGGTATTTGGAAATTGAAGAAATCCAAGATGGCGGATCCAAGATGGCCGCCGTTTGAGAACAAAACGTTATTGTGACGTCATATGACGTCATCAGCTGAGGTTGCGGACCTCAATGGAAACATTTTTGGACGTCCTATCTGTCCTTCAAGTTTCGTTGCCGTAGCGTTATTATTCTCGGAGTTAAGAGGTGGGGGCGGAATCCGCCGTCCCCCGGTCCCACAAGACCAAAACCAAAAAAAGCCCGGTCTGAATAGGGTTAATAGCTATCGGACGACCGAATGACCGATTGTCTTAAGCAAATGCAAAAAATCCTGTTAAAGAGGCTCTCTCTGCAAAAACCACCTACTCAATTTCTCATCATGAATAAGTTTGCCTAAAAATTCTGCAACTAAAAGACTTTACCGAGGCTAGAACTAAAACAGGTTTGCTTTGATTCAAAATGATTTTCTGGTCGCGCTGGGAGCCGTTAAATGTTTTGTTTCATCTGACCCGTTATTAAACATAGGCACGCAATGCGTGCTTGACCCATGTTGAAATGTCTCATTCTAGCTTATTTGCGATCTTTAAGACATACCCTGAGGACAAAACAACACACGCGATCATTCTTGTAAGTATTTCCCCCTACACTATAGTACACTGAGTGCATATTGTTGCAATGTTGCATTACGCTCATCTCAACTCATGTGCTGGTCATATGAGCGCTGAAGGAAAGTAACTGTTTTGAAAACAGCTTTATTTTTTACTCAGCACCACCCTTGGAATGCAAAACAAAAATCCTGCTAAAAACCCATCGGGCTAGTAGGCCACAGGCTCAAAAGTCAAACTGGCTCTAAAACAAAATAACTGCATAAAAATTTCAAATTAAATCGAAAACGGAAACCTCAGTTAAGGTCAACTAATAGTTGTCCACATATTTCTGAATGATGTAAATCGAGGTCACAACAAGAGGTGAAGAAACAAGTGTATTGGATAATAATTAGGGAAGAGGACAGCCATTGGCACTCCCAGTTGCACAAACTTGTTTATGCAAATTGAAGACCGAAAGAGGGCAAATTCTCAAACAAATTTTCATGCCATATGTTCTTGTATATGATAAAACCAAGAAAGAAATCATTTCTATGTCGGCTGCAAAATCTGTGAAAATAACCGATACAAATTATGGATACAACATCGTAAACTAAAACTTAACCTTATTATGGGAATAGAAAACGGGTTTAAAAACCCACAGACACGCTTGAATAAGCAAACTAATTTATGCAAATTGGAGACTAAACTGCTTCAAGATTATACTGACTTTTGTTTCACAGGCCTGTCACGTGGGCTACAAATCACAAATGCCTCAAAATTGGTCAAAATGATCCACAATGTTGCTGAACATAATGTCCATGGAAGCTCATATCCACAAGCACAGTCTTCACTGAGCCTCCAATTACTCTATGCAAATTCACGCTGCGCTCCGGCCAAAGGCCAACTTCTACACAATTACATGTAATCTTAAACACGTCGCTATAAATTTCAAATTACCAAACAAAGTTGTTTCAAAAACCTTAGAAAGTACAATCAAAATCATCCACATCAAACACAGATACAATATTTTCAACCAACATCTTGCTTAAAGATACATAACCAAAACAGCTGTTTTATAACTCAAAACATAAAAGAGCAAATTACATTATTACAGTTTCTCGTCAACAAGTCTATTTTTGGAACGAGGTTGTTTTTGTCACGTTCCACCGTTGGCCACGACAAAGTTCAATTTTACCTGCCCTAACAACATTTTGGAAATCACCATCAATCTCACCACACCAATCCTTTACTCAAAAAATAATATTTTACAGTAAAAAGTAGAAAAGCACATTTGCGCTGATCGTTTCCGTCCCCGTGTACATTTAACCTTGTCTGACCTTCAGCTTTAGTAAGCAGATTCTCAACAGCTTTTTCATTGGTAGATTGTACTCTTAGCATAGTAGCCTCAATCTGATTGGTGCCACATAGTGACACAACAATTCCCCCGGGGGCGCACTCCCCTGTGAAAGGTGCATGGATGTTTGCCTTCTCGCGTTCCCCGTGTGTTTTAGAATGACTTTAATTCAAATTTTCCGACTAGCCTTCCCCCCCGACTCACCTGGGACTCCCCCTGGGATCATTCATACATACAACATACAACATAATACATACATACATACATACATACATACATACATACATACATACATACATACATACATTCAGTTGGTCTTTCAGTTGCAAGAGATTCAGGCAAACTTATTTTTGATGCGAAATCGAGTGGGTGGTTTTAACAGAGACAACCACTAAAAATGTAACCTTTGTAGATAATTCATTACCTTTGAAAATTTTATGAAGATGAAATGTTGTTGACACATTTTTTCGCAAAATTTAATGTTCTTTTTCATTTTGTCTTCTTCAAACCGCAAAATTAAGGCCCTGGATATGTTGACTTCAGAACTTTGCCCCAACTGCCCACGCGTATGTTGGGCCCAGTTTTACCAGCCATATCGTTATAAGTGTGAATATTTTTTCCTTTTTATTCTAGTTTTCTTCAATTATTTTTTTATAATTTTTTTCCTCGTATTGTTTGTATCTATTTGTTTGAGTGGATTACCCGTGTGGTCCTGTGTTTCTTTCTAATCCTTCCCTGCTGCATCTCTTTTCTTTTCTTAAGTTTGACCATACTTAAGTATGAAAATGGATTAAATAAAATAAAATAAAATAAATAAAATGGATTTACGGTGGTAAAATATATACTTACCCAGCGACAGTTTAGCTCTGTGCTGTTCTCGTTGTTATAATAGTAGTTTTCTGGATAATCGACGAACGGGCAGATGCCTACCCAAGTCACAACAAGGACCCAAGTTGCGTTAAAGCTGGCAAATTTTCCACTGTGGTCGTAGCTTTGGACGTGCTGTGAAGCCATAGTAAGAATTGTATCTGTTTGGAAAGTGTTTTGCCTGCTTTTCTCATACACGTGATAAAAAACTTTTGAAATGCCTCCTTTAAAAGCCAGGTACTGGTCCGTCCTAGCCCAGAATGGTGCAATAATCGCCAGATTCGATAACCATCGATACACTCCAAACTTCTGTGGCCACTGCAAGCTCCATTCATAATTAAGTTGGATTTTCCCATTGCGGCATATCTACAGTAGAAACAAACACGCATCTATAAGTGTACTCAAGCAGAAATAATCATCATGTTTATGCTGCAAGTTCATTTTAAGTTAGCCTCAGATATTTTATTAGTCCGCTCCCTGGGAGTATAACTCCTTCAGGCTCACAACACTGCTATCCTCTGGAAGCTAATAATATTAATAATAATAATAACAATAATAATAATAATAATAATAATGACTTTAATACAGAATCCACAAAGTGGCTCTTCGCCTGCACACTAAAAACTATCTAACTAATATTCTCGACTAATAATTTATAAATGTAATAACTAATGAATTCTATGGGAAGTGGTTATAAAAAAATAGTTATAAAAATATAAAAATATCAATATTCGGATTTATGACATTAAAATATCTATGTGTCATTGAAATAGAGTCAATTCCGGGGCATTATAACAATGGCATTATTGATTTGGAAAAGAGTCCGTAGTCCTTAATGTTTCTGACATGGGATGGTAGACAATGGTTCGTTTGCGCATAAGTTTTCTTGGAGTGTGGTCACGAGTACTTATTAACCTAAGGTGAAACGGATAAAGATGGCGTCTTAGGCTAATGAACTTCCAGAAACATGAATCACTGATTACTTTTTAAAGGTACAACGTCACAAGCTAAGCAATCCACTACCGTCAGCAAACTTCACAATGTCTTCTGATTCAGATACAAGCAATGTTTAATTCTTACTGGTTTAAGTTTTAAGTTCTCCGGTTTCTCTTCTTAAGCTGAATTTAATTCAATGTATACCAATGTTAAACATGTTTCGAGGAAGGAGTTATTAACCTCATTTTACAAAGCAGCATGAGCGAGAAAAAAAAATTCGGCTACGAAAGAGCCGCACACAGTGCAAACCGGTGCATAAAAAGCGACGGTAAACCACGATGAACTTGGGGACAATCGAGATAAGAAAATATCATCCAATTACGTCTACAAAATAGATCAGGTTATAGTCCAGATTTACAAACAAGGAAGCCACGGCCAAATTCACTTTCCTTTATCCGCTTAATTAAATCCTAGAGAGAAGTTAGTCATTTCAATGACGTACTTTTGCAGCTAAATGGATCGAATTTGTTTTTCAATGTTTTAAAGTGTAGTTTGCTGCTAGGTCTAACGATCTCAGTCGTTAGCAAGTCGTTCGCTCTTCCGTCCAAAGGAACGTATCACAATTTACCGAATTATGATATGACTCCTGGGTTCAAACCATTACAGTTTTACGTTCCTTTGGACGGAAGAGTGAACGACTTGCTAACGACTACATCAGTTACGCAAGCAACGTCAGACGAATACGACAACACCTCTGGTTCAACCACCGCTGCAAGGATCTCGGCCTTATTCCGGCTGGACTTCGACTTAAGTCCCCGTTGAACACACAAGAGGCCATACAGATCGTCAAAGCCACCTGCCGACGACTGGTCCGAGCGCGGATTAACGACTGTCACAGAAGA
>Ga0126336_10001172_pt1 | contig 13058 bp, 6 predicted proteins | sample SidCmetagenome_FD_92530 | JGI IMG/M metagenome (GOLD analysis project Ga0126336, IMG submission 92530) | Coral microbial communities from El Islote,Puerto Morelos, Mexico - Siderastrea C C metagenome | ecosystem: Host-associated > Invertebrates > Cnidaria > Coral | place: El Islote,Puerto...
GGGGCGGGAAAGGACAGGGGTACAGTGATGGCGGGGAGTGGGAGGAGAGGGGCGGAGTCGGGGGGGGGGGGGTGTGGGGGGGGGGGGGGGGGGGGGGGGGGGGTGCTTAAGCTAACTTTACAAAAAACTACTACCCCATGAATGATGTTTGTTTGTGTCATTAGCTCAAAAAAAAAAAAGAAAAAGGAAAAAGAAAGAGAGGATAAAAAAGCAGCTAGGGTTGTGTTTTTGAAATTAGGAAGTGACACTCTTACACTGAAACACAGGATAAGTGTTTTTGCTAAGAGTGAAGAAATGACAATCTTAACCCTTTAAACCCTAACAGTGACGAAAATGAAATTTCTCTTTACATTATCAATACTTGTTCGAACATTCAAGTGATGAGAATAAAGAAAGTGATCACCAAGGATAAGATGTCTTGATATTCAGACAATTTCTCCTTACTATTTCCTTAAGAAATGTACGGAGAACAGTAAGGAGAATACGCATTTTTATATCAGGGCTTAAAGGGTTAATTGCAAAATTTATCTCACTGTTAATTTCACTGAAATGACACTTGCCATGTGAAAAGTTAAATATTCAAAACAAAAATTGATCCAATACTAGAATTTTGGTTGATTTAATTTGTGCAACTTGACAGGATTTCCTAAGGAAATGTACCTTTTTAACTTAATTTTTCCACTGTTTTCTCAAGGCAATCAGCTTCTTTCAAACCATTGAAAGTGCTAAAATGTGTTTTGTTCTGCATTAATATGCCAATGAATATTTGGTTATCAGAGAACAAGGTTCTTCATTCGAAAAGTGCATTATCAACACAAGTACCGGTAATATGAAATCAATTCTGCAATAATGAACTTCTTTTTCACTGTTGACAGGAATGCCTTTCTCACTTTCACGGGAACCTTCCATACTGAGGAAAAGTACATTAAATCAACAAAAATTGCTGTTTTTTGCATCTCACCAAAGTTCAGTTGGAGAACTTGAACTTTGAACTCAAGCAAACTAAAGCTGAAAGTCTAAATTGGAGATGGTTTCTTGACCTTCACAAACAAAAGTTTTATGTATAAACCTATTTGTCATTGGATGAAACTGAATTTTAGAAAACTTCTTTACTTTATCAACTTTTGTCTATTTATTTATCAGGTTTTCTGAAGTAAGACCAAGGGATCATTTCCTTAACCTAAGACTGTCTAATTGCAGGTGTTTCAATGGAAAAGGCCAAATCAGCTCTCAATGCTGGGTTTAGCGTATCAGATTGGATGATATCTGCTGGCTCTTTAAAGTATGTTACGGAGTATCCAATCAGGATTCTTTATCGTCATCATCATCATCATCACCATCATCCTTCTCCTCATCATCATTAATTTAAGAACAGCTCCAAAGAAACCAACACGAGAGAATAAATGAACTTGAGGTGGTTTGCTCAATCTGCTAAGACAGTTTTGACCCAAAAAAGTAAAAGTAAAACTGCCATAACATAGCCGCTTCAAGTTATTTTCAAGTTCCTCTATCCCATCTGCATGGGGTAGAGGGTACATGTTGCTTATAATTTGGCAGGCATGTTTATTTCTACGATGGAAAAGATGGAGAAATTGCCTCATCACCAACGTACATGGAAATTTCGCCATCACCGGTGGAACAATGATACTTGGTTTTGATTTCAGGACAGTTTTGACACAAAAAAGTAAAATTCCCATGATGTAGCCCTTTTAAGTTATCTTTCAAGTCGGTACATCTCCATTGCTTATAACATACATGTTGCTAATTACTTGGTAGGCGTGTTTCTGTCTACACTGGAAGTGGAGGAGAAATTTCACCATCACCAGTGAAACCCACTGTTGCGGCACAGAGAGGCGGAGGGTCAGGGAGCAGCAGCTCAAAGAAAACTTATTTAGCTATTGGCATACCTCTTGCAATGATAGGTATGAACTTTTGAATGCTTTGCTGTTTTGCCATTTTGTAACAGTTTGAACTGTAACTGGCATCATTTTCTTCTTGCTGTGTAAACACTGTTGCAGAAACAAAATTCCCACTGTGCAATGAAAAAGTTTTGGGAGCAATCTTAATTCTCTGAAACAACCAGGCTCATTGTTTCTTGGACGCAAAGTTTGCTTTCAAAATACGTTTCTAAGCTTTGCTACACCATAAGAAGCAATGTTTGCACAACATAATTTGTACAACATTGTTTTTTAGTTTGGCTACTGATGAGTTTAAATGTTGGGAAAATTGGTAAACAGCTCTCCCAAAAATATGTTTGATGAGTCTGAGATAACAGCTGTCAGCAAACAGTTCACTGATGTTTTACCAACAGTCCAGCACTGACAGTCTTTCAACAAATCACCAATAACAAGTGGTATGAATTACACCAAAACTGCCAACTAAATGGGGCTGCTGGCCCCTATTAAATGTAACTGATTGTCGTTTACCCTTATATTGACCTTTTTTTTGCAGTAATAGCTTTGCTAGGTGGCATGATATTTTACTTCATGAAATACAAATCACTTGAGAAGCACTACAGACAAATGGGAGACCAAAACCATGAGGAGGATGAAATGAAAGATATTTATCATGAGGACCTGCAAGGGGGTAATGTACTAAGATATCTTACAATTTTTGTGCTTGATGGAAAAAGAGCGTAATTGTGTATTTGGTCTTGAAATCCAAATTGGTCCAGTGGAGCTATAATTCTGCTTCAAAGGGATCATTATATTAAAGTGGTGAGGCAGCTTGTGTTTCTGCATGATCCCTAGAGCTATACCAGCAGGAGTCTAGCGCTCCTAGCAGGGTCTGCCATACCAGGCAGGACAAAGGGTAGAGACCAGATAGACAGTGATCCCCTGCTCCTCTGGGTTGGGGGTTGGGGCATGGTACTAGCAACTCTACCCTGTAAAAAAACAGTGGATGCAATGGAAACAGTGTCGAAGGAAGAATTCTCAACCAGTTTTTGCTGGGTGAAGTGAAGAGCCGTTGTCACTGCCCTTTTCGCCAGCTGCAGCTGTTTGGATCTGATTGAGCTCTACTTAAGTACACAGCCAGGTTATCATGTACACGTTACCTGTTAAGAAATTTAAGGTAAAAGGTAAAGTCGCACACGAGCCTAGATTGCACACACAGCCGGAGCTTAACCCAGTGTCTGTAGCATGACGCAACTGAGAGTATTGCTATTTCCCCTGGATGGGATGCTAGTCCATCGCAGGGTTACCCCCCAGCAGTATGTCGCCGGTACCCATTTATACACCTGGGTGGAGAGAGTCAATGTGGGGCAAAGTTTCTTGTCTAAGGAAACAACATGATTGCAGGGACTGGGCGTCGAACCACCGACCTTCAGATCTGAAGTCCAATTCACTAACCACTAGACCACCACACCCCCGCTAAGAAGTTTAAGACAGTTCCCTTTTTACGTTTTCACCTGAATTTTTCAAACAATGCACGACTGATTTTTTTTCTCTGTTTCAACTAAAACGAAATCAACCAAGCATCAGCTCCTCTGTAGTTTTATTTTCTTCAGTTTTAAGCAAAAGTAATAGGCTCTCAGATCAAGAGATAAATAGGGAACTTTGTTTTTCGAAGGTACATAATAACTACTTTGTAGCCTGTATGCCAAGATAGAGTTAAATTGGAGGAATTTGGATTTCATACCCTGCAGACATTTCTCTGGTTTGCAAAGGATAGTGGGTATGGGTAATTTTCCACTGGCCGATTGAAAAAAAAAAGTGGGAAGTGTTTTTGTTGCACACTGCAGGGGACTGGGTACAGGTCATGTGACCAGTAAGGCCTTTGTCGTATTAGTTTAATAGTTTGTAATTTTTTCCCTTACAGATTCTCCTGATGTGATTTTCAGTGACCGCACAAAAAAGGGAAGGTCAAAGGTGTACAGAGATTCTGAGAAAGTTCCTCTAGAAGAACATGATGAGCTGGCCATGATTTAAGGAGTATTTTTCTGCACTTCCTTGTTAGTTTTTTTTACTTAAGAGGTGTAGCACTTAATCTGTATGTAAAATGATTCCAATAAGTAATTAACTTGGTGTTAAGGTGTCACTATTTTCCACTTATACCTGTGTACCTAGGTAATTTATAGTCACAAGGTTTTAGATTTAGGCAGCATTTACCATAGATTCAGAATTTGTTCTCGTAATGCGGTTCTAAGTTTTGAGTCTGTGCGTGAAATCTCTCAGCTATTGGGTAGTTCTTGAATGTGGCACTATTTTATGCTGCAGTGGTTCTCACCTTTGAGTCTGTGGATGAAATCCTTAAGGCCACCCAAATGGACGTTACAGAGTGGAACTTTCGTATGGTGTTGTTCGTTTGTAAAGTATTTTCCTAGTGGAAAAGTTTCAAAATTTTGTCATGTTTTCTTAGCACCCTAAGAGCTAGTAATACAGAACTAGAACTTGTTGTGTGTTGAAATAGCAGTAGTCGTTTCATTTTGGATCATTTAAGTCCTGAGTAGAAATCTCTTTGTAGCTTTGGTATATTTTTATAGCTCTCTTAGGGAGATTTAGCTTAATATTAGACTTCATTGGTGTCAAGAGAGAAAATCTAGAGTTCTTATGTCATTAGTAGTTAAGAACAAAAACTGGCAGTAAGAAGTCAATACCCTTTCATTAGTCCTTTTAATTCTGTGAGATGTTATGTGCTAATTTTAGTGACAGTGCGAAGTCGAGATGCCCTCTCAGGAGGAAGTATCTTAAGAAAATTAATAAGAAATAAGATAAATTGGAATACCTTTGATAGAGCGATTTTCGATGGGGATTCGAAAGTTGGGCTTCCTTTGGTTTTGCTTAGTACAGTTGTGCAACCTTCTCAACCAATACAAAATGAAACCAAAACCGATTGTGTCTTTGCTGCTTGCATTTTCGTATGCTTGGCACCTGTTTCATGTATTTGCCTCGAGTTCTAATTGGTTGCTTGGGTAATTTGTGTTTGTTGTGGTTGGCTTGAATAATTATTTTGGTTTTGGTTTTACAAAGCTCAACTGAAATTCACGTTAATGTAACTACAGATGAAAAATACCAGTTTCCTTCACAAAGAGATTCCTTAAGCAGTGTTTCTAGTGGGTGACATTTTCAGTGTTGAATGGACTGAATGAAAGTAGAATGCTAGAAAACGGGACTCACTGTATAGGCATGTGGCAATAATATGTTCCTTCTTAAAGAGAGAGAGTTAATTGCAGGGATAATAGCTTTGCTCAAGATTTGCAAACATTTGTAACATTTTTTTGGCCTTAAAAAAGTGTTGAAAATGTTATGAATCTTTTCTCTGCTGCTTAGCAAAAGCATTATTCATGTGTACAGCCAACTTGAAGCTTATGTACCAGTATCTGATTGAATCAAATGAAGTGTTGCAGCCTGTGTAAACAGAAAGGTTTGGATGCAGCACTAAACATTTTGCCCTGAAGTAACATCTGAACAAAGACATAAAAATCTTCTTTGGTGATTTGATTGGCTGCGAAACATTCGAAACCTAGCCAGAGGCATTTCCAGGAATTTAGAATCGAAGTTTGGTATACTGGGCTTGCCGCCAAAATTTCGGATTTCTTTGAATCTAGAACTCTGAAAGTCTCAGACCTCAGAGTAACCTACTGCACAGTAATGAATTATTTTGTGGCGTATTTTCACATCTCAGATTTGTAATTCTATGCCCATTTATCAGATTTCTGTAGTGGAACACCATCAAAATGGATTTTCAGTCTTTACAGATGTTACTCTGCAGGAGAAGGTTTAATGCTACTGTGAGCTGTTGTTTGTTCAAAACTGTAGCGCTTGTTGTGTATTTGCTTTATGCAATAATATTTATCATGTTGCTTTCAAAATCTTTACTGTGCATTGTATCCAAAAGGAAGTTTAAAAAGCTTTCGATTTATTATACTGCTAGCTTGTAAAATTATTAAACATTGAGGTATCTGATACCTATTTATAAGGGCATTTCCAAAGTTACTGTGGGCAGATCAAAAAGTGTGAGCACTAAATACTTGTGGATTGTTACCATGAGGTGGGAGAAAACAAGGAAGATGGGAGGTCATTAAACTGCAAACTCTAACAGAAGTTGTTATCCTTGTGGTCTGATCTCCCACCTGGTTGGCCTCAGCACTACAGTTAATAATATCAAAGTCAGAGTTCACACTTTGGATTCAGACAGTAATGGAGATCTACTACACTAGTATATTTTTGCATAATTTGTATCCTCTTTTTATAGTTGAAAACAACTACAATGAAACCCCTTTGTTTTGTTGTTTATAAGGTGTAATGTAATCAGGTTCACCAATACATGTTTTTGGCAAGTTAATTGTGTAGCCTTATTAAAGGATCGTTTTGGTAAAAGGTCTCTAATAATTTGAGGATCTGTGTCTACTGTGACTCACGGGGTTCAGAATTCTTGGGTGCTGTTACACAGGGCAGTTTGTCTCACAACTTGCACTGCAGGGCTGACATGGGCATTACAAGGCAAGGTAGTTTTTCTCGTAAAGCAAAACTCTGTAATGTTTTGTGCAACTTGGCTGGCAATGCTGTTACTGTCTCGTGGAAAGTTGTAGGACAAATTTCCCACTATAAGGGCAAATTTACACTTTTTCAGAATGAATTCTCAGATGGCCAGATAACATTAAAGTTGCAAACCGTGTGATTCCGGTCACTGCACGTGGCATCATGATGGATATGTTGACCGGTGTAGGAGGGTCATGGAACAAAAAATACTGCACAAATTAAAGCAGCATCATTGAAAGGTTTTTGGACTCGAGGTTATCTGTTACCTAGCTGTCAGTACCAGTGGAAGAACATGATAGCTTTCACGGGCAAACGCTGAACTTTACAACATAGGTCAAATGTCTGCAGTGTTTGGTGGATTTCGATCCACTTTGTTGTTTCTGTTTTGAGCAGTCTTAAGGTTTTTGACATAATTATGCCTGAGGACAGTACAGAAATCATCACCATTGGTTGGGTTGTAGCCTGCATAGCAGGCCCTTGAGTATTATGGGGCACGCAGTGTTGGGGAACACCCGATTAGACGCTGTCCTTGCGCAAGCTCCTCACACTTCTAATCGTGTGTTCCCCAATACCATGTGCCCCATAATACTCAAGCACCTGCTACGCAGGCTACAACCCAATCAATGGTGGTTATTTCTGTACTATCCTCAAGCATAATTATGTCAAAAACCTTAAGACTGTTCAAAGCAGAAAGGACAAAGTGGATCAAAATCCACCAAACGCTGCAGACATTTGACTTTTTGAGGCTGTTGATCGAAACTTCGGACTTTGTGACAATGATTGACAGCAGAGAAAAAAGGAAACTATTGGTTGTGTCTTGAATGTTGGAGTACACTTGGTACTGAAAGGTGCGTTGTTACATTCTGCAACATTAATGTTTGCAGAACAGTTTATATTTTTTACCCCGCAAATCAAACAAACAGCATTGGTGGAAATGCATTTTCAGTGATTTTATTAATTTCAGAGCTTTTCCGTTGCTTTTGTAATTTCTACAAAAGTTTTCTGTAAACTAGACTCTGAACAGTGGACGAGAACATACTGCTAAACAATGAAAAATTAACAAATAATAAAACACTATTAATAACAAATATTTACTATTTTCTAGAAGAATAAGTCTAAGGGCAAAACATGTGAAAACCATTATCTCTGTGCTTAAAATAATTTGGCTGCTTCAGTGGAGGAACAACAATTTTAGGTCTGAATTCCATCTCTAACATATTTTCACTGAACCTGCAGTTTTTAGCAGTGGAGTTGCAAAACAAAAAGCAAATGCTTGGGGTAACCAGTACTGAGGTGACAACTTAGAAAATTTGCAATTTCTTGTGAGTTTTGATTGCAGAGAAATTGCAGTACATAAACAGAGAGAATGGCACTTGGTCCTCAGACTAACTTTTACTTAAGCTAACCTTCACTATTCCAACGAGTTCAGTTTCCTCAGAGAAAGTTTTTCCTCCTGTCCACTGGCTTTGTTTGTATGGATAATAATTTTAATGTCATTCTAATACACGAAAAGTAGAATAGTAATTCTTCAAGTCTATGGTCAATTATTTAAACGAAGTTTAGACAGCGTATAACAAAACCCAGTCTAAGCCAATTTTTCAACCCTAACGTCTAAATGTTGTTTATTGTAAACGGTGTCAAGAAGCATGAAGTACAGACTAAAACAACGTACGAGCCATCATTAACCAGATTTGGAGGTCAAGTCATTGTCTTAAGCCACGGTCTAAGTTGGACTTTATTTAAATAACCAGCCCTGCGATTTTTACTTGCAGATAAAATAAAATTGTAGTTTTAATAAGACATTAAAATGAAGACAATAAATAATAGACTATCTCCTATTCTCACTGTTAAACTGGATGTACAATAGCTTGCAGTAGTGGCTCACATGGATGAAATATTTTCTAAAAAGAACTGCACATTATTTTCGATACAACTACATCAGCCTCGAATGCAATATAGCCCACTTCCCTTAGTTTTGTAAGCATTTCTGTTCTCCTACAACAGTTGCTCCGCAGATGAAAAGCACTAGATAAATTGTGGTTGCAGAAATTCCTCTGACAGGACAATAATACTAGCTGTTAACAAAAAAACATGTAAAACATGAACCATTTGACTCAGTCCTTTCTAAAATTACTTTAGCTTCAAAACTTCTCACTGTTGCTGTTAAAGGATGTCAAGATTCACCAAAGTTGAGATTCAAATTTTTGCCTGCAGTTGATTTCTATGGTTTTAATACCACAAAGACTACCTCTGATAATAATAAGGAACTAATTTAGAGAGGACATGGCCCTTCTTCGCTGCAAGAAACTTCATACCTTTCCAGAACCAGATGTACTGTTCTCCTGAATTTAGTAAATTTCCTGTAATTGACAGTTACTTTAAAAGTAATGTAATGCAACTAACAGTTTCTTGGTGTACAAAATTCCATTAATTTTAACACTTTGATACCTTGATACTGATCATTGAAAATTATCAGCCAATCAAAAATTGAAAAGCTACTCCGGCAATTTACCTTCTTGTCGCTTATCTTAACCTCTATGCCTTGCACTGGAGACTAGCTACTTACTTTTTACTTTTAGTTGAAAGTGCATTGACCTATTTTCTGATAACTATCACGATTCTGGATAATCAGCATAATTTGTAGTGTCCATAACAAAGAAATCCTCCAAGCGCCACTGAAGAGTTTCAAATGTTGGCCTTTCGATTGGCTCGGCCTTCCAACAATCCACCATGATTTGATAGAGGCTTGGCGGGCAATGTTGGGGACAGGGCATACGATAACCTCTTTCCACTGCTGCCAGCACCTCAGCGTTACCCATCCACGGATAGGGCACCTGTCCATATGTGATTAGTTCACTAAGCAAAATTCCGAAAGCCCAAACATCAGATTTGATTGTAAATTTATTGTACAAGGCAGCCTCAGGAGCTGTCCATTTAATGGGAAATTTGGCTCCTGCGTGTGCATTGTATTCACCCTCCTCAATGATTCTTGACAGCCCAAAGTCGCAAATCTTAACCACATTCTTGTTCCCTACTAAAATGTTCCTTGCAGCCAAGTCGCGATGTATATAGTTGTTTATTTCTAGATATGCCATGCCAGCAGCTATTTGTGCTGACATGTATATCAACTGAGGAAGACCAAGTTCCTTTCCTCTGGGACCTTTTAAGAAATCTAACAGACTTCCATTCTCCATCAATTCAGTCACTATGTAAAATGGTTCCTCTTGAGTACAGACTGCATATAGTTGCACCAAGTTGTCATGCCGGAGCCTTTTCATGATCTGTGCTTCCGAAAGAAATGCTTCGGGTGACATTGTGCTAACCTGTGACCGCAATGTTTTCACGGCTACAGGTGTTGTGTTATTCCACAGACCCATCCATACCTCTCCAAACTGTCCTTGCCCAAGCTTGCGCACCAGTCGAATTGATTCACGGGGGATCTCCCACTGATCCTTTGTATTGTATGCAAGGTCTTTGGGTGCTGGATTTGCGAGGGTGGGGCAAGGTTTGTGCAGTCTAATAACAAGTCCATCTGCAGTTGCTTGGTAGTGTTGAATGAGTTCAACCAATGTCGCAAACTTTGCTCTGTGAGCGATGTAATAACCTCCAGTGTCTAAGGTTCGAATGCGGTAATGTTTAACAATTTCTCCATCACGTAGTGAAAGTGAATAGTCTCCTGGTTTGCTTTCGCTTTCTCTAATTAAAAATGATCCACTTTCTCCATGCATTAGAAGCATTTTTTCAGCATCGACTCTTTTGATTGGCCCAAAGAACCATCTAAAATACAAAATTAGACAAAATAATTGTAACTCAAAAATTTCAAAAAGTGTATTGAAGTAAGAAATATTGCAAAATGATTTCAAATCCTATTTCTTTTACTACATGGCGTCTTGCAAATGCCTTGTTTCTCCCATTTCCCACTCTTTCTCTCCAGTTGATGCCCCCTCTATCCTCTAGCTATTATTAGTCTGCTCTCTATCATCAGTTATTGGAACTAAAGGAGTCTCACATCCATCTTCTAAGGTCACACACAATGAAGACATAGTATTGAAACTAGAAACAACACATTAACTGATCTGCCGAAAATGAATTTATATTTGCAGACTGAAACGGTCAAATTTGATTCTTCCAAGGTAATATTTACTGACTGTTGACAGCTGCAGCTGTTTGTGCCAAAGGCAGCAGCTGGTGAATTTCATTACCTGAGTATCATGACCTTTGATATCACAGACTGACATCAGCCTGGCAAGGAGATTGGCAATTTGTAACTTTAATATGAGTGTTATTTTACTATCATTTCTTAAGTCGCAGGACCTTTTTTTTTTAATGCACTAAAAAGTTCCCTCTGTTTTATACAATATGCTCCAAGTTATGGGAAAATGACAGCTGATGAACTAATATTCAGTCAAAAAGCATATCTCTGCTCTCTCATCCAGCTGCTATGGCAGTCAAACTTATGTATCAGATAACAGTCTTTTCATCAGATGTTCTTTCCACTGATCTATCTGTTAATGGAAATGAGTTTTTATACCCAAAACGTGGGGTTCTCATTTATCTTGTTTACTCAAAACCATTTGTATTGTAAAAGTAAATAAATATTATCTGTGACAACCATAGGTATGATCTGTTTGAAAAAGTGAAAGATTTACACAGAATTCAAAAAATTATACATTTACATGTAGCTTGTTCATCTTCAAAGTCAAGTGCAGTTATTTCTGAGAAACACAAGAAAATCCAGTGTTTGTTGTTTTCTGTACTTTTGGTTTTTAAGCACCGGAAATTGCGGTGACGGGATAGCTTTCAATTCTTACCCTCCTAAATTATAGACCGTCATGGTAATTTGATTTACATATTTTCCATGGTCACGCATATACGAAATGGTGGTTTTATAATTTTATCTTCATGGTATATAATAACCATTGCACTGGATTATTCGTTCATTTCCTGCATCAAATTACTTTTAGCAAAATTTCTTTGGAAGACCATTTAGGTTGCACTGATTTTTAAACTGTAAGTGTTTTTAAAATTAATGAGAACGTTCCGTTCAAATTTCCTACTGTGTATCGCTTGGATCATGGAATTTAGAACAATGCCTCATGTCAATAAACACAGTTTCGTTTCGTCCGACGCTATGACTCACAAAACGGAATTAGAAGCATCTTAATTAGCGATTAACTTCATAGTTTATACAGAAGACATTAAAAGAGATAAATATGAGGCATTTAGTAAAGAAAGCGTTCTGTATTACCAAAAGCCGGTCGTATCAGTATACCTTTGAGCTTCAATTACAATGACCTTTTACGCTTTTGAACTGATCGAAAATGATTGAATTACAAAACTGAAATTCTTAGTAAACTGGAGTACCATACTCGGCAAAAATCGGCTTTTCTAAGTCAAACCAATGTAAGATGAGTTGTTATACCGCTAATTACAATATGCTATAGCTACAAGAAATGTTTGAATACACACTTCCGCCAAAAATTAGCTCGTGCAGTAAACTGAAGGCTAAGGCTACTTACTCCTCGCTTTTGAGGGACGAAGCGGGCGCCACATAGTTGCTGGGGATGTAGCCGACCGCGTTTGTCTCCAGAGATCTTGCCTGCCACCAATCACCACCTTCGCTGCTATTTATCACCTCAAGATGTTCGCCTTTTTTGAAGCTCAAATCTTCGGCCGTCCGAGCGTCGTAGTCGTAAAGTGCTACAAACAACAGTTCTTGTTCGACCGGCGGATGTTGAGTTTCATTTTCCGCGGGAATATCTGGCAAAGGTCCGTGGTTCGGTGTGTGTTTGTCGTCCGAGTTCACATTATCGAAACTTTGAGCAGTTTTAGGATACGGCTTCTTATTCTTCACATTTCCGTTCGCTTCGTGCCTTCTCCTTTTGCTATAAACGCAACCCATGCGATTCACCGTCTTTCGTTACCAATTAGTCCTTACTATAACCTTGGAATTTCAAGTGAATGTTATGAATGCAAAACAGCTGCAAGTGTTTGTCCACACGAGCAATATAAACTCAGAGTTCCTAACTTTTTTACCCCAGACCAGAACGACAGAAGACCAACAATATACAAAGAAAACTTATCCGATCCGAGGCGGCTCCCATTGCGTCATCACCGATGACAGTCCGAAGTAATCTCATTCTTATCCGAAGAATACCGAAGTCTTCCGAAATATTCTCGATCCCAGTCTAACTCGTCTAACTCTACAGTTCCTTCACAATTTTTTCCAAGATGGCGGAAAGAGGCCGTTCTTCTCATAGTCATTCTGAAAATTCTAATTCTTCTGGGTCTACGAGTCGAATTGACAGTGTTCAAGTAGATGGACTGGTAAATATAACTTAATTATAGGGTCTTCTTGTCCTTTACACACGATTTTTGACTTAAATGAGAGCGAAAATCCGTCTAACTTTTAGCTTTAGTACACGTGATTGATGAGTCGAAAAAGCTATGCAGCAGTGTTCTCCTTATCAGGCGGTAACCGGTAAAATTTACCGCTTGTAGCACCGCTTGTTACCGGTTAGGCGGAACCAGATAAAGGCCTGGATTAGAAACATCCAACAGTTTGGGATGGTGAAA
>Ga0126336_10001173_pt1 | contig 13057 bp, 8 predicted proteins | sample SidCmetagenome_FD_92530 | JGI IMG/M metagenome (GOLD analysis project Ga0126336, IMG submission 92530) | Coral microbial communities from El Islote,Puerto Morelos, Mexico - Siderastrea C C metagenome | ecosystem: Host-associated > Invertebrates > Cnidaria > Coral | place: El Islote,Puerto...
CCTAGTGGTATACCTGTCGTCAATTCTAATCGATAATTGATTGAAAACTCTTGGCAATGTGACAATGCATTAATAACTAGGTCACATTGCCACCTAGTGGTATACCTGTCGTCAACTTGTCACATTGCCACCTAGTGGTATACCTGTCGTCAATTCTAATCGATAATTGATTGAAAACTCTTGGCAATGTGACAATGCATTAATAACTAGGTCACATTGCCACCTAGTGGTATACCTGTCGTCAACCTGTCACATTGCCACCTAGTGGTATACCTGTCATCAATTCTAATCGATAATTGATTGAAAACTCTTGGCAATGTGACAATGCAGTAATAACTAGGTCACATTGCCACCTAGTGGTATACCTGTTGTCAACCTGTCACATTGCCACCTAGTGGTATACCTGTCGTCAACCTGTCACACTGCCACCTAGTGGTATACCTGTCGTCAATTCTAATCATTAATTGATTGAAAACTCTTGGCAATGTGACAATGCATCTAGATTACGCTAATGCAGGGGTTATTCTAGGGTGCGGCTTTACTGGATTTCTGCAATTAAAAAAAATGCGGCATAAAATTGACATTGGTGCGTCAAATGGGGCGCACAAAATTTTGGCCAAGGATAAGTATTAATTTTCTGAAGTAAAGTATTCAGAAACATCACTGTTGATAAGATTGACACAACCACCGCTGTATACTTCGAAATTTTTAACCTCTTACTGTCCCAATTGCCTTTCTCTTCTTCTTTTGCTACTGTGTTCGTGTTCTGAACTTTCTTGAGTTGCTTCTGCATTATTCTTTTTTCTTCCATGCATGTACTACGATAATAATAATAAAAAATAATAGTAATGATAATAATAATAATAACAACAGTAATAAAAAAAACAGGAAAAGTCACCGTTTGCAAGCGACAATTTCTAGAATGAGCCCTGCTAATGCCAGAGTGTGTTTTGCCTGTGTCTTGTCTGTTTCCTCCTTTGGGGCAGAAAATGGTCCCGGTCTGTTTTTTGTACTTTTTGGAGCAGAATGACTGCATGTGCTGACCATATGAACAAGCTAGTGCAATCTGCTTAGTTTCTCCTATTTTCGTTCGACCTAAATTAAATCATTTCCAGGTAGACTTACAAATTGCAACAAAACCAAATTTACCAGTGGACATCAATCATTATAAGGAAAGGAAGCAAAACAGGTCAAAGAACCAGCTCGCAGCAAAACAAAACGGAGACAAGACCAATCCTCATCGCTCAGTTGTTCCCAGGGTCCTCTCTCAGCGTAGCCTCATTTAGATGTTGCCTATGTCGATTTAAATATGGTGGCTAGCCGCAGACCAGGAAATCGACAGCTATTCTGTAAGATTTATCCGATTATAATCGATGATTGATCAGTTGGGGCTGAATCTGATTATTTCTGAATATTGTTTATGAAAGCATAACCAATTCCTAACACCAGGGTCACCCAAATACATGTATTCACAGGGTGCCCTCTTTTCCCAGGGATCCCAGTAATTGGACAGTTATGACTGTCCATCTTAGAGAGGTGTTTATCCTTGAGGGGGATGTGATGAAACAGTTTTTGTTTTAGGGTGTCTGTTAAGGTGATTCCATGGTATTGCTCTGCACATCCTTACTGAGTATAATTTCAGCCTGGTAATTACTGCGCGCTGCACATTAAGAAAATGGCAGCTTTTTCTTTGTAGCTGTTAGCTTGCCAGAGAGGTAAATGATCGTTTCCTTGTAAAGGAGTTTGGTGATCTATGCTTTTTTTTTGCAAATTTTAAGTTTAGTAATCATCTTCTTTCTGTACAGTGAATATAGACCAACTTCAGTTACAGAAAATGTAATTATCACTGGAAACTTGAACAAATCTGTGTTTTTAGTTGATTTTATAAGGCATTGCAGGACTTATAAGGTATTTTTAGTTGATTACAATGTACATCTTCTGTATTTTTAGTTGATTTTACAAAGCATTGCATGACTTATAAGGTATTTTTAGTTGATTAGAATGTACATCTTTTTGGTGGCTATGGTGGTCTATTCTTTTGGAAACATTACACTGTTCATTGCAATGTCCAACCAGGGAAAGTTTCAGTAGCTAATTCTATTTCAACTTATGTTTCGATGTAATTCAAAATATAGCTTGTGGACAGTTTATATGATGTGGATTATGTAACTACATTGCATTTAATAAGTAATTATACCTTATTATAGAGCAACTCCTGTTACTCGCGATAAAATTGCCCAAGCAATGCTCTTTGTCTTTCAAGTGACCTCTGATAGTAATGTTATATGACATTTAAGGAGGCAAAGTGTGATAGTCTGAGTGATTGTAGTCCTGAGAAGGACTGTTTGTGATGACATTGACTGATGTTTCAACAAATATTATCTGAGTAGACGTCATCATCAGAGTCAAGAGTATCAGAGTCTTGAGTGATGTACATGTAAGATTCTTGGATGGTGGGGCTTACAATAGGCTGTTTTGGACCTCAACATACTTTTATATAGCACTTTTTATTAACTGCCAGTGAATGACGTTGATGACAAAATCAAATGTCATCACAAAACACAGGACTTGCACTCACCTGGATGATCATACTTCATCGACTTTAAATTATGATATGATTCTTGGGTTCAAACCATTTACAGTGCAATATATGCTTGTGCAGACCTAACTTTGCTAAATAAATAGTCTTCCCTGTCCCAATACAGGTTTGACCCATTTGCTGGCCCTCTCAGTGAACTGGAAAAGTGGAAGCGCAGACAGAAACTTCTTACAAGTGTTACTGACCAGCTAAAGAGCAAAGATTGCAAGGGCGTGATTGCTATTCTTATTACGGCCAAGTCAAAAGTATTGAAACGATGGAAAGCTATTGATGCCAGGTAATCAAATCTGTATCATTTATATTTTAAATGCTTTGTAACTAATGACAAAGTATGAAAAAAATAAACTTGAAAAAATAAATCATTCAAGTTTTAAGTCAAAACAACTATTACAACAGTTACTGTAAGAAACGTGGCATGCATGCTCTTTCCATTTATGACATCTTTTATATTTTTATATTTCTCATATTTATTAAGTTATACATAATTATTATAATAAGCTGCAAACTGCTAGCTGCTAGCTGCAAGGGGCCTGTATATACCTCACTCTCTTTTGTTGTCCATTCAGTATCACAGATGCATTCAATGAAACTAAGGATAAAGTAAAGTACTTGGAGTCACTGCACAAATACTTTGACCAGCTGCATGTGGGGAATTCTCTGGTCAACATCTGTAATAATACTCTGCCAGGACTTATGGCAAGCGTTCGTCAAATGGATGCCATCTCACGCTATTATGCTAGAAATGGCTACCTTGGGCTTTTGTTTTCAAAGGTAAGAAAGCTATAAAAATTGTATGGTTTCACTGTAAAGTGGATGTAGTGTTTCAGTGCAGTATTTTTCCATCTAACCAAAGACTAATAGAAACTCAGGATTGGCTGGTAGCTTTCCATTTGGTTGTGTGGTTTCAAATCAAAGTATACAATCTAAATACAAGAAGAAAACAAATTAAAGTGAACATTAGAGGAACAACAGAGAGGAACAAAAATGCCTGGTGTTGGATCTACCACATTTCATGAATAACAGGTACACCTTTTTTCTGGCAATAAACAAACACTTGATTCAGCCTTATGTTTGTGACAATACAACTGGTTAAAATAACTCTCACTACAGGGTACAGTGTATGCATTTAGTTTTATTCACACATCACTAGCCTTTTTTTTGTAGTCTGTTCAAAAGTTAGTCTCAAGCCGAGAGCAGGCAAAGTTATTTGAAGCTGTGGCTACATGAGCGATCTATTACTTGTGATGGTGATGTGAAATGTTTTGAAAATAGTCGTGACTCCAACATGTGGTGGTGGCTACACCTGGCTACAAATTTTGGCATGTGTGACATTTAGTCCTTGATCTTGTTGCAAAATCAACTCTTTGAATTTCTCACAATTTTTTCAAGCTGTTGCAACACCTTTGTGAGGGTGGCTACATATGTGATTTTCGTCACGCACTGGAGGTGCGACTATTTAAAAAATCGCATCACCATTGCAAGCAAAAAATTGCCTGTGTAGTTGCAGCTTAATAAATACTGTGGCACCTGTGGGATGTGGCTAGGTGACATTAAGTCACAAGTACTGCACACTGTGTCCTGGTAACTTGTAGCCACTAATGGGCAGTATGGCCACATTAGGAGCAGGCATTACCCTTTGATCTACCATTTAAAAAAATAATGAGCCTGAGTGTTAGCAGCCGTGGACAGCTGTTTCTGCCTTATTAGGCCTCGTCAGCATCACATAGCAAACACTCACGTTCCGGGTTCCTTAGAAAAGTAAATCAAGTGATTACAAAGTGTGACTCTTCTGGGAAGTGGCCAGATGACAAAGTCACAAGTACTGCATATGCCTGTTCTGGCAAGTCATGTAGCCAATAATGGGCACAATGGCCATGCTGGTAGCAGGCATTACCCTTTGATCTACCATAAAACAAATATGAAGCCTGAGTGAGCCCCCAGAAAAGTAAAGCAATTGATGACAAAGTGTGACATTTGTGGGATGTGGTTAGGTGACAGTGTCACACTTCAACATCACTTGATTTACTTGATTTACCTGAGTAGTGTAAGCTATGCCATGCGGAAAAGGCCAAAACAGCTGTCTGTGGCTGCTGTGATGTGTCGTTTTGTGTCTGGACCTAATTAAATATGTCAGAGCAGATTTTAAATTTGAAAGCTTGTTCAAGTGTTTGATGTTTGACTGCTATGGTAGTTCCAGCTTAGTGGCAGGGAATGATTAGCAAGTTTCTGTTTTGCAACTTTTACTGTAGATCACCAATCAACTGGTATTGGCTGCAAGGCATTACATCAAATCAAGCACAACAGTCCTGGAGGAAGACAAGCTCTGGAGTAAAGTCCAAGATGAAATGGACTCTGCCTCAAGCCAAACTGCCCAGCCAACTAAACAAAAAGGAAAGAGAAAAGGAAACAAAGATGTCTTGTTCAGCAATGACGATGGGTTCCTTGCACGTCTGAATGTCTGTCTGTCGCTTCAGAAACAGTACCGAGATATGCTTCGAAGCTTGAGAGATGGTTTAGGTGGCTCTCACACTTTGTCCATGACACCTAGTGTTCTCCAGCCTGGAGCAGTGAAGCGTTCTGTTATTACTAACAGCACATCTAACTTGATGTCACCCAGTGCTGCTGGCAGCCCTTTACGGCTTTCATTCTCACAGAGTAAGTTGATACACGTACAGTAGCTCTTTAGCTAGTTCGTACTTTTAGTACACTGTACGTGTACATGAATGCAGTACTAAGAGATATCACCGTAAATGGTTTGAACCCAGGAGTCATGTCAAATTCGGTAAAGTATGGTCCTCTGGGTGAGTGTAGTCCTGACAAGGACTGTTTGTGATGACATTGACTGACATTTCAACATCCTGAGGAGAAGTCATCATCAGAGACAGGTTAATTGTGAATTGTTAGTAGATGGTATTAAGTCTTGGTATTAAGAGGTGATATGGCACTTAATGTACTTTTGATCAAATAGTACATAATTTGTACACTGTAAATTATTGCAAACAACATCTGACTGCTTTGCCTTTGCTGACAACATATTCTTGAAATAAGTATGGAACCCATTAAAATAGGCCACTGTCTGTCTATATTTATGAGGTTGTGAAAAGTAACTATAGTAAGCATTTTTTTCTTAACGAGCTACAGTACAACTGTACCAATAATAAGTAAAAAATTGTACATTTATTGTACATTCAGTAATTAACATGCCATTATCACATAAATTTTCTCCTGACGTAAAAGTGATTTCTGTTTTGAGAGAGAAACTTTTTGACAGCAATTGATAAGTCACATCAGTGAGCTCTTGCGCATCACTGAAGGGTGTCTTGTATTTGCAAACAGTTCTGAGACCCCAGGTGGAGCTAAAGCCAAGACCTACCAGACTTGCACATATGACCTTTGATTTTTTGGAGTGACTGTTGTGTTGCATGCCCATATATTTTCATTTACTGTATGTTGATATTTGTGCTTTCACGTATCTTGGTACTTCTATTAATACCATTTGAAGTTTGAATTTGTGGTGACTGAGTTCTGTCATGTGACAGCCATGTTGCTCACTACATGATCAGTTAAATTTAACTTGCAGTGGTTGAATTCCAACTGGCATTCCCGTCTGTAATCAAGTATTAAAAAAATCAGAAAATCTCCTCTTTTTCCCCAGACAAAATGTTTTTGTTAGACAGCGTGTTAACAACTTGCTGACAGATTAAACTTGATCATTTTGAAGAAAACAACTTTCTGATCTTAGCATGTGAACGTGAATGTTAATATTTATTTTTAAATGGACGTGCTGCAAGTTGAAATTTGACCTTTGTGAGTTGAGCTTTAGGGATCATATCTCAACAGCATGGTTATCATGTGTTAAAATTTCAATCACCTCAAGTTCAAATTTCAAACAGCTGTTTTACCACTCTTGTTGGTTTAATAGTACATGTAAATTAACGGCAGTGTTATGAGTTTCCTCTCCCCTTCATTCTCATTCAAAATGTTGTTCTGACAAGTTTTGTCTAGCTGTGTTGTCAGGTTCCTGGATTGGGGGCTCACAGCTGGGTTTTGGGGGTTTGTCATCCATGAAAGGGGCAGTCAACTTTGCAGCTACAGGGTTTGAAATAAATGGTTGAAAATCATTATGGGAACCAACATGAATTCAAGCCGGTCTGAGTTCATCATCTCAATGCAGTTTGTCTCATTTTAGTAGCTGAACTAATGAACGTGAATGAATCAGAATGGTTTGAATCAGACTAGTATACCAGACATAAATTTTGAACTGGTTTTATCACAGGCTTACCATCCTCTGTTTGTGTTGCGGACCTGTGCCAGATGTATATTAATGGCCACTTTGGTTGTGTACAAAGGATTTTGTGAATACGATAATTGAGGCTTTTTGAACAGATGAAAGTCAAGTAAAAACGCTTAGAAACATGAACGCTGTGTTAATGTATGTTATTGTGGGCTTGGTTTGTTGATTTAAAGCTCTGGGAGGCGGTTTTAGAAACTTGAAGTTTGACTTACTCTATAAATATATATATATACTCACAAGGCATGCAGCTTCAAGAACCTCAAATTTCCGACCGGCTTGGGAGTTCGCCAAAATTAATTCACTTAACCTTGTGCCTTTGACAAAAGAATCCTGGTTTCCAAAAGAACAGTCTTTGTAGTTTGATTTGGCCTGATTTTGACTCATTCTAGTCTGCGAACTGACCCTTAAAATCCAGCACAAACTTTTGAATCTGATGGAAAATTTGTTTCTGCCTATGATCTGCACAAGTTGTCTACTCAAAGGCATCTCAGGAATGTAATTTTCGATGCAAATTTGAACTCGTAAGTCCCAAGCGGCCTGTTTGGCACACGTGCGTGCTGCCACACATCGCAGCGCAACAATATGGTGATAAAAATTAATTAAAATGGTTAAGTAAATTTTACTATTTCCTACAATTTGCACGTTTGAGGTTCTTGAAGTTGCATGCCTTGTGAGTATATAATTATATTTATAGAGTACATGTAGGTCAAACTTCAAGTTTCTAAAACCACCTCCCAGAGCTTTAAATCAACAAACCAAGCACATAATAACATACATTAACACAGTGTTCATGTTTCTAAGCATTTTTATTTGATTTTCTTCCGTTCAAAAAGCCTAAATTATCGTATTCACAAAATCCTTTGTACACAACCGAAGTGGCCATTAATATACAGCTTAAGAGCACAGGTTTGCAACACAAACCGAGGATGGTAAGCCTGTGGTTTTATGTAGTGATAAACAAACATTTTTGAGGGAACTGATCAGAGCTCATGCTGGTGTGAATTCATACATGTACCAGTTTCATAATCATGGGACACATTCCATATTGGTGTCATGTGAACACTCAGTACCTGGCATGAGTTTATACCGACCTGAGTGGTACTGATCTCATGTAATCACCACCTAAGTGTGGCAGAAACAGTGATTGGCGCATGACTTGTTTGATTTGTCACCCACAGGCACTAAAATGAAGGGTGATCATGAAAGTTTGGCCAGCCATGGAAGCAGTGGTATTGCTTTCACTGATGAGGAATCCATTATAGCGCACCTGGATAACTTTTGCAACCACGTTCGCAGTATGATTGACATCATTCACACCCTTTCCCAGTTCTCTAAACTTAGTAATGATGTGAAGAACTTGCCACATGTGCAGAAGGAAGTCGTGATCAATAGCTCTTCATTAGATGAGGATCAAACAGGTGGTGATCCTGGATTCAAGGCTGGAGCAGGTTCAGTAGCAAGTGGATCAGAACACAGCTTTTCTGTAGAAGGTACAGTTTATGCATGCATGATCTTGGACATTTAAATGACATACAATTTTGGAAGTGGTAGCAAGTGCTACTCATCAAGTGAACCACAAATCACTCTCCTCTTGTTGCTTTAGACAGAGTGCAAACTTTCACAGAAATCTTTATTTTCCTAATAATTGTCTCTCGCTATTTCGGTCCTGTCACTAATTTTTGAAGTAACCATAAAAATATGAAATAAATAAATTAATGATTATAGTGGTCAGCGCACTTAATTAGCTTTCCTCAGTACTGCCTTACAATGGACTAGCTAGTTTACAGGCGTGCCAGTCAAACAACTGAAAAAAATATTGCAAATGAAACATAACTATGGCTTAAAATCCCAACTGGCGGGAGGCAAACCAATTGGCTCTTTACAAGGGCAGTCGAAGGATTTAATAACTCAGCACTGCCGTGAAACAAATTCATGAGGTGCTCAAAGTAGGTTTCAAACCCAGGACATATGGACTCGAGGTCCAACAACTTAACCACTTGGCCATGCTGCTATGAATACCATCAAAGTTGTTGTGGTTCAGAATAGAAATAAACCTGGAAACTGCCCTGTCTCTGGGGCCATATTAGTGGTTGTACCCTCCTGCTAGTAGACAAAAATTAATGCTGGTTTCTGGGACTTTTTTCTTCTTCTTTGCATTGGCTTGGTAAATAGTACAAGAGCACAAAATTAATAAATGAACCAATCTTACTCTATTGTTTCCCCCTATTCAAGGTTCTGTTGGGATCGGCAGACAAGATGGTGGTTTAAAAAACATTTTAGAGAGCTTAGATGAAGAAGAAGAAGTCAAGGAAGTGTACAGCACAAGTGCGGAGCTGCAGAGCATTTCCAGCATTCTACAGGATGCTATCCATTCTATCAGGTCTCCACTTGAGAATGCCATTACAACAGACACGTTTCTTGATGTAGAAGGCAAAGACAAGGAGAGATTTGAAGAGCAGTACACATCATTTGTAGCTGGTGTGCAACGAATGGAGAGTTACATTTGTAACTATCTCAAGGTATGTTGTCGAGGTGCGGTTGATCGATGGCCTCGTCATTGTATTGTCTCCTCAAACAGGAATCTTACTCTGCATCATTTCTCTCCACACAAGTGCAGGGCTAGTGGACGGAAGCTTTACTAACCAAATTATAGAGTGTACTGCTCAAGAATCTAACTGTGAAGTGTGGAGATTGACAACTATGATCATACTGTAGTTACAGTACTCTGTAACTTGAATGTAAAAGCTCCTTTGAAGTGAAATGGAATCAGCCTTACTGGGGAGAACTATTGTGAAAGGGTGGTGTTTTTCTCTTTGCAATAATTTTCCTGTGTCATTCCAGTTTTTGTACTGATACAAATTAATGCCTGCATCGCAAGTGGAGGATGGGTGCCCAGGAGACCAGGGGCTGGAACCGCCAACCCAAACCCAAGGCGGTAGAACACCTGAAAGGTCTGTCCTACCCACAACCCAGCCACGAGCCCTGTTTGCCAAGCTGAAGGACCTCTGGGTTGGGACAACCCGGAAAAAGTCAACAGGAGTGCGAATGTAGAGCAGGTATGCATCGCGGGACCATCGCCCTAAGGTCTTGATGAGGTGATTAGGAATTCCGCGAGATGCCGCAATGGTGACTGCGCCAATCCTAAAGCTATGGCTAGAATAAGAACATGAATATCTGGCTGAGTGTAGGATGGACTGCACTGTGGAAGATAGCAACTGCCGAGTTAAAGGGCGACCATCTTCGTAACAAAACAACGGTCCTGGAGCAGGGCCACACAACGTGAAGTAGTTACCAAGAGGACAAACGAAACAGTCGCCACGGGCAATGTAGATATCACAGCCCATGTGAAATGGGTCTGTCTTAGAGCACTAGATGTGGACTTTGAAGCATGAGGGATTAACCAATGCATCAGCTTGTACGTTGTTCACTGTCAGTGAAATGAGGAATTTGTGGTGAATTCCCCTGCATGTAGGAAACCAAAAATCCCACACAAGGTGCCGCCCACAGCACGATGTGGTCCTTGGCATTCAATTCTAATTAGCGCTGAATAACCTTCAGGAGCTCAATAGTGATGAGGAGGCACCTGGAAGCATTTGAACCCTGCACACACTTGATACCCCTCAGCAGACACTGTAGCTGAAGACAGTTGACCAACAGATTGGGGAAACCATTTTCAATAAGAAGAGAGTGCACTGCAGAGAGGTAGACCTTAATTGACGAATGATTTATGCTATCTGCCAACAGAGTATAGAGGTGCATGAGAGTCTGTTCATTGCCTGGCCGAAGAGAGCCGTCAGGACTCATAAGACCATCCTGCCTGCAGAAGTTGATGAAGCGGCACTGGGCCAAGAATTAGACCCAATAAGTTGATGGAGCCAGGCCCTGGGTGAGGAAAAACCGACACCTTTCCATCAAATGACTTGTAGAGCAGACAGGAGAGAGGCTGGAATCGCTGTTGGAGCTTGTGCAGCATGTGGAACCAGCTGCCTGAACCACTGAAACTGAAAATGAGAAAGAGCATCTGCCACCGGGTTATCTTTACCCTGAACTGACAGGGCGGTAAAAGAAAATGAATTGCAAATGGCCAGCAATGAGAAGTAACTCACGAGCATGATTCAGCTGTGGTCTCTAGATGAGCGAGATGTCAAAACTGCCACCAATGACTCGTTGTTACTTATGAACTCAACCTACCAAGAAATCCATTGAGGACTCCGGGAAATAAATAAGGAATGCTGCCCAGCTGACCAGGCGCTGCAGAACCAATGGCTGCCACAGATGGCTCCATAGTCCAAAGGGCCCGAAGCATCTGAAGACACTTGGAAGTCAGGGAGGGGGGCCCATGACGGCATAAGAAAGAAACTGAGTCCATTCCATGACTTGAAAAGCTTCTGCCACCAGGTCAAGTGCAGCTGAAACTCTATATTCAATCGAATAAGGTGGTCATCCTGAGGGAAGGCACAGAGTAAGTTTATCATATGGCGGAGAAATGTCCCACCCTGGAGGGCAACCTTGCAAGCGTGATGCAGATGACCTCTAAAGGATTTCAGCTCACAATGGTTGCAGAACTGCTTGGCAGACCAGGCCTATAACAGTGCAATGATCTTCTCTCTTTTCTCGGCCAGGTGGCAAGTTTGTAGTGTGATAGGGTCAAGTTCAATGCTTAAGATGGGTAAACACGTCGAGGGGTCCTCTAGCTTGTCGGGGTGAAGCAGAAGGCCCAGCTTAGAGCACAGGTGAGTGCAGGCACACAAGTTGTTGTAACAGACCAGAGAGGCTGGCAAACCCAGGGTAAGAAAATCATCCAAATAACGACTGAGGAAGTCAACTCCATGGTTGTGAACCATCGTCCACTCGATCATGTCTGCAATAGTTGTAAAGATAAATGGCATAGACCGCAGCCCAAGTGGGAGAACCATGTCAACATAATATTTGTCATGCCACATCATCCCCTAAAGTGCATGATCATCAGGATGGATTGCTACATTGCAGTAGGCGCTATCTACATCAAATTTTCCGATGGTGTCCCACGGCTGCAGGCCATGAATCCCCTAATGAACGTGTCTACTGTCACATACTGGACTGAAAAAGGGGCCTTCAGGATGACATTGATGACTCTGTGACCTCAGGGGAGGAAAGGTCTTTGGAGTTACTCCAAAACGGTTGATATGCAATTGAGGGGGTGGGGGATAGGGAAAAGATCCACAATCCTACTGGAGGAGACTTCAGTTTGCAGCTAGGAATCAAGGACTGAATGGTGTACCAAGGCAGAGCGCATATCCAAGGATGCCGAATGGAGTGAGACTGGAAAAAAACTGGTCTGAAACTGGAGTTGCAAGAAGAGGAGGCCTGGTTAGTTTTGGAGGGGGATAGCATCAGTTGCTGAGTGGTGGGGGGTGCTGGTGTACAGAGATGAAAGTTGTATAGGTACTGGTTAATTTCTGACCGGTCGACGAGACCTGGGGCAGCCACATCCTTCTGAAAGGCCAGATCATTATTGTAACCAGGCCTTACCATGGAATTGCCTGGCCATCTGATCAGAAGTTTGTATTTTGTGAGATCAACCAATGGTGAGAATAAACCAAACACATAACCAATTGAAAAATGATGAACACCTGAGTTCTCTTCATGATATCCTGTATTTCAATCAGCCGCGGCTTTGTGAAAGAAACCACAGTTTTCCATCCAAAAATGCCCAGACATTTACAAATGACAGGTCCCCCAGATCCACAAAATGGCCACTAATGATTTTGGTGAGCAGCTTTGCGGGGATAGTGGTCCAACCACCAACACCTCATTCACTCTAACAGGAAAATTAGAGGCCCCCAGACCAGCTGGGCTGGCCCCAGAACTGGTAGATAAAATAGAAGCCATGAGGCAGGCCGAGTTTGAGCTGGTGGTGGCAGACACTGATGTAAGTGAGGGAATGATGGCAGCAATAAACTAGACGTACCTGAAGTAAGTGCAGTTGGCGAAGCAGACACTCCAAAAACACTGCCAACCACTGCTGGTGAGGAGGAGCTGGCTTGAATACTGTTATTAGAATCAAGAGGCACTGCCGAGTTTGACTGGGGGTGGTGTTTTCTTGTATCACTGCAATGATGGTTGGCAGCAAGTTCCCAATCGCACAGGCCACAGCCTCGGTGAGGTCAGTTGAAACTGAAGAA
>Ga0126336_10001174_pt1 | contig 13057 bp, 5 predicted proteins | sample SidCmetagenome_FD_92530 | JGI IMG/M metagenome (GOLD analysis project Ga0126336, IMG submission 92530) | Coral microbial communities from El Islote,Puerto Morelos, Mexico - Siderastrea C C metagenome | ecosystem: Host-associated > Invertebrates > Cnidaria > Coral | place: El Islote,Puerto...
CAAATTATTATCTACTACACTTGTTTCTTTCACATCTTGTTGTGACCTCGATTTATATTCTTCAGTAATATGCAGACAATCATTAGTTGACCTTAACTGAGGTTTCAGTTTTAGATTTAATTTTAAATTTTTATGCAGTCGTTTTGTTCTAGTGTCAGTTTGACTTTTTAGCCTGTAGCCTACCAGCCCGATGGTTGCTCTAGCTCCAATTTTGGTCCAACTGGGTTTTTAGCGGGATGTTGTTTTGCATTCCAAGGGTATTGCTGAGTAAACGAAAAAGCTGTTTTAGGCCCAGTTCAGACGCCGACCTCTCATGGGCCGTACCAAATACATTTTCGTTCCTAGGTCGTATTTAAGTGGCAAACTTTGCCGTACCCTGAGATTTTGGCTTGCCTAATTGAAATCTGTACAACTGCCAAAAAACTACGTACTACTTGGTACGGCATATGGGATGTGCGGCGTCTGAACTGGGCTTTATGCACTCACGTGCTATAGTGGAGGGGGAAGTATTTGCAAGAATATTCGGGTGTGTTGTTTTGTCCTCAGAGTATGTCTTAAAAATAGCAAATAAGCGAGGATAAGACTTGTCATTTCAACATAGGTCAAGCACGCAATGCGTGCCTATGTTTACTGTATGTGAAAATACTGAAAATGCAAGGGCTGGAAGGGAATTCAAGGATTGGCCATTTCCGAGTTGCCTCCAGCCTCTTTTTCATAACGAGGCTAAGTGCGAGGGCTTTGCAAATAAAACTCATTTTCACAAGAAAAGTTAAGGTTGCACTTGGCCTTGATTGAAAGTGAGGGTTTTTGGAACTGGGAAATGACCTGTTCTAGCATGAAATTTTTGCCGCAGGTTTTCATTTTGCGATGGTTTTATTTTTTGCAATTTCCAAAACAGATCATGCAAAAATTATTTATCTTTGATATACCCAATAGAAAACAATGCGTGAGTCTAGGTGCCCACAACTGAATAACTCCAGCTTGTAAGGGCCCTTCTTTGATAAATCATAGGTTTACTTGTTGACGGAAGTCTACACGCTCAATTTCTGCTCTGGAAATGTTGTCTCCTTTGATGAGACACTTAAGATCCCCTTCTCTGCCCTCGTATATTACAGTGAAGAGGTGGTTGTACCAATCATACATGGCCCAACCGGCTCCATGTTATTAAATTCAAGTTTTGTTTCGCTATATTTCACTCAAAGAAAGACATTTTAAATTCTCTCAAATTATGTTGTTAATTCTGGTTTTTCAATTGTCAGTTACATATAGGACCAGGGTATTAAGGCATAGATTATTAATCATTTTGTACTGGAAACTCAAATTAAGCAGGCGCAGTTTGTGAGGCGGAGGTCCAATTTTTTGCAACTTTGCTCTTTTTCTCATTGCAGTGATTTCCCGCGGATGTTATGAGTGCCAGAGCAGAGTATCTTTGGAAGACTGTGACACCAAGAGGATCAAAGTTCAGTGTTTGAGTTCCCGGCATTGTTGCGTCTCAGCCATGGCTTACACCACCTCTGGTGTAGAGCCAGAAGATTATGCTAGAGGATGTGCGGCAAACTGTTCGGCTTCTGACCTTTCAATCTGCACCAAGCCTAACATCTCATGTTTAGTGAGCTTTTGTTCATCAGACTACTGTAATGTTGAACTACCGTCCACTGCTCTTCCGGTAGAAATCCTACCCGAACGTGTACCAAACGCCACCAGTGCCTGAGTATAGAGTCGTTTGAAGACTGTCACGCCAAGCGGACCAATGTCAAGTGCTAGAGTTCCCAGCACTGTTTTTAAAAGGCAGCGCATCCATTATTTCTGGTGTAAAGGTAGAAAATCAACGATAAAAATGTAACTTGACGTTTCGATGACTTCATGTCATCATTATCAAAAGTGGAATGTGGAAAAAATTAACATAAAGTTATATATACAAAAATAAAAGTGTGAAAAAAGAAATACATAATTTAATAAAGCATGATTAGCGTGTATATAAATTTAGACAAAAAGTTTCGCGCGAAGCGAGTCCGCTTGAGTGTTCAGTTTCGGTCTTTTCTTTCGAATGTATAACATTTCGAAGATTAAGCACTGAAGCTTGCTTCGGCATTTCTTAAGAATGGTGAAGTTCTCACGAAGGTTGGAAGGCCTTACATTATGTTCGTCCTTATCGAAACGTCAAGTTACATTTTTATCCTTGATTTTCTTGTTGAAATGTTTTTCAAAATCTATTACTATTGTAAAGGTAGAAGGCTATCTTAAAGAAAGGTCGAAAACCTTCTCTTCTCTATAATTTAAATATGCAACCAAACTAGGGGCAAGTGTGCTGTTGTTCCTCAGACTATTGCAATGTTACAATGCCTGGACCACACCACTCTTTTGAAGACTTTAAAACAATAAAGTTTTTGTACTTGAGATCCCAGCCATACCTCGAGATCAAGGCCAGCAGTGGAGCTGGCGTTTATAGCAGAGCTTTTTCTTTGTGTCGGCAGTAATAAAAAATGTGCAAATGATACGTTGCAACTTTGTGCAACTCCCTACCTGGGGCTATGCCAAGCTGACGAGTCCTAACAACGAAGAAACTGCTGCCACTGCCCGGCTGATGTGGCTGTGCGCATGCGTAAGGTACTGCCCTTTTCGTGGGTAATACTACGGGGATGGTGCGGTGAAATATATGTTTCGGATATGTTCAACGTCGAATAAATACACCTTAAACGTTTGCTTCAGGGGAGTGGAATGCAGATTAAACAAAACGTAAACATGCGTTTCAAACACGTTAATTGAAGAGTAAACATAATATTTAAATATTGGTTTCAAACAAGTTTAATGCCGATCAAACAGATCAGAGCTGATACAAATGTTTTGGAGTTCTTTAATTCGAACTTAAATACCTACGTGTTTTACACGCGTTTAATCTTTAAATGGTAACTAAACGTTTGTTTCAGACATGTTTAATTGTGATTAAACAGCTGAAACAAATGTTTTGGACGTGTTTAATGAGAACTTAAGTATTAAGTGTGGGAAATCCACATTTAAGTTAACTTTTCGCTTAAAGTTGGATTTAGTGACTTAAACTTGTACTCGTTTTTGTTAAACCTATGTTTACGACAGGATTAATCCACATTTAAGATTACTCAAATTTGGCGTTTCGCTCAGTGAGTGACTTGCTATCTACTCTTGTGTCATCTACTCCTGTTCCATCAATTTCTTCGTCTCCAGTCTTGATATCGACTAGATGGTGGCCGATTAACGTTTTTAGCAGAAAAAAAGAAAAATGTTCAAAAAATTGGTTGAATTCAAACAATTCTCTGCCGCTTCTCTAAACTTACAATACCGTGGAGTTCGTTTCTCGAACTAGCCTTGCATTATGAAAACAATGGTCGTTTTCTGACAATAACCAACCAAGTATTTGTCTAAACATAAATTGAAACCTATTGTTGTAGCCAAACAGTTAAACAGTGCTCAATTTTAAATGATTGACGCTTTATCAACCTGAAAACGTAAAAGGTTGTTTAAGATAATGAAACACGCAAACGTCCGCCATCTTTAATTGGCTTAAAAAGAAAATTAGCCTTCCTCGTTCCTGGAAGACTAAAGAAGAGCCGGTCTGAACAGGGTTAAAAGGCGAACTTGTGCACTCGTTAGTACTGCCATCAAAAACGAATAGGTGACGTCTTGGGAACGTTTTAGCAGAAAACGTCCTTCAAATTTTCTGTATGGGTGTGCAGTGTTCAATGGTTTGCCACTGCACGGTGGAAGAACGTACGCGTATGGAATAAGTTCCTGTTGTTATGCGGTTCGAATCTAAAAGTCCATTAAATTAACCAATCCTCTTCATTTAGTTTGGCACGTAATTACGACAGCACAGAGCTATTCAGTTTGGCACGCAGCTCAGTGTACCCTTTTGTGGGTGATTTACCTTTCTTAATACTACGTTGAACAGCTTCCACATTTAGAAGACAGCTTTTCGTCTCCGTTGTACGATTGTGGTAGCTCAGTGGGTTACAGAGCTGCACTGGTACCGCACGGTCATCGGACAGTCGTGTCTCGTTCAAGCCTGAACTTTTTCAGGTTCTTCTTTTTCAACTGTTTAAGTTGAGATCTTCACTGCAATGGTCCTCATCATTTCTTATTTCACCCAAAGTTCTCACTTATGATTATTTCGTATCCACTATTTCAAACCCAGATCAGTTGTCTATCGAAAAAGGCGTATATTGTTCTTTTAATTTTCCCTTACAAAATGTGTTCTGGTCAAAATGACGATCTTTGAAAACTCTCAGTCTGAAGGTCACCAGCACTAAATGTACACCGTATGCTATCGTAATACGCATGCGTTTGTATGCCGATCGGAGGATCAAGATTTTGATACTTAATTGTTCATACCTGGCCATCATGCAAAATTATAGCGTGACACTTTGTTCACTGATTTACTGATCCTCGAGCATAGAGAGCTTCCACTAGAAAAAAAATTCCGGGCGATTTTTATAAGAATGGACTGGCCTCCCATCAGTGACGGTAGTTTTTAGTGACTTCAGTGACAGTAGCTGTGGGCTAATATCCCTTACCTCTAAACACTTCCCAATTTATTTTGCTAGAATATTAATATTTGCAGATAATGGCAGCCAATAGATAGGCCCTTGCACTATACAGCTATTTCAATTAACGTTGTCGGATTTTAAAGCCGCGAGTTTACCCGACGACAAAATTGAAAGATACTATGGATAGCTGTAAGTCTTTTGTGATTTGGCTGTAATTTCACGTTATTTTCTGTAGCGGTTAGCCCCAGCTAAGTGTGCTAAATTGTTAATAAATTGCCCATATCACCTTGCGGTCTTAATCGCGTAGGCTTTCCGACAACGTTAATCATGAAATAGCTGTATATGAGACCGCAGATCGGTAGTCACCAATAATTTCTGAATCATAGTTCTTAGACAGATCTTTCTTTTCGAGGATAAAGACTACACAAAAGTGATGAGGCGAAATTTACACTCTCCGAATTGTGCATACACACCTCCGTCTTCATGCTAATTCTGCGCCACCGATCTATGCGGAATTTGACCAACATTTTCTAGGAAAGCTCCTTTTGCCTGTCCACGCTCAGCTGATAAAACAGAGCGTGATTCGAGGTACATTTTGCGGAAAAAAGCGGTTTAGATTTACAAGCGTGCAACGGTATTGAACTTTCAGTTATTTCCTGTTGTTTGAATTCAGCATTTTTACCTTGTTTATTTGGCACTTATAGCTGTAGGTCATGCCACGAAGCATTTCTATATCATGCTCAGTACGTTCGAATCAGAAAAATGTCGAAATTCAGGCTCAGTGCATCTTGGCCGCTTGCTAGAGTTCTCCCACTCCTCTGAATTTTTTTCTGAATACTATCCCGAGAATGGAGTAAATTTGGCCATTATTTATCTCCCTCCCCCCACCCCCCCCCCAACAAATGTTTGTATGAGTGCATTTTTGTGGTAGAAATTGCGGTGCTTTTTTAAGTTCTTGTATACAAAAGTTCTCGGCAAGCTACATCTAGCATCGTAAATGACCTTGGATACAACGTACTCTTGGCTTTAGGAAATATAGTTGAAACGTTTCATACTTCAAATTTGCGCACTGACGACTGCAGGGTCTTGATCTAAAGCTTGACCGCTCAATAACTGTGCATTGCTTGCAGATTTATCATGTGCCAAGAACCTTCGTTTTAACACTAAGCAGAATCCTTTATGCGTACTCCTCAAACTTATCACATGCCAAAATGACGCCTATTGAGGTATTTCCTTAGATTACGTATTTCTGAGGCCCTTGATATTTTTGAAGAAGAAGTCGTGCGTATCGGATTATATACCTACATAAGGTGTCGTTTAGCAGTTTATATTCATTTCTGGCTTTCATTTCCCGGTTAGGTAGCGGGTAGCCCAGCGACGCCTGTTCTCAGAAAAAACAAACAAACAAACAAGCTCCCGCCGTCATAAAAAGAAAGAAATAGAAAACCAAGATGTCGAATTTGCAGTATTTGGCAATATTTATGTTTCTGTTACTTTTGCCAACGGGTAAGTGTTTACTATTATATCAGCGTACGTACATAAGGTACCTCGGTTTTTAGCCGGTTCCCATTTATTAAGTTACAATGAAAAAAATTCGCTTTGAATTCAGAAGGCAGCTGTTTGTCTCACACCGGTATAGTTGCAAAGTAAGTGTTAATAAGATAGCTGTACTAGTCTAAGTCACCGAAAATGGCGAATGTTTAAACTTTTTTCCCTGACTATTATCTATGATTTGTGGTTGAAGTTTTGGCACGAAGTTGAATATGTTTCTAACATAAACGATTTAGAAAGCATCTTAAATAAAACCGAAAGATGAAACATGATAGTATTGAATTTGGTCAGCAATTAAATCTGACCACGCATGCCTTGGTGTGATCATGTTCATTGGCCATCCTTTACATTCTGGACAGAAAAAAATAGTTGGAAGAGCTTTTAAAGTTTCTCATTGGAAATTCAGATCAACATGCACCATTCATTGTGGCAGTTAAGGTTTTTGCTTTCTGTGCCCTCGTAATAGAGAGATTCCACTCTAAGAAATTGATGCCGGGAAAATGTTTGGATGGAATGACTAGGCTCCCATCCAGTTGTAGCCTGCGAATACAGCCGCCGTATTCGCAGGTTAATCCAGTTGGGGAGAATAGTGCCTTTATTCTGTACTTCATGCCGCTGACTGAAAACCTGACTTCAGCGCCGGCAGCTATGAGCCAATAAATCTAGGTTTCAAATTCAGGGCCATGATATTTATGTGTGATTTAAGAAGAAATACCTTGTTTAAACGGTTATCTTAGACTTTTCCTCACCGTGAGATGCAGAAATGTCCTTAGCGGCGCGGAACCTAAGATCATCGCCTTTAAAAGAACAATGCATTTCAGCGCGTGAAGAAAGCGCTCCGTAATGAAGTAAAATAATAATAATTTCCGAAAATGATTTGTGATAACTTCAATTGTATTCGTTCTCTTACCCAAAGAAGAGTGAAGCGCCGAGTAGACTGCACCTTTGTCTCACAAATTTCACGGGAAAAGTAACAAAAAACACACTAATAACTGATCAAACATAAGCGTACAAAAAAAAAAAAGCCATGAAGGCGACTAAAGACCGCAGTTGATGGATGACTAAGATTCCTTAAAACTTGACTGGCAGCAGCATTTGCATGCATATTTATTGTGTCTTGGGAAACAACTTCAACACAAGTTGCTTTCCTTTCTAGAGTCAGCCCTAAGCACATGATTTCTCTTCAAAGCAGTAAGCGTGTCCTCGAACAATTTACGACCAAGGGCTTGGCCATTCCATGATAGGAGCCCAAGAAACCACAAAAAAAACCAACTAAAACGCGTGCATTGGGACATTTTTATCTTGTCCAATCAGGCTGTGGCTTCCTTAACAAGTATTTTCTCAGAATTGGAAAGTACTTCAGTTAAAGATTTTTACATTTTAAGGTGTGCCTCACTTTCCTTTGAGGTATTTTAGTTGCCATCCACCGCCCTTGTAAGCTTGTCGGCACGCCTCATTTCTACATTCAGAAGCTTCGATCGTAAAAGAAGGCGGAATAGAGGACCAAAATGTCAAATTTGCAGCATTTGGCTATTTTCATATTCCTGACATTCTTTCCAGTGGGTAAGGATGAACTTCGTTGCAAAGTTACAAGCCTTAGTATGTTTGCCCTTCATGTACAGCATGCACGTTAAATGTTTCTGCGTCGCTGTTAACAATTGCCTCTAGAAAAACTAAAGATGCTGAGCATACCTTTTCTTCTATTTCGAAAAGCTGCGCCCATTTTTGGCTTTCAATAAGGTTTCGATCAATTGGTTACTAATTACTGGTTAAAACTGTTTACTATACTGATCAAAAAGCATGATCTTTTCCTAACACAACAACGTTCGCCGTGTTTTTGCGAACGGAAATTTTCGAATGCAGCATGTACGAATTAGCTTAGTTTGCGGTGTATAAACAAGCGAAATTCGCTCCAGAGAAAGCAAACATTTTGTCCACGCAATCTTCCACTTTCAAGATCTGCGTAGGTCATCAGTCTACCGGCTACCAACGTGGTTTCGAAACCAAACTAAGCCATGTCCACCTAGCGTTCTTCACGAAAAAGTACTTCTTATTGCGGCAATCCCAGGCGGTCGAATGAAACGTTCACATTAAACGTTATCTTTAAGTACTGCAAAACATGCACATGTGCACTAAATAAATTGGTGAATGGAGGGAATGAAGGGTAATCAAACGTAGAGGCCGAATTCCTAAAAGCTCTCCAAATCCACTTTTCCTCTGTTTTTTTTTTCTTTTTACTTGTGGCAGCAATTTCTCCATTTACCCTGTCCAGTGCTGTTATATACATCATTGTCTTTTCATGACCGTAACTTAATGCTCAAGGTGCCGTTGCAACTTTTTCTCCCAAATTCTCTACTCTAAACTACTAGGGGACACTTGCATGAAAATGAAGGAAAGATTTTTCCTTCCAAGGCTTATCATGACATTCTTCCGTTCAACCATGATGCAGTTATTTGTATTGCAGTAGGACAATTTCCCCTTTTGAAAAATTAAACGTCAGATACCAAAGTTTGAACTTTCCTAGTTGCTTAAAATTCACTGGGTTATGTGTAGTAGCAAATCACGACGCAACAGTAACTTTCTTGTTTCGCAAACCGAGCACTAAACAGTGTGTCCTACCCCCTCGTATTTTCAGCTGGTGATCAGTGCAGTAAATTTCAAGAAGCGAACAATTTGGAGTCATATTAGCAACTTTGTCTTTGTCTTCATAAAAACTGTAGTATTTTTATTTAGTTTTTCAGCGCGACATTTTCAGGATCTCTCACAATATCTCTTTCACAGAGCACGTTCATTGCCTTATTCGCACATTTTTCTCCCGTTAATACCTGTTGGGCTTAAAAAATTCTACATTGCAAAAAAAAGAAAAAAAACGGATTTACAAGGATAGCCAAATCGCAGCAAATATGAAGTAAATACCATAAATGATAACATTTGATCATATTTGGTCAAATTCTACATGCTAATTCCGGGCGACCGATCCATACGAAATTTGACCAACATTTTTCTCAGAAGGCTCCCTTTTTGCCGGTTCGTTCTCGGCTGATAAAACGTGTCAGTTTCAAAGTACGTTTTGCAGAAAAAGTGGTTTAAATTTAGAACGTGCAACGATATAGAACTCTCGCTGATTTCCTGTTGCTTGGAGTCAGCAATTTTTCCTTGTTTATTTGGCACTTATAGCTGTAGGTCATGGCATGAAGCATTTCTATATCATACTCAGTTCGAATCAGTGAACTGTCGAATTAGTTAGGCTCCCCTTCCCCGAATTCTTTTCCTCTAAATACTATCCAGAAAGGCGTATTTTTGGCCATTATCCCCCCCCCTCCTCACGAATCTACGTTTGTATGAGTGCAATTTCTCTGGTAGAAATTGCGGTGCAATTTTAAGTATATCAATTTTGGAAAGCTATATCCAGCATCGTAGATGACCTTGCACACAACATACTCTTGGCTCAGTTTTCGAATATTTTCCCTTCGGAATGTAGTTAGGTCATAAATAGGAAAATATTGAAAACTTGCTTGCTTGAAATTAGCGTACTGATGACTTTAGGGTCTTCAAAGATCTGAAGCTTGATCGCTTAATAACTGTGTTTCACCTGGTGATTTATCATGTGTCAAGAACCTTTTTACACCAAGCATATCACATGTCAAAGTGACGCTTATTGAGGTATTTTCTTAGATTACGTATTTTTGAGGCTCTTGGTATTTTTTTTTTTGAAGGAGAAGTCGTGCATATCGGATGATATACCTACATAAGTTTAGGTGTCGTTTGTCAGTATTGATTATTTTCATTTCTTTCATTTCCTGGTTAAGTAGCGAGCAGGCCAGCGCAACCAGTTCTCAGAAAAAAAAAACAAGCTCCGGTCGTCAAAAAAAGAAAGAAATAGAAAACCAAGACGCCGAATTTGCAGTATTTGGCAATATTTGTGTTTCTGTTGCTTTTGCTTTTATTTGTGTTTCTGTTGCTGGGTTTTTAGCCGTTCAGGCCCATTTATTAAACTATAATGAAAAAATTACGCTTTGAATTCAGAAGGCAGCTGGTTGTCTCATTTTACGGTCGTAAAGTAAGTGGCAAAAAATTAGCTGTAAAATAGTCTAAGTCACCGAAAATGGCGCATTTTTAAACTTTTTTTCCTTACAATTGTTTATAATTTGTGGTTGAAATTTTGGCACGAAGTTGAATATGTTTCTATAACATATAAAAGATTTAGAAAGCATCTTGACTAAAGCCGAAAACGTTTTGATAGTATCCAACTTGGTAATTAAATCTGACCACGCATGCCTTGGTATGATCATGTTCAGTGGTCATCCTTTACATTTTGGATAAGAAAAAAATGGAAAGGCTTTTAGAATTTCTTATTGGAATTTCAGATCAACATGCACCGTTCATTGTGGCAGTTTAGGTTTTTTGCTTTCTGTGTCCTCGTACATAGAGAGATTTCCACTCTACGAAAATGATGCTGGGAAAATATTTGGATGGACGGGCTAGGCTCCCATCCAGCTGGCAAAAACAATGCTTCTGGCTGAAAACCGAACTTCAACGCCGGAAGCAATGAGCCAATAATCTAGGTTTCGAATTTAGGGCCATAACATTTAGGCTTGATTTGAGTGCAAATCTTGTTTAAACGGTTATCTCAGACTTTTCCTCACCATAACTGACTATAGAAAGCGTCCTTAGCGGCATTGAGCGCAAGATCATCGAATTTAAAGAAACAGTGCATTTCAGCGCGTGAAGAACGCGCTCTATAATGAAGTAAAACACTGATAATTTCCATTGATGACTTCTGTGATAAGTCAGCTGTTTTCCTTTTGCCACCCGAAGAAGAGTGATTCGATGAGCCGATTAAAGCCGTAGCTTTGACTCACAAATTTCACGGGAAAAATAACAAACTGAACAACACACCAATACATACAACCGATCAAATATAAGGGTAAAAAAATTTAGCGCAAAGCCACGAAGGCGACTAAAGAGCAGAACTCCTTCTCGCACTCGATGGGTGAGTAGGATTCGCTGAGCATACCTTTTCTTCTATTTCGAAAACCTGCGCCCATTTTTGGCTTTCGATAAGGTTTCGATCAATTGGTTACTAATTACTGGTAAAAACTGTTTACTACATCAAATAGCATGATCTTTTCCTAACACAACAGCGTTCGCCGTGACGGAAATTTTCAAATGCAGCATGCGTTACGATTTAGCTTAGTTTGCGGTGTATAAACAAAGGAAATTGGCGCCAGGGAAGGTAAACAATTCGTCTCCGCCGTCTTCCACTTTCAAGTTCTGCGAATTTAAAGAAACAGTGCATTTCAGCGCGTAAAATAAAATACTCAGTAAAATACTCATAATTTCCACTAATGACTTCTGTGATAACTTCAACTGTTTTCGTTTTGCCACCCGAAGAAGAGTGATACTCCGATCAGAGCCATAGCTTTGACTCACAAATTTCACGGAAAAAATAACAAAAAACACACCAATAACCGATCAGATATAAGCGTAAAAAAATTTTAGAAAGCCACGAAGGCGACTAAAGAGCCGAACTCCTTCTCGCACTCGATGGGTGAGTAGGATTCTTTAAAACTTTGATTGGTAACAGCATCTGCTTGTATATTTATGGTCTCTTGGGAAACAAATTCAACACAAGTTGCCCTGTTTCCCAGCGTCGGCTGATTTCTCTTCAAAGTAGAAAGCGTGTCCTTGAACAGTCTACGGCCAAGGGCTTGGCCATTTCAGGATAGGGGCCCAAGGAAGCGGAAAAACAACAAGAACAACTAAAATAGCGTGACGTGCATTAGGACATTTGTACCTTATCCAATCATACTGCGCCTTCTTTAACAAATATTTTCTCAGAATTGGAAAGTACTTCAGTCAAAGATATTAACATTTTAAGGTGTGCCACAGTTTCCTTTGAGGTTTTTAGTTGCCATTCCTTGCCCTTGTAAGCTTGTCGACACGCCTCATTTCAACATTCAGAAGCCTCGATCGTCAAAGAAGGCGGAATAAAATGTCGAATTTGCAGCACTTGGCTATTTTCATATTCCTGATATTCTTCAGTCCCAGTGGGTAAGGATGAACTTCGTTGCAAAGTTTCGAACCTTTAGTATGTTTGTCCTTCATGTACAGCATGCACGTTTAATGTCGCTGCGTCTCTGTTAACAATGACCTCGTGGGAAATCTAAAGATGCTGAGCATACTTTTTTTTTGCTATTTCGAAAAGCTGCGCCCATATTTGGCTTTTGATAAGGTTTCGATCAGTTATCGAGAATTGGGCGTCAGTCGTAAAATTTCGAATTTCTTTATATTTTGCCCAAGTAACTTCTATAGTGAAGTATTTTCAAAAAGAGCATTAAGAGTTTCGACAGCTTTTTAGTTTTTTCGAAATCGGGCAAAGTTTGAAAATACGGCATATCGGCCTCCTTCGAATAGTGAAACTGGCAGGAAATAACACATTTTTATCTCGCTCGTACGTTAAAACGCGGCGTCGTTTGTTAATGAAACACAAACACAATGTAAACACACTTTAGCTCTTTATAATACAGTAATTTTCTTTGGATAAGCTGTTCAAGTGAGAATGTATCGGCCGTTAGAAGAAAACCAGTTTCAGGTATTTAAAAAAGTAGCAAATTTCACCCAACTTCCACACTACAGAAACCCAATTGGTACGTGGATTTTGGACATGGCATAACAACAGATTTGAAGAAAAACATTTGTAAATTACTGTGTTAGAATATTTCTGGCGGCAATGAAAATTTACACCGTCGAGAGTCCAAAATGTGAAGGGTAGTTAGACACGAATCGCCGACTGAATTGATGACATAAACCGCCGACTGGCTACGCAAAGCAAACGGTAGCCCTTTTCATTGAGGGAAATGCCGGAGAAAACCTTCGCAAAATCACTTAGGGGGCTTGCGGAATAATTTTACATGGTGTTTGCTGAAGTTAAATGCTGTTTTTGAACTACGATCAACACAAGCACGTCTTGTTTTAGTACACGG
>Ga0126336_10001175_pt1 | contig 13050 bp, 6 predicted proteins | sample SidCmetagenome_FD_92530 | JGI IMG/M metagenome (GOLD analysis project Ga0126336, IMG submission 92530) | Coral microbial communities from El Islote,Puerto Morelos, Mexico - Siderastrea C C metagenome | ecosystem: Host-associated > Invertebrates > Cnidaria > Coral | place: El Islote,Puerto...
GAGAATTTGTCTAAATATGATGACATCCTATCCTCAGTGATCACTTCCTTTATTCTTGTCACTTGAATATTCAAACAAGTAGTATTCATGTAAAGAGAAATTTCATTTTCATCGGGGCTTAGGACTTAAAGGGTTAACCCTCTAAGCTCTGACATAAAAATGCATGTTCTCCTAACTGTTCTCCATACATTTGTTATGGAACTAGTAAGGAGAATTTGTCTAAATATCAAGACATCTTATCCTTGGTGATCACTTCCTTTATTCACTTGAATGTTTGAACAAGTAGTGATAATGTAAAGAGAAATTTCATTTTCGTCACTGTTAGGACTTAAATGGTAAACTCTTTTTTCTCTGTCTTAAAGATTAACATTGTTAATTTTCTTCACAGGCATGTTTGACCGGGATAACTCGGGAACAATAGAATTCAATGAATTCTATGCTTTATGGCAGTATGTGACTGACTGGCAAAAAACATTTAGAAGTTATGATAAAGACAATTCTGGAACCATTGACAGACACGAGCTAAAAACAGGTACCTTTGTACTCATTTAACAGTGATTTTAACAGAAAACTAACACAAAACTAGTTGAAATTGAGTACTTACTGGCTTGAAAAATTAGGATGTTATTTTCAAGGAGAAATGTTTTGCTAAACAGCAAAATCTTGAAAGCATTAATTTTGCTAAAAATTGTAAAAGATATCAATTGGGCATGAAGCTAATAATCAGCTTATGTCTGTATCATTCTATGTCATATGGGGAGACAAGACCATTTTCCTCAAGTTTCAAATGTATTAATAGAAGAATATCTTTGCAACATATGTAAAGATTACAGAGACTAAGCGAGGGTAAACAAAATTATATGTCTCAATATTGTTATTTTAATAGTTATTCTATTTCTTATTATGGAAAATCTTTTTGTTTCTTCTTACAGCCCTTACAAACTTTGGTAAGTTGGCTTTTTGTTTTAATAGAAATTTCTTAGCCTGTGTCAGTAAATTATAAAACATAATCATTTTTAATTGATTTTACTACTATTTTTTCATTAAGCTAAGTTTTTGCTTGCATGAAACAATGGGTATTCTGTTTCAGCATAATTAAGGAAGCCACAGGGGCCCCAGGAAGAAAAGAAAGCCAGCAATCTAATGTATGTAAAAGTGGGAGAGTTCACTTTAATTTTCATTTTATTAAGACCTAATAAAGCCAAATTTTATTGTCCCATTGCTGGCTGAATTAAAATTCGTTTTCTACAATGTATTAACACAGGAAGCCCATGGAAAGTCTTCACTGAGATGGATGTCTCAATTTCCAATGCAAACTTAGCCTACGAACAGGCTTCCCGGGGCACTCAGACGGCAAACTTTCCTGAATTTTAGATTGCAACACAATAACCTGTTAATTTAAAAATTATTTTAAAAATAAACATGGTATGCTAATAAATCTGTTCTTGTTGACCTGTAGGATACAGACTGTCAGATAGAATGTATACAATGCTCATTACAAAGTTTGATAAAAGTGCCCAGGGCTCAATCCTGTTTGATGATTTTATACAATGCTGCGTTGTATTACAGGTACTGATAACAAGCTTTTTATTCCAGTACTGAACTAACCAGTAGATTTGATAATTATTTTATGGTCTAATGTTAAATTAGTATTAATTTTAACTACATATACACACGTGCCCTGCGGGGTGGGGTACTCAATTAAGTTTCATATTGGGGTAGGAGAACCTGGCAGCTCTGCTTAGAGGTTCAATCCCTTATAACCTTTCAGATACTAATTATTGTTGTCGAAATGGTAGTACCCCTTTCCTACACTAGAATGTAGCAATTGGACCCTTTCCTTGTCACAAAGGTAAGCCCCCCCCCAAAAAAGATGAAGAAGAACAGCAAGTTATGCCATGCATTTTTATTACACCTGTATTTTTTGTGGAATTTCAGTTCTTCAAAGGCTCTTAACTTTCACTGGTATGTTTTTACAATGCAATTTCTGCCGAAATATCAAAACCCTTTTAATTGGTATCCTTTCACTTGATAGTATATTTTTGTAACCTTTTAAAATACTGAAATATTTTTTTCCCTACCCTTTTTGAGGCCAAGCCTCCCTGTAAACCCCACTATATATCGGGAGTACCCTTCACAACATAGATGTTTATTATTTGATTAAAAAACTTTTTTGTCATCATTTTCAAACTATTTTCTCCTAGATTCTTACAAACTCCTTCAGAAACTATGATAATAACATGAATGGTTGGATAACAATAAGGTACGAAGATTTCCTGACAATGGTGTTCAGCTTGAATCTTGGGACTTGAAAGTTCATGGACAACAGAAGTCAACTGCAGAAAGCAAGATTTGCCAGTTCACAGCAGAAAAAAGACTAACTGCATTCCTGCAACAAGTTTCCTCTGTAAAGTATATGGCGCAATTTTGAACCTGACAAATTTAACTTTTATTAGGAACTTAATAATAGAAGAATTGTAAATTTATCCTGCTTTCAGACACCAGCACAGTGGCTAAACATGTGAGCCCACTGTATCAGCTTATAAAGCAATTATTATTATTATTTGGGATAGAAAGAAGTAACGAGTTTCACAACTGCTTGTGTAGTCATTTAGAACCTAATAATCACTGGCAAAAAGTAAAATATTGGAGAATCGAGTAGTGTTCATTAGAGAGACGTCACACATTCCTGTACAAATGTTTACCAAATGTGGAAATTATAACAAAATCCTCTAAATGTTATATTTGATATGTGTAGTCTGGTTGTATCCTAAACAATTTTAACATAGCAATAGTAACTTGTGATGAAACATCTAGGCTGCATTTGATTTGAATAGAATGATCACTGAAAATATTTGATATTGCAGTATTGGAGCTTCTGAAGTACCAATCAATAGCTGTTACAGTTATCAGCGGTTTTGACATACAAACGAGTCTAGTGGGTCATTCTGCCTTGTATCACATGGTATTGACCCACAAACCTTGTGTGCATGCCTTTTTAAACAAAAGGAAGTTGGACCGCAGGCTCAACTGTAATAACAGCTATTGTGAATATTGTATGTCTGACCAAGTGATTATTTCTGGAATAATCTTTAGTTTTAGAATTTTGAGGGGGCGCAGTGGTGTAGTGGTTAGCGCGTTGGACTTCAGATCTGAATGTCGGTGGTTCGACGCCCAGTCCCTGCCATCGTGTTGTTTCCTTAGACAAGAAACTTTGCTCCACATTGTCTCTCTCCACCCAGGTGTATTATGGGTACCAGTAACCCTGTGATGGACTAGCATCCCATCCAGGGGGGAGTAGCAATACTCTCAGTTGCTTCATGCTACAGAAACCGGGATAAGCTCAGGGCGTGTGGGCCTCCTTGGCTCATGTGCGACTTTATCTCAAGAGTTTTGAAACCAGTGCAAGTAATGCAGACTTTAAGTAACATTTAATATTGTCACAGAAGCAATTGACTGGTTGGTAGAATTTAACGTAACTACGAAGTAGAAGAGTATTGCAAACTATATTGGTTTGTGGGAGGAGAGGTTATTTGGGTTCTTTTGCATGGGGGGAGGATTAAAACTTTTGTCCAGTATCTTTTTAGTAAGATTCTCAGGAACAGTCAAGTGAGAAGGACAATCTCTGAATGTGCAATAAGCGCTGCGTTGAAATGCAAGCAGTGGGTAGGCAGCAAGGAGGGTCTACATGCAAGTTTATAAGACCCTTTACAACAAAACTAAAATCAGTATTTACTTTTTGCAACTCTAAATCCAGCTCAAGTGACCTTACGTTCCCTGTTCTCACAAAGGCAAATCAGAAATGTGAAAGAACTCAAAGGACCAATTTCAAATCTTTTGGCCTTTTACTTGAAGGCTATCAGTTTATTTTCAGCTGTCTTGCAATGCTTTACATCAGTAAATATTCATTTCTGTTCATTTTCACGTTTTATAGTGTTGATCAGATTAAAATTTGTCAAGTGCAGATAAGAAAGTACAAAATGGCATTGCCATATTGATGCTAATAGTTTGGTATTTTGTCTACAAACTAGTAAAATATGTTCTCTTTGAAGTATAAAAACCAGGAATTACTATCATTATGATACTAATAACAAATTTGCTTTCCGTATACAGCTTTGAAATATAAGTTATAATAAGTTCCTGTGCTGGCCCATCATTTTAATTTAATCAGTAACTTCAACTGAACGTTTAATACCATTTTTTTTTACATTGTAGATTAATAGAAACCTTTGTGGCCATTTTTACAGCAATTGAGACAGCTGTTCATTAAATTTTTTTCTGTCAAGTATTTCAATATTTTAAAATCAGTTCTACAAACTGTGTATTTTGGATTCTGTTTGTTTTGGTCTTCCTTTACTATTTTGTATCCCACCACAAAAGCTCCAGTTAAGTCCCCATCACCAACTACTTGACCTGAACAGGACTTTCAATTACCCAGCAACAGTAAAAGTCCAAGATCCATCAAGATCCAGTAAAAGTCCAAGATCCATCACGCCAATCCCATCACACTACAGGCTTCCGTCACATCACTTCCACACTGCTCCTGTCACACAATCATGTCACTCCCGTCATGCCACTCCCGTCACACTACAGGCTTCCGTCGCATCACTTCCACACTGCTCCTGTCACACAATCATGCCACTCCCGTCACACTACAGGCTCCTGTCACATCACTTCCACACTGCTCCTGTCACACAATCATGTCACTCATGTCATACTGTTCCCATGTTCCCCTTGTGTGACTCACCCTTCCTGCTGGCCTTGTGCTTTGCCAAAAAAGAAAGGACAAGTTTAAAAAGTTTAAAAAAGGACATCAATCATGAATAATTCTTGATTGATGTCTTTTTTTAACCTTCAACCTTTAAGAAAAATGAATCAAAGAAGTCTCCCATTTTTAGGTTTCAATTCCATTGCTAGGTAAAAGAGTGGCTGCAACAGTGGGCGAATTATTTGAAATTACGTGACTCCCAGCAACAAATTTTTGCTTAAATTGTCATTTACGACAACTTTGAAGAAAACCCTTCAATTACAAAAGCCATAAGATTAGAGACATTTGACAATCCTGCGTGATTTCAACCAAAAAGTGCTCTTCCCCTTTACTGCACTGCAAATTATGAAGTTAATGGTGAAGATATAGTTAACCTTTACTTTGCAATTTATATGTTAAATTATTTTATTATTTTTAATACTAATCTGCCAATAAATAATATAAAGCTGCATGTTAAAACGTTCAAGACCTCTTTTTTGTAAATAATATTAATATGATCACTTAAGATTAATCTTGCCTGCAAGCAAAGCTGGGTGCTGGAGGGCTCAGCCCTTAAATGTTTCCATAAAATAATAAAATATTCTTAATAATAATAACAATATTAGAAATTTTTTTAAAATTAAGTGATTATTGCTCCTTTTCCTCCTAACTTGAATTGACTACGGTGGTTGTTTTAAAGGCCAATGTTGGAGATTTGAACTTGTTGAAGGTGAAACATAACCTGCAAATAAAAATAAATGAGAATAACTTGAATAAGTGGCCATTTGCATCAGTTATTTCATCAAAGGATAAGTTTCTGTTTGGTCAGTTTATTGCAGTTTTTACATGGTAACTGCAAGAATTGAATTCATCTCAAGACCACTTTATCCTTGTATTCATGACAAGGGCAATATTTTGCTTCAAGATGAAAAAGCCAAATGTATGTGTAGAGGGATCACGCTTTTCATCCCAGATAAATACAACTGTTTCTAGTCACTCCATGTCAAAACAACATATCATGTAAACAAGGAGAGTGTGTCCTGGCAGAAAAGTACTGGTAGGGCTGAGCTATCAGGGACGAACTCAACTCAGCATTCACACACACAAAGCCTGAGTGTTAATCATGCAATGTGATGGACAGACAGAGTATAAAGGAGGAATTCATTAATTAATAAAATAATTAATGGTAAAATGTGCTAATGATTCAAACTGTTTGTATGAGTCTGCATAATAGCACTACAGTGTACAGAATAAGACCTCAAAACCCTGAACCAACCATAATTACTACCAACATCCTACTCACCACTAGTAGCAAGTGATTTGCTACTATTGTAACTGGACATTGCCTCATGGATATGTTGCCTTTCACGATCCTGTAAACGACAACAAAGGGGAATAAGCAACTCAAATGAAGCAATGCTGAGTTTAGTTCTTTTGCTATAAGGCACATAAAAAATTATAATTTGTGACATGATTTGCTTGAATAAGTTTCTCGGCAAACTTGGCAATAACTCAATTTAAGCTTCATGTGCTATTTTTTGAAAAGGGGTGTTTATTCAATGGCGTGATTATGTAAGGAAGGCAATAATCTGAGTAAGCTTCGTGGGTTATTCCTATGAAACGTTCCCTCAAAATGGGAGTAATATTGTTCTAATGGGGTGGTCATTATTCAAGGGATGCAATAATTGGATAATCTGTTTAAGGTTCATGGGTAATTTCCATGAAAAATTTCCTCAAAATGGAGATGATTATTCAAGGAAGGCAATAATCTGAGCAAGCTTCATGGGTTATTTCAGTCTGTGAAAGGTTACAGCAAAATGGGGATGATTATTCTACTAGGGTGATTACTGGTGCCAGAGGAATGACTTTGATATACTACCCTTGGCCCAGTTGTTTGAAAGCCTATCAACTCTAACCTGGGATTAAAAGTTAAACAACAAAACCTGTGGTTTATCAAAGATAGGCCCTTACAAGCTGGACTTAATCAAGCCATTAGGTTCAAAAGCTATGTGAATTCTTAACATTTTTCTGTTTTCGAAGTAGCAATACATCTGGCAAAAAAGAAATACCACAAGAACTTCAAACCAAACTGTAGTTGAATTAAAACTGAATTCTCCTACAGCCCTCGCATTTTCGGTATTTTACAATACAGTGGGAAATGGAGTCTAGATTTTTACAGGAGTCAAGATTCCTACTCAAGGTTTGATTGTGTAGTTCAAATGCCTCTACCTTGCCACTGTTGAGTTCAGCAATGGCTGTAAGAATCTGTTGTCTGGCATCCTTGCGAGTGACTCCAATTTCACTGAGATCTCCATCATTAAGGGTAAGGAAAGCTTCCATGTCAACCTAGCAGTAAATAAAGTATTGAATGTTACTGTCCTACGCTTCTAGCGTGTGACGGAAAGAAACCAGAGAAAGCTTGTTTGGTAAAGAGATAGCAAAGCTTCTGCGTGAGTGTTCTGGAAGAGATCGTAATTTATTTCCTTCTGCATGACATGGTGCATAATAGGGCCAGTTTTTTATGATCATTGGATCAAAGGGCTTCATAAGCAAAGCAGTGAATGTGGAAGTCGATAGAGATAAACAAACCTACTAAAACAACATTTGTGTATTTAGAAGGAAATCCAAAACAGAGCCAAAACCTAGTAAACAGAGTCTCAGAATCTCATAATAATGGGACATTGCACAGCTCTAGCAATGACAAAAAACACTATATGAAAAGTTCCCAGCAATATCTAAAACCCTTCTGGAGGAAACATGTTTGCCAGTCACAAAAACCAATGGAAATAGAGAAGAAGACAAAATAGGGCATGAAGTCGAATGACAGAATAAAAAAAATTGTATTTCTAAAGAGCTGAGAAGACTCCAACGGTTGTAAACAAATGCAAATGAGCTAAAATGTGCCTGCATTTTGTATGTGGTAGTTAATATAAATTTTATAGAGAGTTTATGATTAGTGAGTGAGTGACAAAACTCCCACCAACTGCAATAAGTCATTCATTCTGCCGGCACATTCCCAACTTCAAAATGAATAAATAATTCTGCTAAGATGATCTTGTAAAAACTACACTAAACAAAACCAAAATAAATAATCTCTGCAGGGAAGACACCATTTCATTGCATACCTCTTGCTCTTCAAATATTGGATGGTACTTTTCTAACGACAGCTTCTTTAGTATAATTTCAATGTCATCTGGAATGAAAATTGTCATAAAAGAGACCAGTTTGAGTACCACTTTATTGAATTAATATGGTTTAACAAAATCCTTTCAGTTTAATCACTCGATTTTGTTGAAGATACAAGAAAGTGCAGCAATGTTGATCAATTTGTTATTTTTTAACAGCCTCTTGGTAAAAGTAATCATCTGTTTTGAATGGTTCTTTACTAACTAGGCTATTTATACCTGCAGTGTTTTTTGACCAAATTTTTCCGTGGAGTTTTTGATCGATCGACCAGCTGGACCGTCTATTTCATATCTGTCTGGAGTTTTGTCATGTTGTGCCGGTTGTGTTGCGTTGTGTTGTGTTGTGTTGCGGTTAGCTGTGTTGTGTTGTTGTGCCGGTTGCGTTGCGTTGCGTTATGTTTCGATCTGCTGTTAGCTCACATCCTAGGAGAGAGCTTGCAAATGTAAATTACATGCATAAGTACTTTTTTCACAGAACACACATCATACCTTCACTGTAGTCGAATACATTTTTATAACTGTATCTATTTCTTGAACGTGATGAGTGAGACTTGCTTGTATCATCTGCATGGCCTTGTAAGGAGGAGTAACTTGATTCCTTTTGTAGAGAGGTGGATGCCTCGACTGGTGCAGATTGTACAGGAACAAGCGTGGGCGAAGGACTAAAGCCGCCTCTCCCTGCCTTATGCCACAATGCAGAGGACATGGCAGACATTGGGTTGAATGTTGAGTCTACAACAGGACTTGATGCTTTTAATGTCCTACAAAAAATTAGTTAGTTATTTCATTGGCCTGTGAAGAGGCCTCCTGATGGGGAATAGGGTGAAAACAAAAAAGATCATGAGGGAAACAAGTGGAGGGAAACCTGCTCATTGAACTTTCATGCCCCCCCCCCCACCCAAGCCTTTCTTTTCACCTAATTTGCCACTGCAAAGCCCACTCACAGGTTATTATTTTGTCAATTGTGCTCTCTCATCTAATGGTGGGAGGGGACATAATAAAAGCAATCAATCATGGGGCAGTCAAGTGACATGTAGCAACTTTTCGAGCACATATTTTGTCACAAAACAGCACATCAGATTTTTGATACTGACTTGGGAATTAAAGATTTTGATATTAAGATCACAAAGTGAACAGGACTAAGAAAAAACCTAACTAAGTGTCACATTTTGGAAAACATATAACAGACAATCAACACCACAGGGATAAAGCTTCAAAATAGGTTTGAATTCATAATAAACTGCAAAACGTGAAAGAAGTACATAATCCTTTCATCTAAACGGTCACACCCTGTTTCACACGTTAGAACCACAACCACCCTGCAGACTAGTTAAAATGTTTAAAGGGACTCCTTAATGGATGGCATGATGTGGTAACACTAAGAAAAGAGATATTTTTGTTTCTACTAACTTAGAGCCAGAGTTGTTAGATGCAGATGAGTAGAAGCTTGCTGTGGAGTATGATGACTCAGGACTTCCAGTAAAGTTCACAGTTTTCTTTGAAATTGGAGACATTACTGCCCTCTTTTCTGGATAAGCACTGATACTGCTCTGTAGAGACAAAACAAAATGGCAACATGAACAAACGAGGAAGCAACACACATTTCAGAGCTCCACTGGCACTATCAACCTCTGGTGTCTGAGGAAGGGGTGCAAAAAATTCCCTTTTGGTGACACAGTTCTACCACACGAATTTTTGCAAGGAGAGTGAGCCACGATAAGTTTTTAAGAATTTTTACAATACACAACTACAGAACTTGAAAAAGCTGGCCAACATTTTCAAGTTGTAATCCACTTCTATCCTGGTGAACTGTGGCCCAGGACGTTTTTTTAATAGTTTTGCTGTATTAGTACAATGTCTTTAAAAAGAGATGGACCATTATTTTTAGGTTTTCATTAATGTGAATGTGACTTCTGGCTTTTCAGAGAGCTACCAAAAACAGCTGACGTTATTTTAAGAGTTAGGGACAATGGCTTTACATCCCTGCCCAAAGAAAGGGATGGCAAATGATAAATTTGAGACTTTGCGAGACGGCGAGACAATCATTTTCTTGTGCGAGCCCAAGACCCTTTCAATTTTTCAATTGCAAGACCAAGCTTTTAGTGTTTCTCAATGCGAGCCCAAAACTTTCTAGGAAATAAAAATTCAAACGTGAAACTTTCAGATCAGTTTCAGGACACATATGATGTCACCTAAATATGAGAACAAAACAGTAGCCTTCTAAAGAGACAAGACTCCAGGTGGCTTCACAAAAAGATCAAGATCAAGATCCTGAATCAAAATCCCGAATCCGAGACTGTTTTGCTGAAAATTCGAGACTTCAAGATGCAAAAAATCCCTCAAAAAATGAGACTGCAAGATGGTTACAATTCAGGCAAAAATTTTGTGAGACCATAATTTTTTGTTAAGAGATTTTGCCACCCCTAAACCAAACATCTGAACTGAGACAAGGTGTTGAACACTTGTTGTGGTTTATAAGAAAACAATTACTGGTGGTAAAAAAATTACAAACATTTCATAATCACATCTGACTAGCCATTTAACAAAAAAGGAAGATACTGCTTTTGGATTATTTTCAGTTCTAAGTTCCACATTTTCAATTCATACGTTAATACTCAAAATAACATTTTGTCATCAGCATTCCTCATTTTTTTTACATTACTTCTCTTTGATAATTCTTAACAGTTATAAGACACTGGACTGATAAATAAAACAGCCTGGAATGCGTGAAGCGATAGGGGTATTCTTTAGAACATTGAAGTTTTAAAATTTAAGAAGATGTAATTAAGCTTCAATAGATTAGACTAAAATGTTTACTGTATTTAAAATTTAAGATTTAAAATAAAAAGATTATCTGATGACTGTTTATCTGGTTATAAAAAATTAAGTTAATTATTACAATGTTATCCAGGTTGTCCTCAAAATACATTTTGTGAACATCAGGGATGGATTCGCCATTCACGCAAAGACTGGGTACCTACACGATAAAAAGAGTGCAACTTCAGGCATGATTAAAGCATCACTAAATTATCGTCAGTGAATGAAGTAGCTCAAGCTTAATTTTACTAGTGCATTAAACTTTAAATATTTTGGATTTAATTAGCACTTTTTACAACCACCTGATGAAACAAATTTGTTAAATTGTACTCAGTATCTTCATAAGACTGAGGTAAAATCAGAAAGGGAGAGAATTATGTCTTGACAAATTGATAATCTGTCCTGAAAACAACATTGATAACCTGTCCTGAAAGCAATTATATATTGTCAGATTTATCAACCTTTTATTATTGTCAATGTGGACTGCTACTCAATTGAATTGGACTTATCAGCAACTGCAGGTGTTGTAAGTGTACAACAAACTGAACCATGGTGCGGTATTCCATCATCTCTTGAAAATGGTGCTATGTACCCCCAAACAATAAGCACCATTTGCTGGTTGCTGCTTTCATGGAGGGAGAGGTGTGGCAATTTCAAGCTTTTAGTGGTAATTAATTAACCCTTTCACTCCCAGAGTCAGTTATGGAGACATATTAAGGTGATTCTATTTTCAGAGTCTGTGGATGAAATCCTGTGGTGTAACCATTCAAATGAAACTTCTTCAGCAGTACTTTCACATGGTACTATATATATTTAAGTATTTTACAAAATGAAATTGGGATTCGTCTTGAATTTTGATTTTAGGCGCTCTTGGGAGTGAAAGAACTGTAGTTAGAGACCAGGGTAAACTAAGAGGCCAGGGAACCTGTTAAATGAGGTCCAGGGCCAATATTTATAATGGTACTTACTGGGCCCTGAGGTGTTGACTGATCATCAAGATTGTCATTGTGTTGCCGGCGCTGCATTCTTGGTAACTCAAATGAAGAGGAGGGGAGGGGTGGAGGTAGAACAGGTGTGATGACATCATCTGGCAGTTTAGTGACATGTGACACCAATGGCTGAAAAGTATTAATTATCAGACGTGGTAATTATCAAACCTATCTCAGCTTAGATTTTCTTGATGTTTAGACAATTTATCCCAAATACAACTACAAGAAATGTAAGGAGACCACTGAGGAGAATTTGTGTATACAAGGACCAGAAAGGGTTATACATCATGTGTAAAGTTAAACTTCCTCCTAGAAGTGGAACACCCTTGGAACCATGGTTAAATGAGGCTAAATGTAATTTAACCAAGTTAACCTACGACAAGCATACAGTTACCAAGCATTGGTAACCACAGATCAGCGGTTGTTCAGGTGCTGTCATGCTCAGTTTGTGTAGTTTTACTGCAATGGCAGGCTGTGACTCCCTGCACATGTTTTGTCAGTCTAGGTATTTTGCGGTGTTCTTCTTGTTTTTCTTCCCCAGCCCTACCTCTTCTTATTTTTTGTTTTATTTCCTTATTTTTTCTCTCCACTGACTAAGTCAGTGTTACCGGTGCTGGGGCATGTGGGGCTCATGACCGGGTTGCAAGGATTTGCCAGCAATGAAGTAGTCCATCTGGGGGCCAGCTGACCAAAGTGGAGGCCCCTGGATATCCCAGGCACCCAACCCCCATTACGGTATGCGAGGCAGCTGTTTGCTGAAGAGAGTTATCCACTCTAGAAAGGAAACATGATCACCACTCTCTCTGACACAGACACTATTAATGGGACCAGGAACAAATGCCAGTTTTAGAGGTGTTTGTCTCAAAGTGAACTACATTTCAGGCCCTACAAGTAAGAACTCTCTATCAGAGATTGTATATCTTTTCTACCGAAACTTACCAGAGATTGGGGTCTGATTCCTCCAGTCCGTTTCAATGCAGAGTCTGTGATGACTGTAAATGCATGAACATACGATGAAATACTTAAGTATAGTGACCAGGTGTGTGAAAAAGTCTGATATGGAGAAGTGAAACCCAACAAAATACAGCAACTAATGGGCTATGAAAATGTGGCTGTATTAACAGGCAAGTCGGATATGCAGGGTTTTCAGATATCAAAATGATGAATAATAATAATTTTTATAATTTAATAATAAACTTATATAGCGCTATAATTTATAAAAATATTCTAATGCGCTTTACATGAAATTCATAATTTAAGTAAAAATAGGATTAACTAAAAATTTACATGGATTTCATCTAAAAATTTAATA
>Ga0126336_10001176_pt1 | contig 13048 bp, 7 predicted proteins | sample SidCmetagenome_FD_92530 | JGI IMG/M metagenome (GOLD analysis project Ga0126336, IMG submission 92530) | Coral microbial communities from El Islote,Puerto Morelos, Mexico - Siderastrea C C metagenome | ecosystem: Host-associated > Invertebrates > Cnidaria > Coral | place: El Islote,Puerto...
AATAATAATAATAACGGTTTGTTAGTAAAGTGTTTCCACAAATAGCTCTTGACCTACTAATTAGAGAGATAACTAATTAGAAATATAACTAAATTTAGTCCAACATAGGGAAATATAACTAAATTTAGATCAATTTAGCAATCATAATTTCAGCTGGCCTGTTTAAATGACAGTTAACCTTCCTGCCTGTTCTTTGTCATTTCTACACAGAAGGCCAAGGTGACCAGCCGACAACTTACACAGCGTTGTTAAACGATCTTGAGAGATCAAACCCTAAGCTACTCGGTAGGTGATGATAAAAAACTGTTTTGATGACTTTTCCAGTTTGCCTATGGGAAATACCTATGTATGTCCCTGGTTTGCCTAAGTTTTCCGATTGCACAATACTGAGCTCCGTAACCGGTTCAAGACCTTCAACAGTCAATAGGTTTTTGCCAATCGAGGAAATGTTAAATCTCCATATTGTAACAGCAATGAAATGGCAGGTGCCAAAACTGACCGTGACGTGGCTTAGCTACACGCGTTTTCCCGCGCTTGGCGGTTGCATGCCAGTTTCCCGCGCTTAGTATATCAGTGGACTGTCGCATGCTTTTCCCGCGCATCATGTACTAGTGGTTAGTAGCTTAGTCCCAGTTATATGTTTACGTACCCCGCTTGCGGGCTGCTTTGAGTTCTGAGGACCTCTGAGTGGTTTTTCGGCGCATATTAATGTGTCACTAGTTTGCATTTGTTGTGAGTTGCCAAATGTGATCCTTTGGCTTATTTGGGTTTGATAAATAGAGCACTGGAAACCGCACCACTGGCTTTGAATGCAATCGGGAACAGATTTCTTGTAATTTTTTTGTCTGCGTGGCGGTCTTTCCCGTGATCACAGAAGTCGCAAACTAGAAACGTTCAAACTACTGAGCCTGGTAAAAAGCTGGCTCCTTGTAGCATACAGTAGAAAACAAATAAAAGGATCAACTGAAAAAAAAAAAGAAACCATGGCTTAGGCTTTTGAGCCTTAGTATTTTGTGGGCGTGTGTGTCTGGTTTTTGTTTTCAGTTGACCCTTTTGATTTTAGTTTGCGATTTTAACCAGGCAGACCTATATCCAGGGAGTTACCACAAATGAAAATGCTCAACATGTCGAATTTCTGTTATTTCTTTAAGTCCTTTCAACGAGCAAATGTTATCCTCTCTGCGGGACGATTGTACAATAAGCTGATGTTATTCTTTTCACATGCAGCTCGCTTGGAGACGCTATCAAAATCCTGTTCTGATTCCACACCTAAATCCGAACAAAGAAAGGAATCAATGTGGAACACGGCTGCCAAGATACGCAAGCTGAGGAGTGGAATCCCAAGTGCGGAACGCAAGAGAGCAGAATCTATCCCCTCCTCCAGAGGGGACATTAAAACGCTTGGTACCACTCCCTCCCCACCAGGAAAAAGCCGCCAAAGAAAGGTCTCCAGGAACTGAAGGTGTTGCGGGATATTGAATACAAAGTTTTAATAATATAACTATTTGTAATAAACAGATCTTCGTTTTACAATTTTGGCTTAGTGTTTTCTATATGCGAATGATTTGTGAAGAATTTTGCATCATGCATCTGCAATGGCTTCTCCTCCACTGCCTCTAACCTAAGTGAAAAAAAAATACCCCAACTCACTTTTCCTTCGAAAATCTTCAGGCGTTCAATTTTGGACAAAACTAAACGTCTGGAAATTATAATGTCAAAACTTTTGCACGAGAATCTCTTTCCGCTGGAATATGATAAACATTGAACATCGCATCAATACAATTGAAAGTATACAAAACCCATCATTTAATTTTCGTAGCATCGTATTTTTGGCTTCAAAGCCCCTTCGTGGAGACTGAAATATTTTTTTCTCTTGGGTGGCAAAAGAATGATTTGGACGAGTATTTGTCGTATTTTTGTTATCATTCACTGCAGTTGGTTTTACTGTAGTCTGTACTATGTGTTTAAGTTGGACAAATTACGATCAACACTGATAGCTCATTTCCTAGGCATGCTCCAAGTAACTCGTTGCATCATTTACAAAGAACGCAAACGGTTCGCACAGGTGAATAAATAGCGCCCAAGTCATCTGCATGGCACAACACTAACAGCCCTTAACAGTCGATTTGCTGGACGCATTTACCACCCTTACAACGATAATTTTCCAGTTCCTTAGGAAGATAAGTAAGAAATGCAACGTGAGGTTAGCAAGCCTGTGTGCAGCCATCCGCTCTTCCAAAGAAAAACCGGTGAGTGGCCCCTCCGATTTTTCTTGAGAAGAGCGGCAGCTATACCCACGCCAGAGAAAAAATTACAGATTACAAGTAGTTATGAAGTGTAGTCTACGTTTAAAATTTATTTAACCTTCACAAACAGCACATGCTCTTATTAAGGGGCGGTCTAGACGGAGGTGGGAGAAGGCCTGAATAGGGGAGGTTTGTTTTTCATCTGTCAGAGAAAGTAAGGTCCGAGAGGCCAAAATTGGTTAACGGCTGAAACCTTCTTACTCCATCACCCCCCTTTCCTGTTGAAAACTTGGTCCCAAACTTACAAGAAGTTTGGATCCGCCTTGTTGTGTCACTGAGCCTTGGACTGCAACCAGATTCAATTAGTTTTTGAGCTCACAAAGGCAATTGGCATTCGTTGGAACGACTGAAAGGAAAAAGCTGATTGTTGACAAAATGAGGCACAAAAAATGTTTTACATCGTTAAGATAAAATTGAACGTGAAGCCTTATCTTTTATTAAAGATATATCTATTTTAGCCTTGCATGTACATGTAATATTGAAGATGTTTTCACTATTGAAAAAAAAATTGCATCCTCAACCATAGTGCTCATTTCAAGTCAGTTCTTCGGATAAAAACTAATAGCTAATAACTTGGCCTGGAGGTTGTTTCTCCCTTTACAGGAACATTTTTGCTCCTCAACATAGATGGAAAAGCTTTTTTATGCATGGCTTGACATACAATTAAGTGCGAAAAAAGGTACATGTAACTACCAAGTTCTGGTTGTCAAATGTAACATCAATTCCACATCCCATGATACGAAAGTGACTAAATTTGAGCCTGCGTTATGTGCCTGAGTAACCTAGCCCAATTCCACTTTTGCCTCCAGCCCCCCGGGATAACTGGAATGCACGCGATCGCTCAAACTCTTTCTCCAGATTTTCCATGAGTTGTTCAGTCTGCGGGTTGGAACTATCTTCTCCAGCAGCAGCGCCACCCTCTTCACCCTTGATACCCATCAAACGCCGAAATTTAGCTTGCATCTCCCCTCCCTGGTCATTACTGAACTTTGTACTGCTCCACAAATTTGATTTTGCTGTGCTACTACCGCTGTCAGTAACCTGTTACGAAAAAACAACATTTGTTGAGTGCTCTTTAGTCTACAGTTGTAACTAAAAAGATGTCACTTGAAAAAACTGTGTGAGGCTGATCAACTGTTTGTGTATTAGTTACAATTCATAACCAAAAGATCTCAAAATTATGCAGACAATACTTTAACACAAGCTGTATAATTTTTGTTCAACGTGCAACTTGAATCAAACATAAAAAGTACTTGTACCACCTTACAGTTAACAGTTGCTAAATAAATCTTAGCCTCTGAATTGCTCTCCTCTCTGGTTCGGAAGCACGAAATTTGTGACAACCGTAACCTCTGTCAAACTTTCCACCATTAAAATCATTTTAGTCATGTCCACATTATATTTTACATCTATAATTATTTCCCTGGTTGCCAGAGACTTTTCTCACGTGCTTGAACGTGCGCGAACATTTCTCACATTTTCTTTTGAAGTCAACTTTCAGCCGACAACTGCTTGGCGAAAACCTGTGGTCCCCAGGGTGTTATTTCAGCCACTTCTGCACAAATAGGTTGTCCATGACCACTCTTGACTCAAACAGCAATACTATAGCTACTATTTATGCTGGTACCCATAACATAAATTATCAATTTCAAAGCGGGACAGAACTTCTGCACTTGCCCAGCCACCCTACCACCAAGCTACAGTAGCTTATAACTATTTTGTCATACACACCTCGGTTTTTTTGCCACTCCACAGCAGTTTTCTTTTCTGTTGCTGTACAGCATATTGATGAGGGTTAACAACTGAAGGGTTGATATAGCTGGGCATGTTTAGCACTGAAGCAGCCTCTTGGGCCTGTTTTCTTAGTGACTCAGCATGAGCCGCTAGCTTGGCCTGGACCTCTTCAGATGTCAGTGGACGTGCAGGCTTTGGAAGCGTTTCCAGGCCAGTTAAAGAGGCTATAAGAGTAACAATTAGAGAATATAGTTTTTGGTCTGCATTAGATGAGACATTGACGTGCCAACATCTATATTAACTTTAAGTACAAATTGTTGTACTGTACTTCTTAACTACTTTGCAAAATTATTAAAAAAAGAGAACACATTCCAAGGCAAAAATTAATTCAGAGGAAAAACTGAACTTGTTCGCTTAAATAAAAATTGTCAAACTTGAGAAAACTGTACACGTTGTGTGTTACACTGCAAGAGAGAGGCCATTAGTGACTACTGCTTGTAGCAATAATATACTACCCTCTTTATTTTTATCTTTGTGTACTTGAAGGGCTGCATTACTGTATGACTTGTGAATAACTTGGATGAATGTGTAAGGTGCTATGTCATGAGATTCCCATGTTTGTCCCTCTAAGCCTTAACAGTGGTGAAAATCAAATTTGTCTTTAAAAAAATAATAATAAATAAATAACGGTTTATTCACAGCATATCCATTTACAATACAAATGGCTCTTCATCTGAGAGCTAAACCTTATGTACATGAATCGGCCCCTTAATGTACATGTACATTATCAACACTTGTTCAAACATTCAAGTGATGAAAACAAAGAAAGTGATCACCAAGGATGAGATGCCTTGATATTTACCATAGACAAATTCTCCTTACTAGTTCCATAAGAACTGTATGGAGAACAGTAAGGAGAATATGCATTTTTATATCAGGGTTTTGTGGGTTAAGGGACAAACCTGTACTGAAATAAAAAGGAAAGCTCTTTTCTTGACATGAAATCCTACAACACCAGGGTGAAGTCAACAAGAACTTGAAAAACTTGGCCTTATTAAAATCTTTTAGGGGCAACAAAGCCCCCCTTTACCAGTACTGTTTCACACAATCAAAACACTAAAGAGCTGGTTTTCTCTTCAATGATATCTGCCATGTGTGATTTTCTTTTCCTTTCCCTTTCATCCACTGTTCAACATTGCAAGATTCTCACTAATGACAGGGGGTGATTCGGGAAAGGTGTTGCAAAACCTAAAGTAGTAATTATTGTTACTAACAGCCATTCAAAGTACATGTACAACTTATAATTAAAGTATGATAGCTCCTACCTTTTACGAACACTTTCTTGTCATGACTTGGAGAACTGGCTCGGTCATCACGTGCTCGGTCATCACGTGCACGGTCATCCTTTCGCTCTCTGTCCCAACCCCTACCCCTGCCATCCCTGCCTCTACTTCTATCACGATCAACATCTCTGTCCCGGCGTCGGCTTGAGCTGTGATCACTACTGGCTCTCCGATCTGTAAAGTGGAGAAAAAAACACACACATATATCACTTTTCCTGTGGACCCACCTTACAAAGGGCCAAATGGGAAACAGTCTTTCAAGGGTAGACAGGCAGAGAGGCTCTATTGTAATCTAAACAGGTTTGGGATAACTGGGCACAAGTGGGACAGACAAACAAACAGACAGACTTCACATACCTCTAGAGTTTCTAGCTGGGCTTCTCCTGTAATCCCTCTTTCTGCGTTTTTCAGGTGACCTAGAGTCACTTCTGTCGCGTGACCTACTCCTACGTCTTCTCCTATCAGGTGACTTGCTCCGCCTTCCTTGTGAATCTCTGCGTCTAGGTGAGTGGCTATCCCTCTCTAAGGACTTTCTAGTCCTGGTCTCTTCCTTGGGAGAAGTCCTCCCCTCCACTTTATCAGGGGATTGAGTGCCACGCCTAACTGGTGAATGCTCCTCATGTGCACTAACCCTGTCTTTGAGGCTTTTCTTGTGTAGTGGACTCTGTTCTTGTCCATCCTTTTCAGTACCAGATTTATTCTTTTCCTAAAATCAGACAATTGCAACCTTCAGAAAAATTGGTTAGTATGTTGCCCTTGAAGATGTATCATCAATTATCAATTTATTATTGCAAAAGGCTGATGATGTAACTGTTCGGCTCAGTCAATAGGTTAGTGTTGCATGTTTCAGCCTAATGCACCTATCAGTGTTAGCCTTTGAAAACTACCCGTTAGCCTTCCACGTAAAAAAAGTCTTCATTCACAGACGACTTATTTTCAAATCAAAGGACTTCAATGATGGTGACCTCGCCTTTAAAAGGGAACAAACCGACCTACTGAGTAGAGCATATATCTTCATTTAAAATATTTCATTCCTGGTTTCTTCATTTTGGGCACAAGTATTGACTTCAGAACTCCAACTTCCTTCGAAGGTCATGTTGGGACTGGCACTAACTAAGCACATGCAATATCATTTTTCCAAAAAATTCAGATGATCACCCTCATACATTTCACTATTCTAGCAGCACAAAATGCTGCAAAACAGCACATGATAAAACAGCATTGACTAAAATCCCTTAACAACAACACCACATATGTAGTTAAGGGTGTCCCCCCCCCCCCAAGCCATTACATTTTCATTTTAATGACCTTAAAGGGGCATTGTCACGAGAATTTTGCAGATTTTTGGTCAAAACTGTGCTAAAATTATTGGTAGCTAACTTTATCCATGCCCAACATTGTTTGAACATTTAAAGGAACATATTAACTTAATTTCATTAACAGAAAACAAACCATGACCATTTAAGATAGATTTAATGTCAACACGCTGAAAGAATTTGAAAAGTTTAGCCTAATTTTTTCAAATTGTAATCCATTTCCATCCGTAGCAACAGACGACAGAAAATAGTTTCTGTGAAGTAATATAGTCTTTGAAAACAAAACTAGACCATTCTTTGTGGGCATTCATTGATGTGAGGACATATTTTTGATTTCCAAGGTTAACTAAAATAGCGTGACTATGCCCCTTTAATACCATCTGGGATTTAGGATTCTCTTCTCAATACATTGGTTTACTGTTTACAGCAACACTCACCTCAGAAGAAGCCCTCTGTGGCTCTGGGCGGATGTCACGACCAAACTCATCAATATGCCGTCCACTGTCTCGCTCATTTGTAGACTAATGCAATGTGAGTTATCAAAGAGTGTGTTAAGCTCAAAGAGTAGAGTGCACACACAATTATCATGCTCAACAAAGTAACAAAAAATCTAAGTTTTTTCAAAGTAGTAGTGTTGCTTCATCATCACTGAGGATTTCGTTTTTTTTCCCCTTGATTCCCCTTTTCCAATCCAGGGTCCAAACTATTACTGGTGAGAGTTTATGGAATTCCAGGTGACTTCTATAAAGGACCCTATAAAATTACATGTACTTAATGTTGTTTTCACCGCGGTTTCCACCTAAAATGTCAACCAAAATTCAGAATTTTTCCAAGAGTCTAGAAAGAAAAAACAAATGAATTTTCAAGTAGTTTTCCAGGAATTAGGGCGGCACCTTTAAATTCCTAGAGCAGTGTGAACTCTGGTTTCATGATTTTTTTTGTGTATGTGTGCCCGTTTCTCTTGGTGGGTACTGCTCTACCTGTATAATATAATAGCAACGTAATCATTGAATTCAGTTTAGAAGACACGTTGTATCACTCAGCTCTCCAAAATTCCATCTTCAATTTAGTAGAGGTCAAATGACTCTTCCAAAGAAAAATATACAAAACAATATGCCAATGCCAATAAAACTGCCTCCAAGGTCGAAATTTGTGTTCTTGTGTCCAGAAGGTCACCTGGGCCTACTTCTTAAAGAAATTTTAGGAAAATGCACTTTATTTTCATAGGATGTCTCCATGATGCCTACTTTTTATTTTCTGGCTGTGTGTCTTGTGGTCTACTGATAGTACACGCAGGTACGTGCAGTTTTCGTTGAAGACACTATACTGTTACTTTCTATTGGAAAAAATTGGGGCCACTACTAAAAATATCACATTGAAGATGTAGCAAACTCTTATCCCACGATTCCATAACATCCCTTTCACAATTGAAGTTCAGCAAACAAGATGAACCCTTTAAAAGAAGTTAACTGTTTAAAGTGGTCATCTGGTTACCAGGTCTATGAGTATCCAGTGCAGCCCAAAAATCTAAAGCTACTTCTGAAAGTTGTTGTTGTTCATCATGGTAAGTACAAATTTAATAAGGTCTAGTACATGACGAAAATGGAATGTCTCTTTACATTTTCAATACTTGTTCAAACATTCAAGTGCTGAGAATAAAGAAAGCGATCACCAAAGAAAAGATGTCTTGATATTTAGGCAATTCTCCTTACTAGTTCCATAAGAAATAATTATATGGAGAACAGAAAGGAGAATATGCATTTTTATATCAGGGTTATAGTCACTGGAAATGCAGGTTATGTTGCTTTATCCACTAGTCTACTTTCTACATCACGTCATGAGGTCAACTGGTTACATCTTGCCATTTGTATCACGATGGTCAGCTGTGATTGGTGGATTTTATTCCCTATTATTCTGGTGAGCTGTTTCCGCTGTCTGATCACCTGATTAACCTACTACAGTGCAACCCTGGCATAACGAAGTGCCACAAGACTGGCAAAATATAATTATTCATTATATTAATGGGGGTGCTTTCCCATATATTTTACTATCACTGGGATGAAGAATATGGTTTGTTATCCCATGGTCTTCATAGTTTATAGGGGTTCGTTATACCAGGGTTCCACTGTAGTAAATACTTGAGACAATACAATCTCCAGTGACTACATCACCTTAGTCAAATTGTTAAACAATTTCAGAGCCAAACCTTGTATTAATCTATCTACAACATACATGGGTGTATGTGCAATTCCACGTGGCTAAGTACTGAAGCCTTAGAGAAACTTAAAAACTAAAACACAACCATACATGTATAAAATTTTGCTACTACATATACTACTACCACTAAAAAAAGTTATAACAATAGTTCTTTAAGCAATATTAGAATTACTTTTTTTAACAGATAAAAATCAGTGAAACCAAATAACCCTTCCGAACAAAAGAAATTTGTCACACAAAATGTCAATGTTAAATGCAAACTACTTTCCTCTTCAAACAAACTAAAATTTGTTTTTTTGTTTTACTGAATCTGCAATTTTTTAATCACAGAAGTTAATCTGTAAATGAGTTTCATTAATGCAAGAAGAACAGAAAGCTGAAAAACAAAGGATTAATGTTTAACAGATGAAATTTTGAGTGTTTCTACAACATATTCTCTTCAAAATTTTCTACTGTGAACATGTTTGAGGGCACTTAGCAAGCTTTTATCTGTCTTATACAATGACAGTAAAATAAACAAAGCCTTGCTTTCTTAAACAGAGCATGACTTCCCTGGGCCTACATTTACCTCCCTTGAGTCAAACTGCAGTTATTGTGATCTTCACTAAAAGATAACACATGAAATAATATTGTTCAATTCTTTTTCAACACCACAAATATTCCAAAAAGCATTTTGTTTTCTTTTTTATCAAGGCAAAACACACACTCACACTCTTCTCTGATAACAAACTGTAAGGCAGGGCTCAACAATGGTCCCATCCAGTCTCTAACAAGTATATTTCAGTCAGTAAACTTACACAGCAAGTCTGATGGCTTAAATTACATCCCATATCATGCACGAAACATTTAGGATACAGACCATCAACACTTGAAACACAGCCCTCATGAATTCCAAATGGCTTTTTGAAAACTTCTTTAAATTCGGGAGTATGGGAAATTAGCTAGGATAAGCAAACTCTGAGAGTTACTTGAACAAAGTGGAAGCTGGAATTCAACACCTTCTTGAGCCCCGTATTATAGTTGTTGGCCAGTACTGCTATCTACATCAATTTCTTGTATTCCTTGAGAGTTAGTGGGGTCTCCTTTACTGAAAATGTTAGTGCTTAGTGTAAAAAAACTATTACCTGCAATTAGAATACTAAAAAATGCTTAAGCAAGCATCTACAGATTTTCCCTGTCTGAGTTGCTTCAGGCCTAGGATAGCTCTTCGCTAACATTCTTATCATCTTTCACAAACTCAGGCCCACGACTAAACTCAAGAACAAGTGTTGAAGGAGTGTCTAAAGGAACTACAACAGGGGCATCTTTAGCTCTGTTTTGAACTCTAGTTCTGTTGCCTCTTCTAAGATACTCATCAATAGATACAACACACTTCTGTTTCCACGTTAAGTCCTGCTCCCCTTCAGGAATGGAGTACAGTTTAAATGCACAAAACTTAACAAGATCAAGCTTTCCACTGTCAAGTGCTCCTTTTCCTCTAGTGCCAGAGCAATTTTTGTTCAACATTTCCTCTTTCGTAAACAAAACTTTTACAAGGTTGACACTGAAGTTGCCTATTGAACAACTTGTTTTCTGAATTCTCTCTGCCCAGGCTAACAGTTCTTTAGTGCGATCACTGTCACTTAAGTTTTCATCTTGTGCCTCTGTGCTACCACTACTGCTATCACAATTCACACTGCCAGAATTAAGAGGTGTTATTGTAGGAGGAACAAACACACTGCATTTTGTCCCTACACTTTGAATATCCACACTTTCGTCAACTGATACTGAAGGATTCTGTTCAGATACATTAGTCACTGCTGCATTGGAAGATCTTGTCAGTTTCTTTGAAGCCGCCTTGGGTGCCTTTCGTCCACCACTACTACGCACTGCTGCACAACTGATGTCAGTATCTGTTTCACTGGTCAAATGTGCAACAGATTTAAGTAGATTTGGTGACAGTTTTAATTCACCCGTGTGGGATTGTTCATGATCTGCGGTGCTTCTCGCACCATTTACCAACCTTTCTCCAGTGACCATTGTTCCTGTTGTTGCTTGCTGTTGTTCCATAAGCTTTAAAAGCATTTCCTGATTTTTCAGTACTCTTTCCTGATTTTCTAGGAGCTTTTCCACTTTCCACAACAGTGTTGTCAGGTGCCCGTTCACTTCAGGCCCTAAGTCCATTGCATGAAACAACTTCAAAGAAAGATTAGCAGTGTCAGGATGGACTTTCTCGCTACTTCTGCAGTTATTTCTTACAACGCTACATCTACTCCTTTTACTTATGCAACTTACAGGTGTATGTGTATTTACTTAAAAACTTAAGATTATTATGGGTATAGTTAAACAGGTACCCGCAGATGCAAAGATTGTAAGAATGCTATCATCCAGGCTGAACACAGTTTATCAAACAGTCTACTTTCAAGTTAAAAGCTTGTAAACTGTATCAAACGCAAGTTTACAAGCTTGGTCAAAACCAGGTAGAGATCATTGTAATTTTTTGTGAGTACCATGCCTCTTCACAGATATCAGCAATTTTTTGTAGCCTCTCATTTTTCAGCCTAGCTGAGACACTGCTTACATTCTCAATGAAATCAAAATTTCATATCTTAAGTTGCTCTATCAGTTTTCTTGATGCGATGCTACCAGTACACAAAACACTGTGGAAATCTCACTGAAAACCCACTAAGACATTTTTATGTGTGCCATGTTTTGGAGAACTGCACTATAATTATTAGACAGGGTGCAAACTGCACATGGTGCATGATAACCTATAAAAAAATAACTAGCTACCATCAGCTCTCCATGTTGATCAGTGGTTAAAACACCTAATTAGAGCTTGGAAGATCGTGGGTTGGACTCACAACAAAAACACAGACAATGCAAATATTCCATGCAGAACAAAACATAGTTTATTTATATGTATACCTTTTAAACTATGCTATGTAAATCTAATCCCATCAGTCAAGGTACTAAATACAATATAACACTACAAACTAGAAACACAGCTATCTGTGTCTATATGGATGAACATGCATAATTTTATTATCTTAGGATTGCGATCCATGACCAGTTTCTTTGAAGAACTGGTCAGTAGTGTAACTTATTTGGGCTGCACTGGACTCAATAGTTAGGTTTACACTTGTATTTGATTTTTCAGTGGGTAAACACTGACAAGAAATTGAATGTTGAAAAAGAGGATACCACCCACAAGAGACAACTACAGCATAATAATGTAATACCACAAATACAACTACAGCATAATGTAAGTTACACCACAAAATACTTTTGATATAATCAACAGTCTGACTCACATGTCTTGGACTTGGACTTCTCCTTCTCCTCCGAGGACTTCTGCTTCTACTGCGACTTCGGCTTCTTCTATGATGTCTGCGATCATCTTCAACAAACAAACATGCACACATCAGTAGTTGTTTCATATGAAGCTAGTCATCAGTGGGAGCTATTACTCAAGTAGCCACCTAATTTGTCTTGATTTTCTTATGCTTGCTTCAAGTTAAGTGTTTCTCCCTAGTGGTCACAATAATGATACTTTCAAACCTCTAACGAGGACAACAAAGGGACAGGAATGAGAGTTCATATTATGGAGGGAGAGTTTACGTGAATTTTGTTTCTTTTGAGCAAAGCAAACTATGTGTAAGAGACTAGCATCGGGTATTGTAGAGGTGTCCGTACAGAGGGGTTTGACTGTTTCACAGCAGTCAAACGCAAAAAACAACGTCACTTCCGGTTTTTCAGAGCCTTGAAGTTTGAATCAGTTCGGACTTTTACGAGCGCAAAGTTTGTATGAAAACGATACATAAAATGTCCCGATAAACCAAATTTCGCGCCGATAAAACTTGTGGATGCCAGTTACTTCATTCTGAACACATTCTCAAAGTAAAAAGCTTAAGTTTTCAGAAATGGCATTAAGTTTCAGGGCTCAAAGTTAACGACCAGCTGGTCGCACATGCGACTAGATTTTTTATTGTGCGCCTAAAAAATCATGTGTTATCGCACGTGCGCGCCTAAAAAGCCCGAGTTCAGTGCGACTGAATCGCTACTTGACTCTGCTTTCTAACCTGATCGACCTTAAGTACTCCGACTGGTTAGACACGAAACGGAAGCTTGAAATAATAAATTCAAAGGTAGA
>Ga0126336_10001177_pt1 | contig 13041 bp, 14 predicted proteins | sample SidCmetagenome_FD_92530 | JGI IMG/M metagenome (GOLD analysis project Ga0126336, IMG submission 92530) | Coral microbial communities from El Islote,Puerto Morelos, Mexico - Siderastrea C C metagenome | ecosystem: Host-associated > Invertebrates > Cnidaria > Coral | place: El Islote,Puerto...
CAAATGACTCATAAGGGATAGTTACACGATTACGCCCTGCCTGAAGCGTATTCCTCATGAAGCGATGATTGAAGTATTTTCTGAATTTCGAATCTCCGTCTGCACCCACACCCATTAATGAGAATGCATCGGAGAACTATAAGGATTCAAGGATTTTGTTCTATCGACAATATGTCGATGACACTTTTTGTGTATTTGAGACAGAGCAAGACGCTGTTTCATTTTACAACTACATAAATTCTCAACACTCCAACACATCTTTTACTATGGAGAAAGAGGTAGATCATAAATTAGCATTCTGAGATGTCTTAGTTCATAACAATCCTCATGATCTCCAGACTTCAGTTTTCCGTAGAAAAACGTTCACAGGACTCCTTACTAACTATTTTAGTTTTACCGCATTCTCTTACAAAATTGGTCTTGTAACAACACTGGTTGACAGGGTCTACAAAATCAACAATTTCTGGTTGGCCTTTCATGATGATATTAAGAACCTCACTCTTATCCTACGTAAAAACCTTTTCCCTGTTTAAACATTATAGAGAAGGTTGTCAATCAATACGTTATTAGAGCTCAAGTCCACCCATCAGATAGCTCTCGGGTTCAACAATCCGTTTCATCTTATTATTTTAAGTTACCTTATGTAGGATCCTTTACTGCAGAAGCACAGAAGAGATTGCATAAACTTGTCAAACGTTATTGTACTAACGTTGAAATTAAGTTAGTTTTTCGTCTTTTAAAGTCAGTAGCATGTTCAGTGTGAAGGATCCTGTGCCTCTTGATCTCCGTTCACGCGTTGTGTACAAATTTTCTTGTGCAGGATGTAATGCCTGTTACATCGGCGAAAGTAGCCATCATCTTTCAACGCGCATTCGTGAGCATCTGAGTAGGGACAGGAACTCACATATTTTCCAACATCTGCAACAATCTGAGGCATGCCGTAGGCTTTGTTCTGAGAACTGCTTTTCTATTGTAGATTCCGCACCCAATAGACTGCATCTAATTTTAAAAGAGGCTGTCTACATCCACTGGGAAAACCCCACGTTAAATAAGCAGCTCAAACATGCTGACTTAACTCTTTCGTTCTAATATTGTTATTTTTCTTATACATTAGTGTCGTGCTATTTAATTTCTTATCTATTTACAATGTATATAATTTTGTGTAATATTGTAATTTACCGGTATTTTGTAATTTATACTGTTTTCTTTGTCTTGTATTTAGACTCACGTGCACAACAGTTGTTCTACATGTATGTCTCGCGTTCTATGTATCAGGTTTGAAATGTTAGGCCATTGCTTGTACAAATTCAAACTGCAATTGTAAACGAACTCACAACTGATGATCACTGAATGATCGAAACATGTCTTGTATCAAACTGAAAGTAGTTGTTCATTTTTTAAAAAATAGTAGTTTATCTCCTTTTATCTAGATCATTAAAATAATCTTTCACTGACACGAGTGCATTTCCCCAACTGTCATGGGTTGCAAATTATTCGCGCCACTTTTCATGTTCTTTAAGCTTTGTATGTTTATGTCATTTGTAGAATATTGTTCTCCAATTTCTGGTGCACGTCAACAGTCGTACACTTGAGCGATGGGAAGACAAACATGTTCAGTTGTTAATCAAGTGCTATCAGAAATTCAAAGACCTCATGGGAAAGGCGAGTATCATGAAGAAAAGTGTGTTCAACAAAATTACCGAAGAGTTCAACATGCATTCTAACCTTAAGTTAACTGGGGAACAATGCTTAAGAAAATGCAAGAAACTGGAAACAAAACGAAAAGAAGTCAAAGATGACGATAGACAAACGGGTTGAGCGACCAAAACTTGGAAGTTCCACAAGGGAATGGAGGAATGCATAGGGGCAAATGCCAATGGATGATGATGATGGTGGTGGTGGTTCTGACGATAATGCAAGTGCTTCTGTTAATTCCAGATACAAAGGTAAAACGGCTGATAATTCCAATGCAGGGGCAAGAACGTCGGTGAAGAGGAAAAGAAAGTTGCATTCTTCAGCATCTGAGATGTTGCAATTTTTGAAAGAATACAGGGAGAAGAGTGAGAAAGTGGAATAAGAGAGGATTAGCCTATTAAGAGCTATGGAAAAGAAAAAAAAAACTTTTTTGATCAGTTGTCAGTTGTCTTAAAGAAAAGAAGTAACTACGAATTTCCCTGAACATGAAATTCTGAAATGTAAAAGATGCCTTTTCAGATTTGAAGTTTATATTTAAAAGAAAACATTTGTACTTTTGCACTCACCGCATTTTGCACGTGCCAAGAAAATACTTCTCTTGCATGAAAACTTGTTTTTGTACGACAAAAACAGGCCCTCTTTTGGTCTGCATTTCCATTTGGCATAGACTATTGTTTGCTGTTATGTAGCCCTCATTATCACCCCATGAAACGTTTTCCCTTAACAAAATGTGGAAAAGGAAGACCTTAGATAACAATGACCTGAACCAGGTTGAGTCCGTGGTTCACGCAGTGTCAGTGTCAGTGTCAGTGTCAAATGCCCTTGAAGCACATCAAAATGGTTGGGTTAAGTCTCGGGTGCCACGATTTGTTTTCATTTACGATAGACAGTGTATTTAGTCTGGAAAATGTTCTGAAGAACGTTTTCAAGAACTTTCACAGGGTAAGTCGGCAAGAAGGATGTTTTTGTAATAAACGCTCTAGCTTTTATTGTGCGAATCCTTGTCTTCTCTCATGTTTCGGCTACAGTCATTGTTATTTAAGTGATGCCTTGAGCATTTCTAAAATAACAAGGACCTGAACCAGGTCATGTCTCCGTGATAAGGAAGGGGAGGTATAGACGTGTAAAACGATCTTTGTTGTCTGCGGATGCTTCAAACAAATATACATGCCAAATTCGAAGAAAACGGCAGTAAACACGTGTTCATGGAGTCAACTTTTCTCCGTAAGTTTACAGAGTATTCGGGATCTGTAATGAGCCTGGAAGATGCTATCAAGCTTATAAAATAATATGAAGTCAATACAACAACGACATTTACTGTTGCGTACCAGAATAAAGGTTTTGGAAATTCTGCAATAGGCAAAAACGACTTCAATTATTTTTCATATTTTTACAAAATACTATTATTGATAATATATTGTTGATAACCTGTCAAAACCGACAACTCTGACCATTTTTGGCAATTTTTTAAACTAGGGAAGGGGGCAATGGAATTATAACAAATTCTTCCTTCTAAATTTTTACCCTCTCTGCTCCAGGGGGGGCAACTAGGGTACTGACGGGGAGGTGCAAAGGCCTTTTTTGGGTTTGAAATTTGCAGTCCGAAGCCTTTTTGGGGTTTGGAATTTTGTGGTGACTTTTCTTGGGTAAATTAATTTTTATGCAGATAAAGAATGGCCGTTTTTGGGGTTAAGATCTGGGCTGTGGCCTGGCCTCATTCACGCCTCCCTATCACTCCCTACTTAAGTTCCCCCCTGCCCCTCTGCAGTGTACAATGGAAAACCAAAAAATCCCCCCCCCCCATGTATAAGAAAGGAACAGTCCATAATCATAACAATAGAAAAAACTGACCAAAGTCTGCAGTACAACAGACCTGGCATCATAATACTGGAGAAAGAGGAGAGAAGTGTTCCATCAATGGTGTTGTGTTTCCCTTTGGCAGAAGAGTTGTAGAAAAAGAACAAGAGAAAACTGAAAAGTATTGAGAGCATATGGAACAGTAAATGAGTAGTTGTTCCTCACTCTTTCCTCTAGAGGTGTGTTGTATTGTTATTGAAAGGTTGTGCTCTGAGAAAATTTCAGCGAGCCCCAAAAGCTCTAAACTTATGAAATCCAGGGTGCCTAGCATAAAATTTTTTTAAAGATTCCCTTGTTGCCTGGCATCCGGGGGCGGGGGTGGTCGTTACTCCCTATATTGGACTGTACTGTGTACTATAGAGGTACCCTTTGCTGTGGGCTACAGGTATATTTCGTTGCACGTTTCTGGGGGAACTCTCTACCTACCCCTCAACTAACCCAATATTTTTATTTATTATCACTTAGAGCGAAATGTTGGGTTATGGGAGGGGTAGGCAGGGAGTTTTACAGAAACGTGCAATGATCCTTCATGGATTATCTTACCAGTTGAGGTATGGAAAAAGGGGCGGATAACTGGGGCCACTAGGCAGGCCCGTAGTGCTAACAGCTCTGAAATCTAATGCAGTCATGTATATTAAGTAGGGGCAGATCAAACGTTCAACAGTTATTTTGCTTTTTTGCTTTGTTTTCATTAATATTTCAGTGAATTATGAATTAAGGGCAGTGCACATGCATGTTATCGAGTTTCACACAGTTTCACTTGCTACAAAAATTCTCGTGATGCAAATGATTTTCCCTCTCTTTGAAACTTTGTTCACTAAGTTTTAAGTGACCCGTCTACATAATAGGCCATTCACATACAACAGCAAATACAGAGAACACGAAGATGATGAATGATGATTCAAGGCATCGCATTTTCCGTAAGGATTTTCAGGAAACCAAGGGAGTGCATTTAGAATTTGACGGGATTTCCTTCATCATGTTGGGACACAAGCTTTTGGAGTGCCAAAATGGTCCAGATCGCAACAGGGCACTGTAAGAAAACAATCAATTAACTCAAAGGTAAAATGACCCACTGGTTAAATGGAAGCAGATAATCAGCTTTTATAATAATAACAACAGTGGTGGATCCATACCTTGAGGTAAGGTGGGGGAGGAATAATCCAGACCTTGAGATAACAGTGGGGGGCTGCTCTGGAAAAATTTTTCTACACCTTGTGGGCCTTGGTTTGGTCTAAAAATAAGGTGGGGGAGGCCCTCCCCTAGATCTACCACGAAATAATAATAATTATTACATTTTGTCCTAAAACAATAGCTCACAATATCATACTAACGAATGTTCCATATTGCAGGACCATCAAGATGAACATGATTACTGCTCCAAAAAGAGATGATTCGTGTAGTCTGGGAGCAAGTGTAATCCCGTGGGAATTTCAGGCTGCAAGCAGTCTACCCATCTAAATATGTTAAGGAGACCATAAATAACATGAAAAAATTTGTTGGCATTCCAGTAAACTGCACCGGGCGGTTTTACGGGAGTTTTAAAAAATGACCCTTATTCTCAGCATGAAAACGAGGCTGTAACATTTAAGTGATTATAACTTCCCACCATTTAAACGAAATTGCACAAAAATTGCAGAGGTTATGTTTTCTGACGACTTAAAAAGTATTATTCCATAAAAGTTTATCGGCATGCTCACATGACGAAGCTAACATAGGAACGAGGCTCGGGCAATAAAAAACTACAATAACTGTCTTCCATTTCAAGGGAATGTGAATGGATGGACGTGTTTCTTGGCCCGTTAAATGTCATCAGAGATTGAAGTTGAGGGTATGATAGCAGAAAGAGATTTTCTTAGTTACCAAGTGTACTGTGCAATATTCTATTCACTGCATTTTGAAAAAAAAGAGATTCAGTCAAGGGTAATTCCTTTCGACTTGGACAACAGGCATAATGTTGCTTGTGTTAAAGTGGTACTACGAAGAAAATCTTTGATTTTCTTGTTTTTCCGACTTTAATTCCTTCCTTAGCTTGAATCACCATAAAAGAGAGCAACATGTGTTTGCCCTTTGTGGAAATCACTGGCCAAAACCCACCAAAAATGCGTCCGCCGTTACTCAGTTCGCTTAACCGAAGCCCACAATGACATCAACAGTGGTTTCTCTTTACAGGCGTCGTGGTTGACTCGTGACGTCATACACTAAAGGAAACATCGAGGGAATCAAGAACAAGTACTGCAAAGATATAGAGAGAAGGGAGCTCTTAAATGATGTCTTCAGCAGCATCTTCCCACTCCAGCTTTTCAGAAAGCAACCAAGAAAACAGTTTCTGCGAAGAAATCGAGGACTTGTTTCTATATGCTCCGTATGATGAAAATATGGAGCCGTTAGCGATAGAGGAAGAAGCTGCTGAATATGAGGCAAGAATGGCTGAAGAAGCGAAGGAAGAACGCCGACTTGAAGCAAGATTTACAAGGGCCATAGACTTAAATTCATGGTATGTCAGACTATTAGCATGCTTACGTTCGAAATCGCTCTGTAAATCTGCGGTTTCTTGTCGACTGTGGGCATGTTTTTGTCGCCACATGGAGTTTACTGATGAGTATTGTTTAGGTTATATCATCTCGGTTACTAAGGACGCATCACTAAAATCCTAAATCAAAGCTCAAATCAATCAACCCACACATAAAGGTTTGTTTCTGTTTGTTTTTTTATATCGTGTTTTGTTATTACGTGCAGCTGCTTTAACTACTCATGGATTTCACAACAAAACGAGAGTATTTTTGCTGTCAAGAGATTGATCGTTGTTCTGAAGTTGTATGTCAATTTTGGCGAAGAGTCCAAGTGCATCACACTTCATCCTAGATTTAATGGTTTGTTTAAACAAATTGAATTTATCATGAAAGCTGTTTAAAATGAGAGTCTGGTATGAGTGAGATGTTTCATACTTTTTATTTAGAGCCACCAGTGCATTTTAAAGGTTTATCATTTGTGCTGTTGACCTACAGGTTCCTAAGGTCAGTTGCCTACAGACAATTCACAAGACTCTTGTGGGACTATATTGGTAGTTCAAAGCATTTCCCATTACCATGCTGTGCTTACAGTAAAATAAGGAAGCATTTTCCCAGTGAGGATCGTCAATACCAGGGATTTGAAGACGAAGACACTTAATAAATTCTTGTGAACTGAGAGTTTGTGTTAAACGCTGTTTTGTTTTAATCAAGAATGTCTGATTTTGAGCTGAGGCTCATCCGGGACCGAGCATTATTAGATCAGAGTATAATACTACAGGAGCTGGAGCACTGTTTCTGGTTGGTATGTTGTTATTGCACTGTTTTGGCTTCAGATGAACTGAACTGTTTCTCAGAACGGACTGTTATCTTTCGTGTTATTTATCTGTGCTCTGTAAAAACAGGTGGGAAAATGTTCTTAACCCAATCGCAGACTGCCCTTTTTCAGCTTCAGTGTTCTCATAAACGTGCTTCTATTTGAGTTACAAAAAAATCAGTGTAATGAGGCAAACCAAAGAAGTGCTAAAACAAGCATTTCTTCAAGTTTCGCATTGGATATAAGATATATTTATTTGAAGTGATTCATTGTGTAAATTATGATATGACGACATCATCAGGAAGGTCATCAGCATAAAAGGCAAAGTATGTAAGGGAATGCTTGGTTCCAGCAAGTAAAATTACAATTTACTTTGCTGCTGTTTGACCCATCAAAATTATATCAGTTTTTTTTTGCTTACGAAAAGAATACCCTCACTGGATTGAAATTAACTTCTGTGCAACGTGACTAAAGCTGCAACTCGCACCTTGGCGCAACACAGGGTTAAGTGGATACACTTAACCAAAAAAATACGAGTAGCGTCCAACTTCATCTTCAAGCCGGTGCATCAAGTGATGGGGGCCAAGGAAGGATATATCATGAAAGGAAAGTCAGTACATTTCCTCATCACGTGAATTAGTATGTACTTCTTCAGTTTGTTGAATTCATGGAACACAATGTTTGTCAAAACCTAAATTATAGTCATCCCGTTAGTGTCAGTCCTAGCTGGCAAACCAGTCGACAATTCTGCTTCGTTAATGCCAATAATGTGCTGATATATTCGAAACTTTAACAACTGAGCCAGCTCGGCTCATGTAAATGGTTTGTAAGACTGGCTTGTTCCAATGCCCACCCTCCCCCTCCCTGACTCGGAAAATACCGGGAATTACGAGAAACGTGCACCAGGCCTGAATTGCGATTTTTTTTTATATTATGTTGACTTTGTCCTGTGATGAATGATTCCTCTTATCAGACCATTAATTTGTTTACTGCTAGTACATGCCTTAAAAATTTAGATTAATGCAGCATTTGAATGGCTTATTTTACCTTATTAATGAATCATGTTTATTTCTATGATGAATTCAATTCTAGACAATTAACTCCCTGGGTAGGGCAGTAAACAACCCCTATTTAAGCTGCCGCTATAGTATATGGTTTTAGAGCACTTTTGGTGTGAAACTGGGTATTAATTTTAACCGTTGTGGTCTAAAATAGGATAGGTTTGGTCTGGAATTGGGTATCGGTATCAAAAAGGTGCAACTTTCTTTGATTATTCATCTTCTTAAGAGGCGCAGTTCATTTAATCTGAAGCCCCTCACAAATTTTGAGCTTAGCTGAAGCAGTTCCTGGACGGCTGGGTGCAACACTTTGGACTAAAATAGAGTAGGTAACATCAAGAAGCTGGCTGCATACCCTCATCTGAAAATTTTCTAGGAAATGACCCAAAATGAGATGTTTTTGTTGAATATTGAACAAAGCCCTTCGTGGGAACGCAGCAGGTGGTCTTGTTTGTTCGCTGTCAGACCCATGTTTAAAAACGAGCTGGTTAGAAACATCAACAAGTTTCTCAATAGGAAACAATATTCGCTACTATTCACGGCCAACGTGTTGGGTGAAATTCCAACAGAGTACCATGAAGGAGGTATGTATGTTTTGTTGGACTACGCTAAGGTTAATGCGGGGAAAAGTGTGCAATTCCCTGTGTATGGATTTTTGCTGGACTGAACCCACGACGAGCCACTGGGGGAGTTCTTGTCAGAGGACATCAAGATCGAAGACTTTACCGAACTTCAACATTTGTTGGACCAGGAGGAGAAGAACAAAGTCCTGGAGGAAACTTCGAAGCTGGAGCAGATGTGGAAAGAGCTGGAGGTGCTTCATCTGCGCAATGCCGTGCTGTAAAAATTTACGTCGCCCTAAGATCCACTGACAGAAAACAACAACACGCTACAAGATCTGCGAGTGAAATCCTTCTTTGTACAATTAGAAGACAGCAGTAGTGAGGAAAGTGCAGATGAGGAAAAGCAGGAAAAACAAAGTCAAGAGGTAGGCAACACACCCTTAGATCAGGGAAGACGAGAAAGCTAACAAGTTTGTCCACAGTTATGGCCACATAGCCATTTGAGTTTGTTGTACATTTCTAAAGAGAAAAAATATGCCGAGTTAACTTTAGCCAAATTTGCTGCCAGATATGCTGCTATTCTTCAAAGGCCTTACCTCCCACCACAGGAACTTCACGAAGGTATTATTCATCTTTCTTCGTTAATGTAGTTGGCAACACGGTTCACTTGGTCTTTGGTATGCGATCTTCATGCTGCAGTCCTTTTTGAGATCGAGTGTGGTTGGGCTAGTTGGGGTGACTCTTACTCATTTAGAATCCAGGATCCCACAGTCACCAGTGAAACAATCTCGGACGGGGCCTCCTTACACAGAATTGTCGGCTGCAGTTTTCTCTTGCCGGGATTTCCAGCATGGAGTCTGCAAGTCATCAATGATCACTACGACACTCTCCGTGGTTAACGAAATTGGCTACAACATATTTGCGCTCGGTGCTGGGTGGACACACCTGTCATCACTCGTCACATGGAATTTTCAAATTTTCAAAGACTCTAGACATTTGCCAGATATAACTCCAGACTCTAGACTTTTGTTGTCCCCTTTGAGTCAAGACTGTCATGTGCCAGAGATAAATCAAGACTCCAAACTTGCTGTGGCGCATGTAAATCAAGATGATACACTGCCAGAGATAAACCAAGACTCTAGACTTTCATTTTTACAGTTAAATCAAGACTCTCCCCAGCTGGAAATAATTCAAGACTCTAGTCTTTCTGCGTTAAACTTAAATCAAGACTCTAGCCTTAATTTCTGTTTTCATGACTTTAGCTCTTCTGTGGAAGATCAGTATTCTCTAGACTCTAGTAGGCTTAGTGGGGCAGCTCACTTTAGTGGGGTTAGCGTGGGGGTCCTCACTTTTCGTTCTTTCATTCAGTTGACAGTTATCTGTCGACTGAAATTGTGTTAGGTTCCGTTTGTGGTCCATTTGTTAGTAACCCTTTCTCTGCACCTTTTGCGGTCTCTGTTGAATTCAGTAGTGAAACCAGACACCACTGAGCGTCACTTTATTCTTGATCTTAGCTGGCCAGAAGGTGCTTCTGTAAACAACAGGATCTCAAAAGATTTCTATTTGGGCAGACCTGTGTCGTTAACTTATCCGGCTGTAAATGATATAGCAGATCAAATCATTCAACTCGGGCCGGGGTGTTTGTTGTTCAAACGAGATCTCAAATGCGCCTATCGTCAGTTACCGGTCGATCCTTTTGATTATCCTTTGTTAGGATATTCGTGGCATGACAGTTTTTTGATTTTTCGTTTGCCTATGGGTCTTGGTTCCGCAGCAATGGCTTGTCAACGAGTTACGAACGCGGTATGTTTTATGCTTTCACAGGCCAGTTACGACGTCTTAAGTTATTTGGATGATTTCATAGGTGTCTCTGTACCTCACACCGCATACGACCATTATTCGTTTAGTGGTTCGTTACTTCAGGCTTTAGGGTTACAAGAATCGTCTCATAAAGCTTGTTCTCCATCTACTCAAGTTACTTGTCTAGGTGTCCTTTTTGACAGGATTAATTTTACCTTTTTTTTGTCCGTCACTCTGAATCATCTTCGGGAATTACAGGAGAATTTATTGTACTTGGCTCACTAAAAAGTTAGCGACCAAGACCGAACTACAGTCGTTAATTGGCAAATTAGCCTTTGTTTCCAACTGCGTTCGTCCAGGTTGTTTGTTTTTAACAAGCATTTTGGATCTCTTGCGTTCCTTGCAGTGCAATCATCATCGCATCAAGTTAACCTCCGAATTTCAGTACGATATCAGCTGGTGGATGCGGTTTATTAGCGTTTACAATGGTGTTTTTGTTATCCCCATGGCATTGTGGTCTATGCCAGATGGTATTTTTTCAACGGACGCTTGTTTAATGGGTTGCAGTGGAATGTCCACGGAGCAGTATTTTCATGTAGAATTTCCATCAGACGTGCTCCTTCGATTTACAGCTATTCATTATCTTGAGGCTTTAGCTACTGTTATCGCTCTTCGGTTGTGGGGTTGTCACTGGCGTGGGTTACGAATTTTGGTTTACTGCGATAATTTTTTCGTGGTCAGTTCGTTAAACTCTGGTCGTGTTCAGGATAAATTGTTAGCCACTTGTCTGTGAGAGATTTGGTTTCTCGTTGCTGTCAATGAGTTCAAAATTCGTGCTTGTCATCTTTCTAGTTCCGACAATTGTGGGGCCGATTTACTTAGTCGTTGGCACCTGAATGTCGAGTTTCAGCACGAGTTTATTTCTACCTATGGCTCCCTCAGTCTGCAGCCAGTTTCAGTTCCCATGCACGTTTCAGTTGTCAGATTCTATATAACATATCTTTTCTCTTGCCTTTGTTTTCTAGATACTTTATTAACAAAGTTGCAAAGGGACCTGAAGAACACGTGACAAGCAGCCTACGTGGACGGCACCAACAAGAACCACAAGACACGGTGGAAGGCTTATCTCTACTTCTGTTTTTATTTCGATTTTGAGCCTCTACCAGCAACTCTAAATATCATGTGTTTATATTGCCAGTTTCTCAGCCGATCCATGACTTCTCAGTCGGTTTGCAATTATCTTAGTGGGGTCAAGCTTCTTCACGTTTTCGCGGGCTTTGTGTTCTCCTTTTACGATGAGCCGGAGCTTAAATTAACCTTACAAGGTCTCAATTGTATCCTTAAGCGTTCTTAGTAGCGCGCTCCACCGGTTACGCCTGCATTGCTTCAAGACTTAATGCAAGTTGCTAATCACTCTCTCAGTGATTTAGTGTTTTCCTGCGCATTTCTATTCGCCTTTTTTCTTTTTGTGCATATCTCTAATTTAGCCCCAGCAAGCAACTTTGCCAGGGAGACATTGTTGTTACTAGGTTTGGATTGTTGATTACCATTTAATGGTCTAAAACTAATCAGACAGGTGCCAGGTCGCTCAAACTTCCATTGCTATACACTTCTGATCCTGATTTGTGTTCCATTCGCGCATATCTTCATATATGTTCCCGTTTGCCTGTGCCTGCTTCGGCACCCACCTTTTTTACGGCTTACCGCCCTGGCTTTTACATTGCTATTACTAAATCTCAGTTCATTTCGGTCTTTCAAGCCCGTTTGGCGCGCCTGGGTGTCCATAATCCTACCAGGTTTAGGGGACATTCCTTTTGTCGAGGAGGAGCAATGTGGGCCTTTCAGAACAGTGTTCCCAGTGAACTTATTCAGATTTATGTCAACTGGGCGTCAGATGCCTATAAATGCTATCTTGAGGTTTCGGATGAGGCTAAGCTCCAAGTAGCCTGGGAGATTATTAATGCACTGCCGGGCATACTTGATTCTTCAGTTGGTCGAACAACGGCTGTTCCTTTTGTTTGGCAGTTTTGGCGGTTGAGGTTTGTCTGTGGAGTGATAGTGTCGTCGGTCCTATAATAGCCTTGTCATTTCACTGAATAAACCTCTCATAGTCCTAAACCAAAGGAATGTGGTTGTCCTTTGTGTAATTATAAATACCATAATAGCAAGGAGAATTAAACTGTGAAAAACTGTTAGGCTGAACAGTTTTGAACCCCAATTATTACTCATTATAATCTCCGATTTCGTCCATCTGTGGGTTGTGTTGTATTTCCTCTTTTATTAAGGGTTACTTTTTTTTTACTCAGTTTGGCAGCCAGTTTTTAATGGTTGAATTTGGCTAAACTGCGTGACACAGCTCCTTTATGGGTTGTCATTATGCCATCACGCCTTCTAGACAATTTCTCCATATGACATTGTGTTATATATTGTACTACATATTTTTTGCCAATATAACACTCGTGCTGTTTTTTTATGTTGTTACTATTGATCTTTTACTTTAGATACAGATCACTGGGGAAGGCCTACTAATTTAAAAATTAAACGAGACTTACCTGTAAGGTGAAGTTTGATTGGAATTCTATGAGTCATTGGTCAGGAGCTAGGACCTAGGACCTAGGACCTACACTACCAGACAAAAATAGTTGGGACACTTCAACTGAACGCTATTTTTTTCCTTTTCGTGCTCCCCTTCTCCCTCTCAATGTTGTTAACCGCAGTTTAGTCACCATATCTTGTACGCC
>Ga0126336_10001178_pt1 | contig 13035 bp, 7 predicted proteins | sample SidCmetagenome_FD_92530 | JGI IMG/M metagenome (GOLD analysis project Ga0126336, IMG submission 92530) | Coral microbial communities from El Islote,Puerto Morelos, Mexico - Siderastrea C C metagenome | ecosystem: Host-associated > Invertebrates > Cnidaria > Coral | place: El Islote,Puerto...
ATTTATAAAGCTAAGCGAGAGTTTCCATAATCTATTGTGCTAAGTAATCCTGTATCAGTATTGCTTCTCTACTGGTTCGGCCAGGGCGTAACCAACACCCTCCTGTAATAGTTTACGTTTTGTAGCAACCGGATCAGGGTTTCGTTCGGCTCGTCTGTCATGCATAACGTATTTTTTTCTCCATTTTTGCGAATTGTTTGAATTCTGAGAGGGGTAGGCCGTTGTTGGTGCCTCATTCTTGTTTCGTGACTTCAGTAGGCCTTACTATTAACTTCTTAAGTGGCGGACCGTTTGTACATCACATTAAATTAAGGATTAGTGTTCAATTTCTTAATACCCAAATCAAATTGCTAGCAAAATGTATAACAAGTATACTGCAATTAACCTTTTGCGAGAACAGAGCAAATCAGGTTTTCCACAGACACTGCGGGATTGATAATCTAATAACCCCTACCTCCCGCCAAGACAGTCTTAACTGCTTCTTAACGACTCCTTACCACTTTAAACGCAGCAAATAACCGGGAACGAAAACCCCGCCGTGGTTTCCGTTAGATCTTGAGTGAAGGTTTAAACAGGCAAAACAAAACTGAAAAATGTAAAGTCCAAAAACTACAGCATCGCTGACGCAACATCATGTCATGGTATCGTCGTATTAGCTTTGATTTAGTCCTTGGACATGACATTATTCCTTAACACTGCCTTTTCTTGTAGTCAGCCCCATACAAATTTGAGAGTTTTCTTTTTTAAAAAAGAATGTAAAGAATCACAATTTTATACAGCAAGGGTTTGTCTCGACAGAAAAGAAAGCAAAATAAAGACCTAAATTAATAAATAAACAATCAACTTATAAACATGGACTGAAGCAAAATATCGAATAAACAAAATGAAAGCCGTTAGTCCAGGTAACGCCTAAAGAGTTCAAGAGATAGCGCATTAGAATACACGCGTGGGCACACGCGAGGTAATAACCGTTCAACGTCTATTCTCGCACGGCACTGCAAGTTCGTTCTGCGGTCTATAGCGGGAAAGACTACGACTAGGAGATCAATCCACTTAAATTGCTTTCTCTTGGACAAAATGTATGTGGCGTTTACTTAATTTTTCTTTATTCTTGATTGTATTAAGCCACCTTCAAGTACCCCCCCCCCCCCCCCTCCGTGTAATTGCACGCCCTTTCGTTGCACATCAGGTAAGATCAACTTCGTTGTGGTTGTTGTTGTAACTGCATGAAGGTTTTCACCACGACAATAATCAAAGCTGAATTTGTCGCTTCTGGCCATCCAAAACCCAAACACCGAACTAGTTACTGCAAATAATTTATCAAATGTACACAATTAGCGACCATGGGAGATTTTCTCACTACAATTTCTATGCTAAAGTAAACTACAGGTATGCGTCTTATTCGTGATGATTACAGACAAACTCATCATCAATAACAGAGACAACTTTATCAGAAAAACCAGATATTGTTAAGTTTTTCTACATACTGGACTGGCTTGAGACAATATCACTAAGAATAGCTTCTCTTTTGAACAATTCGGCCAGGAACTTTTTAACTAGCGCAAACATTTCTGCCATGTGTTTTTAGATTCTTAAACAAAAGGCGTTTTCTCGCTTGGCTGAACATTGATCTAAATCCTCAAATGGACTGTTAAAAGTGATCACTTTGAAACATCATATTGGTCCAAGAGGAGTTCAAGATTCTTGTCAAGATGATTCAATCTTATGAGAGGATATTAGAACCAAAATTTTTCATTGAGCAAATTAAGGTCATCAAAACTTGAGAGGTTAATAAGGCCATGGCCTTCTGAATAAGGGCAAATAACAGGAATGTGTCAAAAATGGAAAAATATTGGCTAAAGAAGCAACGTGTAAACAGAAAATATTAAACCAAGCAAGAGTCTGTTGTGAATATTTATTGAAAAATTGTAAAGCTTCAAGACTTCGCCATGCAAGAACGGAGATAAACAACTAACTTCTCCAAAAGCACTCTTAATACGAAAAATCGAAATGGTTCCCAAGACAAAGTGTAAATAAAGCAGAAAATTAGTGAAGAGAATGTGCAATTACATCAACAAGCTGACTATATTATCAGCTCACAATGATACAGTGATATGAAGCAAGCGGATAAGGGAAGGTAGAAAGCTTTCATTACCGACACTTTCTTGCACACTGTTCATTAGCACTCGAGTGCGCATGCGAGTAATTTGCGCGGGAACCATTTGCGTGATGACATATTTTTGTTGATTGGCATATTGAGTTATGTTGACGCACTAACATACACAGCTGGTTAAATTCAACTCTAACATTCAAAGGACCAAATAAGAAATATGGAATCAAAATAATCGTCGCATATTTCACCCAGTGAAGATCTAACCATTTCCTGCAACTGCAAGCATCACACGAAACTTATTCCTACGAGCGAACGCTTTTACCGAACATTTTTTGGAACGTTTGTCAAACTGTGAGTCACAGTACCACCAACTCATGCAGGTTAAAGAAACAAGGCGGCCGAAGATCAGCTTCCAACAACGGAAATTTAAGATTATTCTAATCGCAGGCCTTTGTTATACTTTGATGAAAGTACAGGAAATAAACGACAGTCTCTTCATTGTTCTTAGACAATATGGTCTGCAAACAGTAGTTTGAAAATTCACACCTCACAAGTTAACAACCTCGCCGGACAGGAAGCCTCTGCAGCCGTGTGCACAAAGATACGTCATATTAACAAACAACGCTCTGTCTCCATTCTCACCAGCAAATACACTTATCCTAGGTGTAGAATTTAGTACCCAGAGTTCACTTAAATTCTAGTGCCTCAGTTTCACTAAAATTCCGAGCGGACCGTTTCATGTTGAAAATGGAGTTTAAGAAACTACTTCTCTTTTAGTACAAAAAAGGCATACTGTTTATTTTATGCTTTATTCGGTAAAATATGTAATATCCGGCGGCACGCAAAGTCTCAGTTTCTAAAGCAAACTAAATCCACTGCGCTAGCAAATTAAATGCATTTGTGTTCCGTAATTATTTTCAGCAATATTTGATGTAAATTCACGAAAAAAAAGCAAACGTAGAAATACCGTCTAAATCTACTGCTCTAGCAAATGAGATACAGCTGTGAATGGTAATTTTTTTCAGCAATATTTAAAATAATTCAAGACAACAAGTACACTTAGCTTTACCGTGTGAATTCTTGTCTTTCGGACTCCTTTTCTTGTCGGTTTACTCTCGAAGGGATTTTCCAGATAAGGGCAAAACGCACCGATGGAACAATAAACGCACATCCAAGGTGCATCGAACTCTAGGGCCTCGGCGGGGATTGCGGGGTCGTGACAGAGTTGATGATATCCTGAAAACAAAAAAGGTGGAATTCACTTAAATTGAATTTGACCTGCAATTAGCTAGGGTGTAATTTAGTTTTAGCCATCCATCTAATGGACAAGTGACGGTAAAATTTCGGTATACACGCTAAAAGCTTGTCTACCGGTACATAATTGTGCGAGTTCGTACAGACGCAAAATGGCGACAAAACAATTCATCTTCGTTTTCAATTGGCGGTGGTATAATTTCCAAAAAAGACGCGTCGAGCGAATGTGCGCTTTGCGGAAAGATAAATCGATCATTAAAAAAAAAAACGGCAACGAAAAATATGGAAATCATGCAGTGAAATTATTACTTTCCTGGCCTACAGGCTTGAAATTGTAACATAAAAACAAGCAAGGCGCGGACGCTAAAATAAACCCAACACGTTATGTTGCGCTAGCGAAGCGAAATTGTCAACATTTAGAGATGGTAAGATGGTGCCATTTGTCTCACATAAGCACCTGCTTTACAGACAGTAACCATAAACACATTCATCGCCGCCATCTTGACTGAGCAAATTTTCAAATGTAAGTATTTTACGCCACAGTTAGGCTATTCTTTCGCTTCGACATATTTACCCAGGGTAACCCAGAAGATAGGGGAAAAAAGGTTCGTCTTTAATAGTTTATCCCATTTTATCTATATTCTGAAAGAGGACCGAAAAAATCCGAGAAGGAAACGAGTAAACCACATGCGCAAGAAAGTGCAATATTCACAGGTTCTACACGGAATTTATAATAAACAAAATTTCTCTTGTATTATTTGGCGACGTTTTCAGCGATATTAAGTATCGAACCATGGTTGAAAGAATACTGAAACGTTTTACGAAAAAGGACGCGCACAAATAATAAACGAAAGCAAATGGAAGAAAGCGTTGACGACAATCCTTTCTGGAATGATTAAAAATATTCATCATCATACAACATGGAAAATTTGACAGCGCAAACATACGTTTACCTTGACTTGCTCAATGTGTCACGAGCTTTAAAGTTTCAAAAGGAGTGAAAAATTTCCTCTTCCATTCCAAAAACGCGTGAAAAAAAATCGATGATGTTTATACAGCACTTGCCCAAAGGTTGGAACAAGTCTTGACTACGACAACCAAACTCAACCACTGGAGAGGCAACTCGGCTGGCAGCTGAAGAAACAGCCGAGCAACTTTCGCTTGAACATAATTTCGTTCAATTAATGGCCATTTGCAGAACAATGGCGGAGCCCGATCTGAGTAAACAGCGGCAATTATTCGAAAAGTGAAGTGTTTGCAAGAGAAACAGATAAAATGAGGGGAAAGAAAGTAGACTGCTTATGAACTGTCAAGGAAGCGAGGAATTCTCTGTAATAAGCTGAAAATACGTCAGCACACACAAGTGCACCAATCGCTTTCAGCTGTGTTTGTGTGTATTTGTGTCATTTGTCAGGTGCACGCTCGCTACTCACAGAACAACTGAAACGCAGGAAATTGGCCGCGAAATTCGTTTCCGTTGTGTGTCAGCCGAAACTACACGAGTGCAAACTGTAATCCAACCATTAGAGAGATTTCCAGACCATTATACAGTGAGGGTTGTAGTCCAATTTGTCAGTACTGATGTACAACTACCGTTTGGCTTTTAAACTGGCAAGATTGCGATTTTAAGACACAAGCTTCAAAAGCTAAAGTGCTTGTCCATCACAGACATACAAAACAAACGTAATGGCCGCTCGCTGAACTAACAAGTGTGAAATACTTCCCAGTACAAAAAAGTTTGACAGCTCAATTCTTCGGTCATGTTCGACTGCTTCCTCTCTGTTATACCGTTGATATCTTTGTTATGATGGATGACCTTTCAACAAAAGCCTCAAAATATGTTAACGATTAATATCATAGTTGCCAAAAAAGCCAAACAATTCTTTAAAAAAAATCATTAAGCTGTAACGAAAATAACTTGGCAGACTGTTGAGTATAAGACTTGATACTGAAATGAACTTTTCGTTTCGTTCCCGGAAAAGGATAAACTATCGATCCCAAGACAACAGTCTCGTACGTAACAAGAAACTTCATCAAAGAATGTTAATTCAGAAAAGTTTCCCACTGTGCTTTTGTTAGCCAGATCAGAGCGTCCCTTAGCGGAGAAAGCCAAACGATAAGTAAAACAATGGGAACACACTTAACAATAACACAGCGCATGGTTTATCCGCCATCTGCCTTCACTTCTTCACAACTTCTTCGCTTTTCTTTGTTTTCCACAAAGAACAAGGGAAATTGAAAACTCTTCTTCTTGATTAGGAGTAAACAGTGCTCGGCCAGGGAGTCTGTTCACACAAACTTCATACAAACGTTTCACCTGCCTTCGAAATGCCATTTATTTCCGCCAAGAAGCGCGCGGGTTGTCATCTACTTGACAGAAGTAATAAATATTTCCTCGTTCGACCAACTAAGTCAACTTCACCCTAGACAGACTTTCAAGCACACAAAGGAGAGTAAAACGTTTACAGTTTTGCATTTAAACTCTTTAAAAAAACGTCCTCTAAAAAAAGCGAAATCACAAAAGATGAACTGTACGATTTTTCCCCGTGTACTTTTTAAATAGCACTTTTTCCTTTTGACACAAAACTGAAATAAAAACGGAAAACTAGATGACATGAACCAGCAAAGATCATCTGTAAATATTGGATCAGAAACAGGAAAAGGCAGATTTAGAAGAACATTATGACGACAAACGCTCAAAAGAACTCCCACTTGCGCTCATTTGTCGACTGAGCTGCCACGAAAACCGGAAAGTTTATAATCCGTTTTCAAGGAACCGCAAGAAATATGAGAGAGGAGGAAATATACGATGAGATTACATAGGTCTACAGATAAAAGGGAAGTGATTAAAACAAGAACAGTTACAAAAAAAAAATAATAAATTACACTAAAAAGTGATCAATGTTTTTTCCTCATCACGTTTTTTTTTCTACTTCATTTGTTTTTCTTTTTCTTTTAACCGGGAAGAATGCAGGAATAAAGCCACTAAAGCAGAAAAACAGTAGAGAGAAACAAATTTAGTAGAACCTTCAGCACCGTATAGTTAAAGGCTTATGTCCTTCCTGAAAAGAGCAAAGGCCAATTCCATGTTTATGATAAAGAGGAAGTGCAACTTAGTTTGTAGTAAAATGTTTTAGATTTACGCAAACGGAGTTTCACGTCACTGCTCATCGAAAGTATCACGTGACTGAAATAGTACGAACGTCTTTTACGTGAGGTACGTTTGCCATACATTGCGAAAATTCCAATACGATATTACAGTTTCACCATTCTGCGACACTGACGGACACAAATTCTATTTTTGGCGATTCTATTCGGTACATATTGGAACTTCAGCTGAAAACTAAATAAATGCCTTGCTAAAATGGTTTAAAACTGTAGAAAAACACAAAAACAGATGCTAAGTGACCAAAAAAGGCACAGACGGGAAAAATGGAACAGAATCAAACAGATTATGGAATACATAGCGTGATTCAAGAGCAACCAAGGAAGAAATCTGAGGCAACGTCTTAAAAAGCTGTTCAGATATGCACGGTCTAGGTTTCGACACTTTCCGGATGGGAGTATTTCGATAACTTGACACAATTTGTTTTGTTCCAAATTAAAGATGGAGTGCTTTTAGTTAGACAGCGCACACGTTTATTGGTTAGTTTATGATCACAAGACAATAAGGAAAACGTTACTCGCCACAAATCCATGACCAGGCAACAATCAGTGAAAAACCTGACGTCATAGGACTGCATTTCACTGTTGCCGCTCGCTAAATTTCACACTGACATTTATAATGGTAATATAATTCGAACTTCTATAGGAGAAATTCAAAAAAATTCAGTTGAGGGTAAGTTTACTTAAAAAATTCAATATAAAAATACACTGTTTCGAGAATGAATGACAGAAAATTTGCGCTTTTAAGCTGTAATTATGTTAAACAGTTTTTAATTGATCTTTTAAATGATTTTGAAGCTCTATGTATCGTATTTTGCTGTGGAGATAATTTAGTTTTATGAGATTTAGAAGCATAAATTTTAAAGAATGTTGAAGTCACGACATGCCGTGACGTCTGCGTTTCATTTCACACCTGTGTGAACTGAGTCGGGGGTACTCCCTGTTTAAGCCTTGTAGTGTTAAAACGAATTGAAAAAGTGTTGGATAATGCTGGTCAAGGTTACCGTAATTAAAGGGCAATTTTCGGCTGAGATATGACTGGCCACGATCAGATGGCTGATCGGATGGCTGATCGGGGCTGCAAGCGGCTACCACCGCATGTAAGCCGGCGTTTTGTGTCCTGTTATTGAACCTCTTATAGAGGTTTCAAAGTAAATGGCTTAGAGACCGACTTGAGTGTTCCTGTTGTTTGGCTGTTAACCGTTCTTTGACTGACTTGTGCAGCGTTATTTCTATATACTGACACTCTGAAGCGGGTAGAGTCTTCTATCCTGGTAATTCTATACATTCACTACTATATCACATCAAATCTCAGGACTTAATAACTCTCTTTATATCTCACTTTATATCTCAGGACAGGTTGAAAACCAACGCACAGTTGCAGACATCTTAAAAAACAAGAACAAAAGCAGCATTTGTAATCAAACAAAAGAACATTTTATACAGACATCTAAGCTCTTGACGTATCCTAGCAATTTGACTAGAAGATCCTCTGTCCCTAGGAGCGATGGATAGCAACAATTGGATAGCAACAAATTGAACTCGCGTGGAATGCAATTCGCCTTGGCCACCTGATAATCAGATCAATGTGTTTAAGTGATAACGAAATTATCTTGTTCTCACTTTGTTCTCCGTGAAGGAACTAGGGGGACAAAACAAGCTAAGAGTGGGTGAACTCACTGCTGTCAGATCCACACGGATTTAACTATAAGAGCGGCCAATACATATGCTTAAGAAAAAACCGCTAAGATCAGTTTTGAGTGAGACGACACCTCACTACAAGCCCAATGCTTTGTTGATCTAAAATCAACATGGACGTACCAACAATTATTCTCGTTAGCGAATAACGTTAGACTACTTAACCAAAACCAAATGACGTAGCAGTGATAACTGTCGCTTCGCAGCAATGTCACCCAGGTTCGAATCCCGCCGGGAGTGGACGCCATATGAGCGTTCAGTTTGTCGCTGATTTTCGGGCTTTCTCCCAGTGCTTTTCTCCGGTTTTTCTCTCTCCTCAAAAACCGACATTTTAAAACTCCAATTCGATCTGGAATCCAAGGGTTTCACGTTTTTCACCGAGTCATAAAACAGTTATGTCACCTCGTTAAAAGACGTCGATTTATAAAGAGTTAAGAATTGTCTTTAGCCTGTGGAAGAAGAAACCTGGTGAAGTGACCTTCTGTTTCCAGTAGGTAGGAAGACGGAGAAATGCGTAAAATCCCGCCATTTAACCGTAAGTTGTGATAAGCAGCAGTAAGGGTATTGTGTGCACGTTTCTGGCAAGTTATAACATAAAGAACCATTTAAAATTATATTGAAATTTTTCTTACATATTTCTTCAGAGTAACTGCCAGTCGTGTATTTTCCGGACAAACTCTAGAGTTGTTTTATGAACAAGAGAATAGTAACGATTACGAAGAGAAAGAACTTTTAAGACATCGATATCAAGAAATATCCACATACCTCTCCATAAGCATTTTCCAACAACCCGATTCAAAATATCTCCGTAGAGGAGCGTTAACCAAGTTTGCTGGCTTTCTGATATTCATATGCATGTATTTGATACCTCTGAAAACGCTACACAGGTCCGATCAACTGGTAATGCGTAAAGATCTACTGAAGGCTGCGCACGTTGTAACGAAATTTATATAAGTTTGTTATGGTTCAAAGGTACAATACTCCGGTATGTTTATACATCAGAAGCGTTCACCTGCCAGATGTACTACACATTTCAACTCGTCTCGCCTTTTCCGCGACACACGGGTCGAATTTTTATGCAAATTCCGCAGGTTGAACGGAAATAATTTTACCGAATCGCTTCTCCGCGGATTTCATCTCGACAACACAAGGTCTACAATTGCTACCCAAGTAAGAAGTAAGTCAAAACTTTCTTACACACCTGCCGACTGTTATAAACCTACTGGCAATACAAGTGACAAACACAAGCAGAGAAGCTTGAATATACGAAAGAAAGATCTCGAAACGAATGTATCTTAACAACAGTTAAATGTGTCCGCGCAAGATAGCTACAAACCAACGTTCAAAACGAAATTGTGACAAGAGAATCAAACAGCCAACCTTTTAAATGTCAGCGCCCGACGATAGTTGAATCAAATCAAGCATGTTGTTTATCACAGCAATTTCCCAACAGAAGACGCAGCGGAACTCTGTGTGTGTGTGAAAACACTCCTTCTGGGTGAATCGTCATGCCAACGGTACTTCTACGAAAGAACTTTAATTCCGCTGAATGTTTATGCTGCGGTTATCTCCGTTCTTTGACAAGGGGAGGCTTTTGTTTAGAGCGACGCTGGTCATTTGAAAACACGATGAATAGTAAAAGCGCTTTGTAGTATTATGGTCTTTTGTCTAAGTACAAAGAGACGGCTTCAATGGGAATCATGTTTGCAATTCTCAAACAAAAGAACACGACTGTTTTACACCTGGCGAAAATCCCCAATGTTGTCTCAAACAACAAACAAGCCTCAGGAAAAACACCCCACAAAAACATGCAAGGTACCTTTACAACATCAAAACTTGGCTAAACAGCAAAACAAAAATTTCAAGATAGTTTAACCTCCATATAGAGTGCTTTAGAACAGAACAAAATTGATGCCTTCAAATTCAGTGTGTGACTCGTGTTTTGAGGTCCTTTTGTGTATTTTGGGTGTGAATGTTTCATAACGCCTGAGAGAAATAATTGAAAAATATTTTGTTTGAAACTATTCACGTTAAAGCCAGTCAAAATTTACGCGATACCTAAACAACTCTACGAATTCAAGCAACTCTAACCACAAGAACAAACACGAAACTACGAAAGTACAAGTTCTTTTAGTTCAGTTTTACAAAAGCCTTGGAGACTTTTCTGCAGGAAGGTATTTCACACAACGGTTCATTTTCCTAAATAGGGACCTCATCCTTTTACCCCCGAAATAGAGCGATGTCAAAATAAAGCACTATCGATTGTTATTCACAAGGTTGAAAACACGTGTAGTACACAGCTAATTAAGTCTTTTTGAAGTAGCTACAAAGAGCCACTTAGCAACGCTGAATGAACCGAAAGACAAACAGACTCTCGTTTGTTTGTCATAACACAACTTTTCCGGATAATGCGTTTTTAACGTTCGATTAACAATTTCTCTCTTACCACTGCCATAGATTTCTCTAAAGGTAACTGCTAAAAATCTGGTGCCGCATCACTGAAGACAGTTTTTCCTAGTGGACGCAATTCTTAATTATCGGCCTCTCTGTGCCTTTGAATTCAACACGCCCGGGAACCCGAGAAAATAACACGAACATTGACGTATTTACAAGCCACGTGACGAAAGCCAGCCAAACGCCGCAGGCAGATCCTCTTTTATCACAAACTCCTCTAGAGAGAGACAAGAGAACAAGAGACAAGCGAACTTGCGACAACTTTTCGCGACACGCCTCAATTCGTGACCAACTCTGATTCGCAAACTTACAGCAAACCGTCACTACAGCACGGACAAATTTGCCCCGATAATGACTGCTTTGCGTGAAAAGCGAGGTAGAGCAGTTAAAAAGCGATACTCATTGATCCTTATATCACAGAAAAGGTGTTTCCACTTGAAAGCCTTAAATTTAAGGTGACTTTTGATCCAACTCTCTTATAGTCTATTACAAAAATTGCATCCAGCACCTCGCGCCAAGGAAACAACGAAATCAAGATATAATTCAGTGGTTGTTTCCCTGCTAGCGGAGGTCTGTCACGGCGAGAAAACGAAGGAGAGAAGGAGAGAGGAGGAGAAGAGAAGGAGAGCCGTAAAAGACCTCTGCTAGCAGGGAAAGTGGTTGCACTCTCCGCATATCTTTGGCCTGGGATAACCTTGCTTCTGGACGAAAGAAACGAAAAGCATCAATAGTATTCAAATCGTTAAACTTGCCCCTAGCTATTTGAAAACCATATTCATTCCTCTTCGCACATATTTTGACCTTAGAAATGAGGAAAATACACTATCATCCAATCCTCGCACTGATTATCTAAAGCGTAGTTTTATAATTTTTGTAATGGACTATCAGAGGGTAGGAAAGCTTCGCTTGAAGTCTCGAGCAGCTTTGGCTATAGTAGAGCTTTCCTGTGGGATAATCTTCCACCCAAAGTTAAGCCGTAAATTTTACCGGGACATTTAAAGTGGAGATTACTGTCCAATTCAGACTCCCGGCAAACATGTATTCAAAACAGTAAATTCTTATTTCACAACATTTTGTTTCTTTTAAGTTGTGCTGATGTTTTTACCGGGTACAAATAAAGTTCAAGTTCAAGTCTGTTATTTTTTATTATTTCTCGGAAAAAGACAAGACTCAAAACACAGAGGAAATGTCCTGAACTTTTCCGGAATAACACTATACTGACACATATGCCAGCTGAGTAAAGAACCTGCAAATAACGTCACCGTAAAATACGCCCTGGTTCACGGACCCATCTTTCAATCATGAAACTTTTCGCGATAAATACTATACGCTCTCGCACAGATGATCATTTCAGATTGCGTATGGCTCTTAGAAAAAAAAAATTCGCTTATTCTTCTCAACTAAACGTTAAATTAATAATCGTGAAATTGGGGGTTTTCGGTAGGGGGGGGGAGGCGCAGAAAGAATCCCACCGGTAAAAGCAACAACGTTGCTTGTCGTACCCCTGAGGGGTTACAATTTTTGGTTTAGTCCCGCTGAGAGTGTTATAATCTAAAATAGCCACCATTAGAATTATTCTGATACCAACAGAGTGGAAGCCACAATACTCCTGTAATGAATGCATCCAGTAGAGAAACAAGTTATTTTGACAATCCAATTACTATATTATTAGAGTCCAACAGGAAAAGTAACTTTTCACCCGAAATGGTACCTCTATGAGAAGACAATGAATTCAATCCGTGACCACGTCACTTTTATATGAGACTCAGCCCCTTCCACCTCTCTCTCAGGGAGATTGTGCAAAATACTTTTTTGACAATAGTATAAAACCGGTCCGCACTGAAAAGGGGCTTTCTGATTTTTCTAAAACGGACCGCTAAGATGGACCGCTCAAGAAACGATCTCACTAAATCGTGTTTTGGAAAAATTTTGGAAGAGAGAGCAGTTTTGTATGAAGTCGAAACCTTGTTCTTGCTTTCTTGCTTATAATTTTTGCAAAAACCTCTGCGAAAATGACATTATGAAAATTTGTTCCCTTCTTTCGTCTTTGTAGCGCGCGCTTACTAATAGAAATACGCTTTGCTGTTCGCAAATTTGTAAAGAGCTATCAATAATCAAATCTTTTGTTGAACTAGCTTGTTCGGTCCGTATTGGGAAAATATTGGTCTCGTTCTTTTTTTGGAAGTGAAAAGGAACTCGACCAATATTTTCCCAATACGGACCGAACAAGCTAGTTCAGTAACATATATACTAGTTTGAGCACTCTGACATGGTACGATGATACCACATGTGTGGCATCGTCTGAGGTGGCTATAGCCGCTAACCTCAACTCCAGCATCAGCACTGCACTG
>Ga0126336_10001179_pt1 | contig 13034 bp, 6 predicted proteins | sample SidCmetagenome_FD_92530 | JGI IMG/M metagenome (GOLD analysis project Ga0126336, IMG submission 92530) | Coral microbial communities from El Islote,Puerto Morelos, Mexico - Siderastrea C C metagenome | ecosystem: Host-associated > Invertebrates > Cnidaria > Coral | place: El Islote,Puerto...
ACCTGACTAGACTAACCAGTTGAAACTTGTCATACAGGAAATATCTGATTTACATATAACAGGCTGGTTACACTCGACGGGCCTCGTCGAGCAACATCGCTTCACTGCTATGCTTGCCTCACTTATTTGAGCTTTTGCACTATAATCCGGTGAGTGTTCTAATGTTTACATCCTAATGAGCTAGAAAGTTTCATTTGCAACGATTTGCCCAATATGCTTTGAACTTAGGAGTTACAATGCACTTGAATGAAAAAACACTGTAGCGCACTTTAAGCTGCTGGACCACATTCCGATGCATGTTGGATTTAAAAGGTGTGTCAAAGCTTCAGGGTAACGGAACACGTCTCACTCGCAGAACCCAGACTGAAGAAGTTTTCTACATGTTGTAGGCATGCTATAGGTCGTTGCAAATGTGTCGGTTCTCCTCAGTTTGAAAACGTCCGTGATATGTTTATTGCTGAGCACAATATCAGTAAACTTGTAAATGGGGGGCGCAAATGCTAATCAAATGGAACTGGTTTCTCGGTGCAGGAGTGTGGTCTCAGTTGACTTTTATACAAGTTTACTTCTGGTTTTAAGATAAGTATTTCGTGTGTTACAAGTGTACATACAAAGCGTGTATGCGACCAAAAGGTTACCAGCGAGACTCGAAACGATAACCACCGCGCAACAAATCTATGATTCACCAATAAACGATCGGGGTCAATTGGCCTCAAGAGATACAATCAAAGATCAATGACTAATAGGCGCGATTGAATTTACTTGAATTTTCCTCATACAATATTTTCTCGAAAGACAAAAATATTGCAGGCCGAAAGAAGGAAGTGATTCAAAATGAGTCATACATATCTTACGACAAAACTGTGACTCCATTTGTTAGTAGCATAAAAACAAAGCTGTTTGTTTCATTGCTGACTTTCACGTGCACCGTTCGGGTCGGGACTTGCTATGTATATTTGTCAGCTAGCCAGATTTTTGGTGGCTTTCGACAATTCATCATTACAATTTTTAATTCTTTTCTGGCCAAAAGATCAGCGCGCTGCAGTTATAGTCCAAAGACACGGAAATTCGAATTCTCTTTTTCCTCTGCCATTTTTCTACTTTTTTATACGGGCAAAAGCCAGATTTTTGAGCATTGGCAACCTGGCAATATATTCTTGAATTCTTTTATTTCGGATTAAAGAAAAAAAAATACGTCTGCTTTCAAGTGAAGTCTTCTGCAAAAGATTCCACGGTAAAGCGCCCGTTTCATAGATTAACTCAGTGCTTAAAACGAACAGCCCTTCTTTTGTCCGGAATATCCTGCAGGGCAATTATATCTTGGTCCTATGTGACAAAACGAATAAAAGATTCACAGTAACCATCAAGTTGTGAAAATGCCAGAAATACAGTTACATCTGCCCTCCAGAGACATTTCATTGACTATTGAATTAAACTTAACGGCATCAGTTTATCTTAATTAAAACGTGATTTGTACATATATTTCCTCATTTTTTGAATATTTTAAATAGTTAATCTTGTGAGGGCTGCAGATTTTTGAGTTTCGTACGAATAGAGAGGTGGCACGAAATAGATGGCAAAATTGATATGCTTCTTCTAACAGAGAAGTCTCTTTTGCTAGTTAAGGTAAAAAAAATCTTCACAACCCAGGAATTGTCTACAGTACTGACAAAACAGTTATTATACTGAATGGCCGTATTTCTACTAAAGGACGTTAAGGCCGTGTCAGACGTCTAGTATAAATGTAGGACGCCGTCTACAGGAAATAAGGAAGACGCATTAAACGTAAGACGACATTTAACGTCTTTTGTAAGGTGCTTCTAAACGACGCACTTAACAGACGTCTTCGCTGTCTCGACGATAAAAAGGTCGTCTAGGATAAACGCGAGACTCTTCAAACTTTGCACTTAAAAGGCAGACGTTAAAGTCGTGTAGACGTCTTTTTCCCTTGTCAGGTGTTTGCAGTTCCTTCCCGGGAAGCTTTTTCGAGGGTTTGAGCGTATTTTTACTTTTCCTAGCACGACTAAAGATTGAGGCTATGCTCAACTAACACAACTCGGCTCGCTGCAGCGACCACGTCAGAAAATGAGATTGATATGTAGCTGTTTACTTGCCAGAACAATTTTAGTAAAAGCAGCTTTCTCCGGTTGCCCAAGCCAGTGTAGACTGGTTTGTGGTCGAGACAGCTTATAATGCCTGAAGTGTAGTCACTCAACCACTATGAGGGCCTGAAAACTATTCATGAAGTACCATTTTCTATAACTTACAACGTAAAGTGCAAAAATATATGGAACAATCAGACCCGTGACCTCCCGTACACCCTTACACCGCGGTCGGGCGTTCCGAGCAATTAGCTAATGGGAGACTCGTGGCGAGCGAGGTCACATTTACTAGGTTCGTTGCGACACGCGTCTGCATATCGCTAGTTAAGTCACATACCTTCATGAAATGGACAAGCAAATCGGAATTAATTCGAGGATGGCTGTATTTCAGGAAGGTTTCGTACAAATATATCATTCTAGAATTCTGATTGGATCCGTCGATGTCCATGAAGTACGCGAAAACATGAGCCTTATGATTTAGAGACCAATAAATGAAACCGGATAAAAAACATATAGAGGAGATGTACTGTTATGTGAATGGTCTGGCTTGTTTCATTGCAGGTATTTTGGCCCCACACCATGGCTTTTACAGTCGACGATGTGATGGATAAGATTGGTAGTTTTCAACGGTACCAGTACAGATTGCTGTTCATCTTTGGTTTCATGAAGATATTTGGCGACGGTTTCCAGGTAATGATTCCAACATTCCTCAGCGTTGAACCACCATGGCGATGCAAAGACAACAGTTCTGTTTGCAATCTTACTGGAACCTTTAAACCCGGAGACGACAATTACAAATTTCGCTGCTCAATTCCACGTGACCAATGGGAGTTTGACACCAGTGAACTCAACTCAGTTGTGACCGAGGTATGGTAAATCAGAACCTATGGGTCCCTCGCCTTAATCAGTCTCTGCATGGACCTAGTTTAGCATATGCAGCACTGAGTTGTTTACCATTTACAGGGGGAAACCGGTTGGTCCACGGTTTGTTCAAATGGTAAGCAAAACCTCCCGAATGGGAAATTCCATTCGAGATTAGCATGTACAATTCTTTCTGATTTACGGAGAGTCTGCACCTAGTTTGACTATAGGCACAGGACTTGGAAGTCGTAGAAAAAAGTAAATGGAACACAATTTTCCGTTGGGATATTCAGGTTGGGAATTTTGGACTACCTCTCAAGACGTTCCGTTTATTTTGGAATTTTTCTGGTCGGACAAATCAAAATAGCCTTACCATTTACAGTCCAACCGAAATTTCCGGATTTCTTTTTTTTGGAAATGGTAAACACTCACTGTGCCGTATGATATGAGCGAAAGTGCGCTTATTCTCTCGTTTTTCACCAGCTAATCGAAGGCCTAAAGACAATTTTTGTAAGGCTTAATATCGCTTTTTTTTTTAGAGAATTAAGTATGGAATAGTGACCGTACGTAATTCTGATCTTGTGTTTTAAGATCGATCAAGGTTTAGGTCGGACCTTTTGTGAATTCTTTGACAAGTTGTTTGTTCGACAAATTGCTAACCCTTTAACGATGTTTACCACCTTTGGACTTAGGTATAGTTTTAGCTTAAGTTTAGTTTTAGGCATGTTCCGATTCAGTTCCTTTGGCTGAGTATCTACTCGAGTACCTCGAGGCTCTCACGGGCCCCCAGCAATACTAGAATGTAGGTATTGGCTTGGTGCGTCCAAGTTTGTAAGCTAGTTGGAAAAACGCTGCAGGTCGACATTATCGCTTGCAGTTGACCCGAGAGCAAGGTAAAGAAAAGAAGAGTCTTGGCGTCTCTCTGACGTAGAAGCAAATTGTCTGTCCTGTTTTTTTTTTTGTTTGTTTGTCTGTTTGTTTGTGTTTTGTTTTTGTTTTTTTCAACAACACAAACTAAACAGGACAGGAAATAAGTGTCCATATCAGAGATTGGATTGTTTGGAAGAAGGCAGTAGAGTTATATTGTCAAAGAGGCGTGTGATAACCTTCATACAACTCCCACAACATTCCCAAATTTATTTATTTGACAGAGCGGGGTTTCGCAAAATATTTCATTATAAAAATTCGTAAAACATAAAAAGATCTACAAAAACGGAAAATACTTTCTCAGAGAAAGAAGAACATTTTGTACCCAATAGAGATAAGCAGCGTTGACCAAAAGATCAAAATCGTTTTTTGTAGGTGAAGTTAAGAAAGATGGCTTCTCTTCCATTGCATTATTTTCTCTCTAACAAAGTATAGTTGCAAATATTTAAAAAAATTAGTTCGAGTAAAAACTCCATTTTTGGGATATCTGAAATGATCAAGGTCCAGCGTGACCGAGGTGATGATTATTCCATATAAGACAAAAACTAAATCTAACAATTACGCCTTAACAATCTGGAAACAATCGGTTTCATGTCCTGTGAATATATTGTTCCGTTGGCCACTGTTACCTTTTTTTGCTGATTTTCCATTTCTTTTTCAGTTTGACTTGGTTTGCACGGTATCGGCGCTCTCTGTACTGAACAAAGCTGTAATGTTCCTGGGCTACATGATTGGCGTTCTTGTTGGAGGAGTTTTATCTGACAAGTTCGGACGCAAGCCGATTGTGTACTTTCTGTCTGTGCTATGTAACGTTATAGCACTTGGTGCATCCTTCGTCCAGGTTTACTGGCTGTACGTCTTACTCAGATGTCTTGTGGGTGTTTGTGTCGGTACGTAACTGGCTTACAAGTGCAGATCTCACCGTTACTTTTTTGACTGAAAGAATAGATAAGATATGGACGATGACTGGAGGGTGATTGACGATAGATGAAGAAAGAACGTGTGATGATCCCTTTATCTTTTAATATTCATCTCCACACACAATACATCAGAATAGTAATAATTATTGACAAAACGCGTGATGAGTGATGATGTCAGGTAATAAATGAAGGTAGAAGGATAATTGTTGAACGATGGATGTTAAATTTGGGACGATGGGCCACAGATAATGGCGGAGTATGGCTGACGAACCGATGGTGACCGATAATGGTTGAAATTATGAAATGCATTGGATTACGTATAAACTTACGTAATAATGGATTACGTATAAACTGTAATGGGAAATAGGTGATGATGATTGTATATGAGTTCTAATGGGCAGCAGGTGAGGAAAATGTACTGATTGATGGATTGTGTATGACATGTAATTAGTAGCGGTTGGTGAATAATGGATCGGTGCAAGAGGTATATTTGGCAGGAGTTGATGAACAATGCATTGCACGTGTGTGTGGCAATGGGGAATACATGTTGGATTATGGTAGATCGGTACTGAATGGGTAATGCATAATGAATAAAGGTTTCTGGCAATAGGTGATGGGTGACTAGAAATAGACAGTGGATAAGTGATATCAGTGATGCGTGATGCAGGACCGTTTGACGTACAACAAATGATTGACGGCCGAAAATACGTGATAGACGATCGAAAATGAAAAACCATCCCATATGTTAATGATTATCATAGAAGCATCTCTTGTAAAGCCTTTATTATCATTTCCAACAGGTAGCTCTTCTCTTTCCATGTACGTGTTACTCATGGAGTACGTAGGCAAACGTCATCGTCACGTGGTGGGAACCACTTTGTGGTACTTCTGGGTAATCTCGTTGATGCTGCTGCCATTGTTCGCTTACCTGATAAGGGACTGGCGCACACTTTCCATCGCAGGAGCAGCCCCAGGCCTTTTGCAGATTTTCTTTTGGTGGTAAGCAATGTGCACGCGTCTATATGGATTTGTTATTATTGCGCATGCGTTCCATTTTGGATTCAAAGATTCGTTTGGGACATATCATGTTTGTCAAATATCAACAAAAAAGGTTATAACACCAAAAGAACAGTTATAAGATTTGCATCACCTTCAAAATTGTCCAGAATTCTTAAGAAGCTACAGTGTGCTTGCAGAAACATCAATGCTCCCAAAGAAAAAAGCGGGTTGTCTAATATGTACATTATTTTTAATCAATTGTATGAATGTGTTGCTATTGTTTTAACAAATTTCCAGGACTTTTCTGAACTTCCAGCGTAATCACTAACTTTTCTAGGACATTCCAGTGGTGAAAAATATTCTAATACTTTTCAGGGTTTCAAGGCCCCGGTATGAAAGCTGTGCTAGGTGTTGTGCATAGCGGTTTGGTTGCCCAATAGGTAAAATCTTACTTATTGCTTTCAATTATTTTCGTCAGGTTTATACCAGAGTCTCCACGCTGGCTACTTGTACACAACAAGCCAAAAGAAGCTTGGGAAGAACTCCAAAAGGTGGCCAACTTTAATCGAAAAGAAATGCCAGATGGGGAGCTGGATCAAAAAGATGCGACAGCACAGAGAACTGGTGACTTTCGGGATCTTTTCAGTTCATTGACCATGACGAAAAGAACTCTCATATCTTGGTTTTCTTGGTAGGTCAACATTTTGCTTTTTTTCGCGTCCAGGAGAGCTGTTACTGATTCTAGTTCTTGAGATATAGTCACTACCTCTTACCTTGTGGAAACCTCACTATTATGGACAGCTATTTTTTCCGGAAAAGTACCGGGGAGAGTTGCATAAAACTTAACGTCCGGCAACTTCTAACGTCAGACATTCACTCCAGTTACAGTCACTATGTTGACGTCTGACGTTAGCGGTTACGCCAGCGTTAGGTTTTATGCAACTGATCCCTGAAGTCCTGTAAACTGAGGATTGCTAAAAAGAGCTTCCGCTATTACAAAGTAAATCTACTGCGTACACCAATTCTTGGTCAAGATAGTGTCTGAACAAAAGTTGACTGTATATGGAAAACCCCCAAATTTTCTAGGTCCTTAGTCACGCTCTGGAAACCTAAGCGGGATACACGGATACACTAGAGATAAATAAAGTTTACCCCTTGATTTGATTTCTGTAAGATTAGTCCGAGTGAGCTGAAGATCACGGAAAAGAAAAAGGAAAGTCGATATGTCGAAATTGAAAGCGCTTCGTAAGTTTCACTTCATGATTACCAACTTCAGGGAGTTTTATCGCTCAGATTTAAAAGTTAAAATCACATTTTACAACAGCACCAGGTGTGAGTTACTACTCAGTAACGTTCATCTGAGTTTTCACTGTAGGATTCCCCCACAGACTTGGTACAACAGAATAATGTGTATGGTAGGAAAGTACTGGTCAATTGCCTTTAGGATCTCGTCCACAGATCCAAAATATAATATATAAATTTAGCCAAGCCTAAAAGCGGAGCTCCCAAGGAATACTCTGGTGTTCGTTTCTCAAGAATAGTCCTAAAACGTTTCGGTCCCAAATATATTTCGGGGCTTTTTTTTCAAAGAGTGTTTCTCGAAAAGCCCAAAAGTGTTATGAATTGTCCTCCAATATTTTGGGGATCCGAGCTCGAAAGGCCATTCTAGAGGCTGAGCATCGCTTGATTTAATATAATTTTTTCGGCCATCAAACTAAATTAAACCTCTCGTGAGCCGTCTTTCTTGGTGTATGCAATGTTTCCATATCCTGTCATTTCACTGTCAAGGCTTGTCAAATCTCCTTGGATTATTTGCTTGAATGAACTTGAAACGGCGCTCATTTTGATACAACGACAAAATATAACTTACTCTGAAGTATGGGTCATCTTTTTGGGTTTTCTGCATCGTGTTCGGATGTAACCAAATAACGCGAACTGCCACTATTAGTCTAGTCGAAAATTTATTCTGGCATTTTACTGAGATTACCCGGAAGAAAGAATTTTGGGAGCTTCCAAGCACTTGTATTAAAATTATCAAAGACATGTCTCGTAAGTTTAGCAGCATTTTGTAAGTTTGAGGAACACACAAAACCGTTTTCGGAAACTTATCGGATAAAATAGTATTAAACCCAAAACAGCTCCGCTTATAGTTACTTAAATAACTTTTGTATTTCGTTCTCTAACTCATTGAAAACAAACAAACACCAAACATGCTTAAACTATGGCATAAGTTAAGCATAAGTCTTAAACTTAAATAGATTTGGGCGCTTTGGGCAACGCGCAAATCTGTTTTCGAAAGCTTTTCGGACAAAATAACTATACACCGACAACTGCTTCGCTTAAAAGATTAAACTTCTACGACAAGAATATCGACAATTGCACAAAGAGCTGTACCCGACAGTCAAAACTGAAAACAATTATTCACCGCCATGTCACCGAAGTGGCCTACTGTTATGAATAAACAAACACAAAATGGTGGACAGAGGAATCATTTTTGCAAAAGTTTATTCCAAAACCCGTAAGTCTTTACTTAAATTCGCGTTACACTTTCTGCATCGTGATGGCAAAATATTCAAGACTACAGCTCTCATGTCTGAGCGCGTTCTCTAATAACTTTTTAAGTCAACGCCGTCATAAGCTTAAATAAAAAGTAAATCACACATTTCTAATGACATAAATTAAAATTTCCGTTTCATAACGTAATTTCTTCAACCGTAATTCTCATAATCAGGTACCTTAAAACCTTTAAAAATTTCACTTACTCGGTTCAGACGAGACAAGCTTTCCGCCGTCATTTGAAGGCAGCTTTCGTTGAACTTTTCGCCTTCCACCAGTATCCTTTTGAACTTTTTCTTTCCATTTAGAGATATTAGATGTTTTTTCTCAAGTTTAAAACTTCAGTACTGTAGAACAATCGTTTTGCTAGATAAACTTAAGCTTTTTAGAAACCTCTTTTTTAAAAGCGACGATGGTCATGCGATTTGCCGTCAAGAAAAACACCGGTTGCACAAAAGCACCGCCGATTTCCCGCCAAGAAAAGATGGTATTCCCCACCCCCGCTGGGTTGCCTTAGGGTTCCCCTCCCCCTCCCCCGGAGTCTGTACGCGCAGACGGACGTACGCTGACGTCACAACCAAAATTTCTTGGATCGATAGGTTACCAGATTTGTTTACCCATGGTGCTCCGCGAGCTCCGCTGAAACCACATCAACTAGTGATTTAAGTTTGCATCTAGAAAGTCGTTTACGTTTTGCACTTTTTTTTCTGTCCCTAGGATGGTCATCTCATTGGTGTATTATGCTGTTTCATTCAGCTCAGGAACGTTTGGTGGGAATCGTTATTTGGTGTTTTTTTTAACCAGCCTTATTGAGATTCCTTCCAACTGGGTTTGCATAGTGCTTTGTCGTAGGTACGTCAATAACTTACTCGTTCGTTTTAGGTGGTGACGCGTTTTTCAATGCAACTTGCAACGTAACGCTGACGAGAGACAAGTTTCGGACGAAATTGCTCGTGTAACAATGCATCTTGGCAACTTATCTGGCAAAGAAAAATTATATTGTAAGTTGAAGGAAAAGTAGACTAGTCATCTACTTCTCGCAGCGTTGTGAGATACGTTGCATCGTGAGTCATGTATTTTGCGACTTGTCTGGCAATGCTATCGTCATCCCCCGTGAAACAGCACCTTCACTTGCTTACTTTTCTAATTCAGTACCTTCTGTAGGGTCATGATCTACCCTACGCTAACCAAATTTTTAGTCTTTACCAAAAATTATGACAAAATTTCACTCAACCAATTTAGTTTTTGGTATCATGTCCGCGCTGAAAACAACAAAGCACTAAAAAAACACACACATTAATCAAAATGGAACGGTTTAAGCCTGCTTGACACTCCTTAAGCATAAGCCGTCCAAAAACTGACACACTTGGTTTTGCACAGCCTTGAGAGTATTCTCCAGTTGGAATTGTGGACTGTAGTTTTCCAATCCTCAACAACATGTTGTCAAAAGACGCTTTATGCCTTGATGCAACTTTAAAATTTGGATGGTCGCATAGTTTCTCAAGATTCACTCCTCCTGACCAGTCTCAAACAATTATTTTGACAGAATTATTGCATCTTTAAAAGTTCAACTTCAACTTCAACTTCAACTTCAACTTTATTGCGTCCATCACTTTCAATACATTAATATATTATAAATGATCTCAGTGACAAGCTTTTAAAATCAAAAGTGATGAGGAGTCTACAGGAGGAGTCTAATTGAGTGTTTTAATTGGAGAGATTTTTAGTCAATGACTTCTTTTCCTTTGTATTTAATGTACGTGTGGCAAATAAAATAACTGTTAAAATATTCACAAATCCATAGACACGGTATGCGAAGTGCTACTGTTATCAGTTAATCCATGTATACATTTCTAGTTGAGCTAAATTAAGCTGCACAGGAAGACTAACTTGTAAAAGTCTGTGACTGTTTCCTTTGTCCTCCTCCCGTCTTTTAGTTTTGCAATATGATATAACTTTCGTAGACCACAAATATGAACTGAAATCAAAAGCAAACTGTAAAATCACATACCCCTCGTTCCTACGGCCTATACAAAAAGACCTATGAATTCTTTTTTCCCTAGGGCGGCAAGGCTAGCTTTTCATATCTAGGCGACTGTGATTTTCAAATTACACTGCTCATCTTTTATCTTTCAGTAATTCCCTTTATGTAAAGTCATTGTATTTTTAGTTAAAGGGTGATGCAATCAAGTTATCATTATGTATTGACCAAAACTAAAAATAAAAAACTTAATTGAAATTTACGTGTTGCAGGATTGGCCGAAAGAAAACCACTGTTCTTGGTGTGGTAGTGTCATTCATTGCTTCTGTTATTGCTGTTTTCTTCCAGCGTGATCTGAAAAATACAGGTAACCTTTTAGAAAATTTATTTACAAATCATAAACATGTTATTTAACCATTCCATAGCAAAAAAATGTCTAGGTTAAACTCCATTCGCACACCCCGCGGCGTCATCACCTCATCCTGCATCACGGGACCGTAAATTCCCACTATTTTGTTCGCACTAGAAAAGAACGTATTTGGCAGCGTCTCTTCAGTCAGGTGGCTCATGAAGATTTGGACGTTTGAGCCAAATGAGAATATTTTTTACATGTTGGTATGTCTGGCCTGATTTGAGTGCGAGGACCAGAGGTTTGGGTGAGGGGGGGCTAGTTTCATATTACGAGTAGAAGAAATTGGGGGGGGGGTTACATTGTGCGCTGCGAGCCAGCAAGCTTTATTTCAATGATGAACGAGTCAGACTTGACAAGTTGTAACGTTGATTTCCAGCTCGTACCAATCATATTTAGATATTGCTATAACTAGTTTTTTTTTTTTTGTAAAGTTGTTAATATAATCATTTTGCATTTAAGGATTCCTGGTTGCAAACATCATTATGGCGCAGGGCATCGCCAAGTTCTTCATCAACATGGCATTCAGTTCAATCTACGTGTACTCCTGCGAACTTTTCCCTACTGTGATCAGGTAGTGCTAAACTTCCTTAATAATCTGACAAGTTTCTTACAAAATTCATTTGAAAAAAGGGGCCGCACGATGTTTGTATAACGAGTTCCAGAGACTGAAGGCTGAGGAGCCCGCGCATCTTATTTTTGCGTTCCCTTTCTACTTTTCGCCGTCATTACTATCTGAGAGCCCGGAACCTGGTACCTGGGGCCTGGCTAGATTTAGTATCGAAAGTAATTTACCTCTTTTGTTTGGTTTTTCTTTACTTCGCATTGTGATTTGTTAACAAAATCCCTCATCACAATCTCGACCAATCATAAGTAAAACCTAATCCAATTGTGACTTGCTCTCAAGCGTCTTCCCGTGCTTGATGCTAATTACATGCATTTGCTTTGAGTTCTTTTTTGTAATTGGTTGATTGCTTTGTGTCTGATGTGATTGGTCAGAGTAATTACGTTGGATTGGTTAAATTAATTGAGCATTACTATAGAATATTGGCCTCATCTTTACCCTTCATAGCAGGAAGGAATATAACCTAACGCTTTTTCATTTATAACATTTTGTTAAAAGAGATTTGTTCGTTTCGGGCGTCACGCAAAATAGACTTGTTCGATTCGTTTGGGCCGTCACGCACGATTGACTTGTTCATTTGGGTCGTAAAGCAAGGAGAAGTGTTGCGTCACAACCAAAATAGCGGTTGCAAAGGAACGTAGCGTAAATAGGAGGAATCATCTCTCCGATAACAGATGTCTTCCTTTGACAACCGTTCTGAGACGAAGTTCTGGTTGAAGCTCTAATGTTGTTACTAAAATTGATAGCTTGGTGTGTTTTTCTCTGTAAAATGATAGTTGTGCCACAATTGCTGGTGTCGGCAAGCTGATGTTCGAGGCACTGTTCTCGGCAAAGCGCATTACTCTTGCTTCTCCCCAGATTTTCGAAGGTGGAGAGATTACTTGTTGACTAAGAACAAAATTACGTACCTGGAATAACCCCGTAGAAGTTGACTAAATAAAATATTCCTGGAACTGAATATATGAAACTCCCCACAGAGTTTTGTTGTTCACGCCCCTATTGATTACATGCCTTCTTTAAAACTCCAGGAATATCGGTATGGGCACCTCATCTGCTGCAGCACGCATTGGATCCATGTCAGCACCTTACGTTGTTTGGCTGGTATGTAGCTTTCAATAATTTTACACTGTTATTCCTAGCTGTATCTTAATTGTTAATGTAAATGTCAGTTAATGACAACATCACTGTCAATGAGCTCGCGCGGAATTTTGGAGAAATCAAGAAATCATGAAGACCAAGAAAAGCTTGGTACCGATAGGGTTAAAGAGAAACCGAAAGGCTTATGAGCTAATGCAACTCAGAACATTATCGTCAAACTTCACTAATTACCTACCATGCGAGTAACATGGAAAACGAGTACACATATGCGCATTATTTGTATAGTTTACGCTTTGGCAGCTATTCAGACAGTAAAAACTCGGTTCTCCTACTGTGTGCGCTAATGTTACACTTTTTCTAATAGTTTTCACGAAAGGTTAAGGTGATTCCATCGAAATAGAAGGAATATTTAAGAATTTCTAAGACTTGGTCTAACATACATACATACATACATACTTTATTATAGCTCCCAAAGGGGCTCTTCCGCTATAAATACACAAATAATAATAAACTAATAACAAAAAATATATTATAGAAAATACTAATCTTCTCTAAA
>Ga0126336_10001180_pt1 | contig 13033 bp, 8 predicted proteins | sample SidCmetagenome_FD_92530 | JGI IMG/M metagenome (GOLD analysis project Ga0126336, IMG submission 92530) | Coral microbial communities from El Islote,Puerto Morelos, Mexico - Siderastrea C C metagenome | ecosystem: Host-associated > Invertebrates > Cnidaria > Coral | place: El Islote,Puerto...
AACAAGGCAAGCTCTCCGCCGTGAAGAAAACAAAGCGATGAGGTCCTTTGAAGGCAGCTTTCGTAACTTGAAGTTTTCGCCTGCTACCAGTATTCTTTTGAACTTTTTCTTTCCATTTATAGGAATTAAATGTTTTTTCCTCAAGTTTAAAACTACAGTACCGTCGAACAATCGTTTTGCTAAATAAACTTAAGGTTTTTAAAGAAACCTCTTTTTCAAAAGCGACGATGGTCATGCGATCTCCTGCCAAGAAAAACGCCAGTTGCCCAAAAGCACCGCGCGATTTCCCGCCAAGAAAAGATGGCATTCTCCACTCCCGGTCGGGTTGCCTTGGGACTTTCCTCTCCCTCCCCCAGAGTCTGTACGGACGGATGGACGGACGTACGCTGACGTCACAACCAAAATTTTTCGCATCGATACATTACCAAATTTCCTTAGCAATGGAGCTCCGCTAAAATAAAATAAAATAACGCAGGAACCCAGAACCCAGTCGGGTTGATGTGACCGATAGGATTGTAATTGCGTAATGTGTGAGTATCTAGAGTAAATAAATACAACTGAGTTAGTATACCATTTCTAAAATTGCCGTTAGAGTGTAATTAACATATTAGCTTTAAAAGTCACACAGTTTGTGTTCGTTAAGTTGCTTAGCTACATCCAGTTGTTATGTTTTGCAAGAAGAGAGAACTCTGTCTGTAGTATTTCCATTGCCTGTGCCTTAAAATGAGCCCAGTGATACTTCTAAAATAAATTGCATTGATGGGTTTGCACTACTTTTCATAGTCTCCGATAAAAATATCCATGTTAAAATATTTTAACCTTTTATTGTAATTTTTATGATTTGCGACTTGCCTTCACAAGATTCATATTGCTTGGGTTGACATTGCAAGAACATCATCGCATAACTAAGGAATAAAGATTAAAAGCCTGAGTGGTTGTTACAAAAAGTAAACAAATCGTATTTGTGACCGTCCACGGGACTTTGGGTAAAAAGGTGAACGCACGGGCACGCGTGCTATGACACGGCACGCTAGCCGTGTCATAATCTCACGGATATGCGCATATTTAATAAGCAAAACAAAGAGTGTAACGGTAGCTTTTGTTTCCCTTTGTCTTAGGTGGCGTGCCATGTGGCACGCGTGTCTTATCGCACGGTACGCATGCCAAATGACACGCGTGCCTTACAAGAACCGTAGGTTTTCAGAGCATTATAACATGGACGATGTGAAGTAGCCAACTTGACGAGCCAAATTCGTTGGATTTTGTTGAGTTTACACACTTGAAACTGAGTTTGCACACTTGAAACTGGGTGAGGTCGTTTGTATATATGCTGGATTTTATCATACTTAGAAATAAGAGAAAACAAATCGATTTTTTTCACAAGTCTTGTAATCTGCTGCGCGTGCGTGCGCTATATTCGTTACTAATGTTTTACAACCTACGCATGACAGTACGATGTTTGCGACCGTTATTAGTTTTTTTTTATATTTAAATGGGTTATATACAGTTAGTGTGTTAGCTTTCAAAGCCACATATCCTGTCTTGACTAAGTTGCGAAATCCACAAATAGTTCCTATATTTATGCAAGAGAGAAAAAATGTTTGTGCATTCGTAATTATTACAATGACAAACTTTTCGTGTGGCATGTCCATTAGTTGGGCTTTAACATGAGGTCATTGATGTTCAGATTGTTTAATTTGGTGTTGTCTTGCCTTTGAATAATCAAAATATCATAAAACATATCGAGATCGCAATCACCTAGCCCTACTCCACAGAAAATCAAAGTCCCAACAAAAAGTTTACCCTTTTGCGTCCCCTCCCCCAGAATATTGTGAGGTTGAATACCCTTGCATTGCTAAAACCGGCACCAAGGCCTCCAATGTAGTTAACATGAGTATCCTAAGAGTCAGAGATCTGATTTTTTTTATTTTTTTTTCACACCGAATCTATTTTCTACGTTAGTTAATCAATGAAAAAGCTTTATATCATGAAAAGGAGTAAAATTTTGAAGACTACAATAAAAAGCTACAAATCCAACAAAAGTCTAGTTGTAATTTTCTTATCACCGACTATATCTCGCAAAGAGACAGATACTCCAACTTATATCTCTCTTTTGCGTTTTGCTTGCTGAAATTATGTAGTTGTACTGACCCGACAATTACCACCATCGTAAAAGCAATGGATTGGCTTCCCTACGTGACTGGATTCGTTCTTATAAGAGGCAACAGAAGCCAGGAAGTTCTTGTGAAGTTTCAGGATGCAGACAGACAATTTACAGGACCAAAAAAACCCAGAGATAATTTCCATTCCTTAGTATGGTTTCTTTGCTGTATTGCATTGGATGGGTACGTCGGGTAAAAGGTAAAGGATAAAGTAGCACTCGGGCCAAGGAGGCCCACACGGCCGAGCTTATCCCGGTTTCCATAGCATGAAGCAACTGAGAGTATTGCTACTCCCCCCTGGACGGGATGCTAGTCCATCGCAGGGTTATCCCCCAGCAGTAAGTCGCCGGTACCCATTTATACACCTGGGTGGAGAGAGACAATGTGGGGCAAAGTATCTTGTCTAAGGAAACAACACGATGGCAGGGACTGGGCGTTGAACCACCGACCTTCGGATCTGAAGTCCAACGCGCTAACCACTACACCACCGCGTCCCCTTCGGGTAAAAGGTAAAGGTAACACATAATACACACACAAAAAAATAAAATAGCACAAAAAGCTTCCTTTTTATGTAAGCTAGGAGTCATTTGAAAAGAAACAAAAATATGTAATAGGTGTAAATCCTACATAACGCACACTCATCAACATGTCTAGCAAATTCCCTTTGCAATTAGCTGTTTTCGTACTCTTGACAAATATCCCTGGTCTGGGTAGCCATCTCTACAGTGGGAAACGGAATATAGCATCCAAGTTAATCCTTCAAATAAGTGTCGAGTTCGTAAATTAGTAAGTTTCAAAGAGTCTAAAATAGATGTGCTACATGTACTTTATTTTTTCTACAAGTTCCAGGTCCTGCGCCAATAGTCAAACTAGTTTCAGACTAGAATCTAGAGTTAATTGCACAAAATAATATATATGTTAATCTCAAAGGGAACTTCCCATTGGGGAGGTTTTGCCTACCATTTGCACAAATTGTACACCAACCGGTTTCCTCCTGTAAATGGTAAACATCCATAATTTTGTCTCGGCGACCCACAACATAAACTAAAACTAGATGAATTCGTTCTGGGTACAAAATGACACAAACATTTCACTGTCACGGCTTGTGCATTGCACGCGCGACCTGTCTCCGCGTCATAATAATAAATTAGCCAATGGGAAATCGTTATTTATTCTAGCACCCAGGTGCGTTTATTGTAATTTAGGGTTCTCCGCTTCGACTGCCTTTGTGAGCACTAAGAAAGCGTCTTGTCACAGCGACATGTTTCCTAAGCAGTGCACAAGAGGCGGCATATCGCCCAGACCAATCCCTGCGAGACATGTCCCCTCGGTGCTCGGTGTATTCCTTCAATTAGTAAACTGTGTTTGGTTATTTCTTGTTGTTGTTTATTTTTACTGCATGCAACCGAACTTACCTTGAATCATTTTCTGACGAAGTTTTGAGTTCAATGCTATTTAATGCAACACAGCCAGTTCCGTCTGAGGTCGAAGTTGAAACAGTAAAAGCCAGGCAAGCATCAAAGGCCTTTTGCAGCAGTTTCAAAATCTCCGTTCCTTCCTGTGTTTCGGGGAGATAGGCTACACAAGATTTTCTCTTGTAAAACCGCCAAGGTTGGGATGTTCCGAGCTCTGGATACCACTGTAGAAATAGAACGTTACGGTAATTGCACCATAGCCCTCAAATTTAGGAAGACTAGCCTTGTACTTCTTCCACATCATTTGGCCCGGAGGTTGGTTAGCTTTAATGGCATCTTATGTAGCTTTCCAACGGTCATCGATGTCTAGATTTTGTGGACAACTTGAAGTTGATGCCAGTGCGTTTATATCTGTGTGAAATTGAATTCAAGAATACTTGCCAATTCAACCTTTTTACGTCGTTTACCATTAACCGTGTCTGGTAGTTATCCCCAAGTAGAAAAAACTTTTTGAGCACTCCACTGGTTACCAGTGTCGTTTTAGCATATCCCAGGCAATTATCTTCTATTTTTTTTAATTAACCTTAACCCTATTAAAACGGGGCCTTTTTTTTGGTTTTCAGGGTCCGGGCAACTCCGCCCCTCTCCTTAACTCGGAGAATATTTCAGATACGATAACGAACTTGAAAATGTAACGCTTAACGTCATGTAACGTGCGAAGTACGTCTCGGATCCTCCACTACTGATTTCTTGATTTTTCCAGATCCTTCGAAATCGCCAAAATTGACCAAAAAGTAATCAAAATCAATAAAGAAACACAAATGTAATCTAACAATGCGAAAGTTACAAAACTCTCAAAAACCTGCCTAACAAAAGTTGGTTGCCATGATGACGTCAAATGTGATGGAAGAGGACTTGTTATACCAATCTGTTCCCAGGCGCATTTTATAAGAAATTACTAAGTCTGGTGGCCTTAGCTTGCTTATTAAAGAGTGTCATAAACTTCCAGTTCGTGCGGCCAGAATTCCCTCCACGTCCACCCGCTGGTCTGAATAGGGTTAAGTCCCATGACAACAACTCCGAGAGCAACCCATCCCTGTAAGAGGATTGCTTGGGTAATACATGTGTGTATGTATGGACTGGCCGTCTCGTTTAGTTTAACCCTCGAGGGTAGAAGCAAACTCTTACCCACACCCAGGTACACGTGAGAGAGGCAGATGATGGACCCTCTCCCCCTTCCCCCACCCCAACTGGGGTCTTGTTGCGTTACAAGGTGCTGTAAATATTATAGATTGTGACGCTGTGACGTTATCAAATATGGTGGCCAAGATGCCCGCCATCTTTTATTTTACTCAAAATTTCAAATTATCTAAAAGCATAGAATTAAACATTTGCATTGCTAGAAATGACGAATATGACATAAATAATAATAATAATAATAATAATAATAATAATAAATTTATTAATGTGTCAAGAAACTTTAGCATGCATGCTAATTGGAGACACAAAGTAGTTAAAGTATTTAAAGTAACCAAGGCAATTAAATTCAAAACAAAAGTGTATATCCAATAATATAATAATATAAGGGAATTGCTAATAATAATATTCTAATAGTATTCTGTTGAAATTGCCAATAATATTCTGTTAAAGTACTATGTCTATAATCTACAGAGAAAACAGTCAGATCGACATTCGTTACTAAGGTTGAGAGATCTTTCTGCCTTATTAGCTTTTGAAAATGATTCAAATTGGTTACATTTCTTATATCTCTAGGTAGGCGGCGCCATAGTGTCCGTCCAAGGTACTTAATAGAGTGTTTTCCATACGTCACCGTATTGAAGCGGGGTATAACAAAATCAGAATTCCTCAGGCTGTACTGATTCCTTTGTTGAATAAAAAGATCTGATATATATGTAGGGCAAATGCCATGCTTGACGTTGAACATCAGAGTGGCTACATCTTGAAGCCTGCGATCATGCCTTTTCTCGGCATTTCATAGACCTTTTTCACCGAAAAAAATTGAAACCACCCCCTCCCCCCACCTTGTACGTCCGGGGGTTCAGTTGGCAGTTTTATGTAGAATTAATCAACCAATCAATTAGTAAGTCAGTCAGTCAGTTAGTCAGTCAGTCAGTCAGTCAATCCACCAATCTTTATTAAATGAGCAAATGAGATGAACATTTAATGAGATGAACAACTGGTAGTAAAATTGCTGGCACGATCGGAAGTGCCATGTCTAGAATTAAAGTGAAAGGGATTAATAATTAATATTTGTATTAAAACAACAAATCTAAATTTAAAGAAAGAAGTTTATTTTAACCTCATTCATGCAACAGAAAAGAAGAGATATCCAGCATGTCATGAGCAGGAAACAAGGAAACAATCTGAGTCCCCATATAGACTCATTTACCTAGATTGCAAGGTATCTCCCAGTAGCTTAGGAGTTAGAGCATCCGACAATGCGCGGAGGGTGGAGGTTGGAGTCCCATTAGGATTTCGGGGTTTCCTCGTCCTCGGGGTGGGAGGGAGGGGTACTTAAGGGAACTTTGGGAAGGGCATGTGCCGTCGAGGCCTTTAAACCCTGACCCTCTTTAAGACAAAATCCGTTCATTTCACTACCCTGTAAAAGACAATAGACCTTTTTTCGTAACCAGAAAAAAAATTCAAAAGGCATTGTTTCTATTAATGACATCATAGAATCAGATAAAAAAATACTGTTGGTACCACACATGTAGACCGCCCACCGGCAACGTTCACACCCCGTTCAAGGCTTCCCGCCCAGAAAGACACCCTGTTCAAGACGCTAAATAGTGAAATTGTGTAGCCTGTTTGAGACGCAAGTCCCTGAAAACCATACCCTGTTGGGCGGCTCATACCCGTTTAGGACAAATAAAGGTGTGCCCCCTTCGGGATGGGGGGGAGGGAGGGTTGTGCCCTCAGGGGCTGATGGCATTTCGTTCTTGTTTCATCGTCAAGCTTGATAAATTTTAACATCTTTATGGGGAGGACGTTCCGTGAGGACACTAAAATCGGCTGCGAAGGAGACTACTTTATCATGACAATGGACGCTTTCGATATTGCTAGCGCTGATTCTAAGGGTTCGTAGGACGCGCGTTACAATGAAATACGAACTAGTTCGCCACCTTTTTTTAGAAGCTCAGTGGTAAGCAGGTGTTTGCGGTACGAAAGGACATAGGTTCGATTCCTGTCGGGCACTCACATTCTTGCTTTGCATGTTCCACGCTCGTGACATGTTCAAATCAACGCACAAAGGAATTAACCTGGTTTTTGTACATTAATAAGGATTGTTGATTACTGTTGTTGATAAACCTAGACTTACGGCTATTTTTGTTTACGTCTTCTCTGTCGATGGCTATTAGGCCAACTGTATCCATACACGCAGGGCAATTACTGCTGATAGTGAAAGTCCTGAGTATGCAATCGTCACAAAACTTGTGCTTCATACACATGTTTGGATGGGTGAGATCTCGATGATCCACAGTATCTTGGCAAAGAGCGCACAGAATAGACAATTGTCGCTCTGATTCTGTAAACGAAATGAAAATTGTCAACATTTAACAGTACGATAAGCAAGAATCACTGCTGATTTGAAGTAATCTATACAGTAGATTAAAAAAATTGCAAGATTGTCACATATACTCCTGCCTTAGGACACTGGACGGTTATCTAACATTACTGTAACTTATATGAAGCTTCTTTTACCCTCCAAAAGAGTAAATTTAAAAAAATGACTTTTCACAAAGCCCAAGACCACTTTCAAACAATATTAAAATATGCATTGTATATACGATTTTTTAAAAAGGTATACATGTAAACTTGACTTTATAATTTAAAGTACTTGGAACTTTCAATCACGATCACAGTATGAGAACAACGTATAAGTATAAGATCACACTATAAGAGCCATTTTAACTCAAAGACAGACACTATGCTGCTCTTCTCAGCCGTGCAAGGTTACTGTCTCTCTATAAACAGGCGTCTCCAAGACATAGCCATCTCAATGTTCAAAGTAAAGAAAGGCCTTGTACCTGACTACATATTGGATCTTTAAAAAGAAAAAATTTGAATAAGGGATATGCCCTGAAGAATGCTGGCTTTGGTGTGCCCCGTTTCCGCTAAGTTTGCTCTTAGTTATCTTGGTCGCTAACTTTGGTCGAGATAAAGCGCTAGTGACAGATATAGACCAACTATCGACAGTCTATAAACAGAGTAAGAGTAAAAGATTTGACTGTTTTGATTGGGAATGCTTGTTCCAGGTGTAATATTTGTACTGCATGATGCTTTAACTGACTTTATTGATTCTAGTGATCTTAACTTTTTAGAGCAATATATGACCCCCCCCCCGTTACTGTATGGATTTTAATTATTATTTTAAAGTTTTGGAGAGATAGACGTCTTTCTTCTAACTAAATTACCAATTTATTAATTTATCAGTTAATTGTACTTTTAATTTAATTGATAACTTTAAACAGTGTCCACAATTAGTTATTTCATTCGTTTAAACAAAGGCGTTTTTATCAATTAACATGTCAATCAACCAATCAATCAATGAAGTTACTATTAATGAACTGAGAACACATGTATTGCGTTTTAAATACTGGATTTTTTTCTACGATTGTTATATTTATTCCTATCATCGACATTTTTTTCTTTCATTTTCTAATGGATATCCACGGTAAGGCTAACGTTCCCCTCCCCCCCTTTTTAGACATAAATTACTTTTTGCTTTGCATTCAGGTTGGTAGATTTCACTAAATCCTAGACCATCTTCTTTCTCTGTTGTTTCCTCAAGCTCGTTTTTCTGGATTGGCAAGCTCGTTCTGCTCGTTCAAGCTCGTTCTGCTGTACCAGGAAACTCGTTAGAGGTCTGTTGCACCCCTTGAAAATTTACAAAGCTTTTATTTTCTTTGTTTTTGTCACGTCTTCCTTCTAGGTTTACACTTCTACGGGAACTTCCCCCCAAATCATTATCATGCAAAAGTTCTAAGCCTTGATCGCTGAGCCCAAGATCGGCATTTAATGAGACTATCAACCGTGGGTGAAGTAAGAAGACTGCCACAATTCTTTACAAAAGAAGAGAAATTCAATGTGTGTTGACCACTTGGTGTGGGAGAGTGATCTTTCTTACAGTTTGGACCAGTTTCAGTATCTCGCGAGTCTTCATTATGTTCTTCTCGAAATATCAAATCCTTGAATTCAGGCTGTTGAATTTCTTGTGCTTGACCTGCTGTTTCCTTCGCCGCTTTACATGTTTTTGCGCCTTTTTCTCCTTGGTACAGGATGTCGCCCAAGACCAAACCTTCATTCAGATTTGAAGCTTCTTGTGATCTTTCTGGAACAAACGAGCTTTTCGTTGTCTCTTCTTCAATTTGAACTGCAGCTGACGCTTGCAGTATCTCAAAAGCTTTTATCACGGAGACTTCGATGCGTTCAACGGAGCTAAATGAAACAAATGGAATTATCTCTTCAGTAGCTTGCTTCTCGTTACTGGCATTATTTTGTCCGTCGCTGCAATCCTGGTCGATATGATATCGATGTGCATTTCTATCAAATTCACAGTAAGACTCAATGCTTACCGCAGGACAATCAATGCTGATCTTGTCGTTTTCCATTTTCTCTTCTGTTGACTTGTGAAGCTGAAAAGAAGAGGGTATTTCGACAGCTGTAGGCTCGTTGGCATGAATAGGACCAATAGGTGAAACCGGTTCAGGTTGTGAAAACGCCTTCTGGAATTGCTACACGGATGTTCCTTTCAGAACGAGTAAGCCGCTTGTTTCAATACTTCTTATCTTGCGTTGGGATTTCAATGATGCATCAGTTGTACCTGCATCTAAGAGTTCCTTCTTCGACGACACCACAACAAAAAATGGTTTTCCTTCACAGGAAAAGAAAGACAGCTCTTTTAGAAATACCTCGATAGTTGCTTCATCTTCGCAAACTATACATATATATTATTAATTCCACTGTGCATTGAGCCAATGGTTCTGCTAAACGCAGCAATAACACTAATGATAACTTCCGCTGAAACCTGAACCGGAATGGCATTCCAGTCTTGCCCTAATGGAGGAAGAGCAATCGATTTGTGTCTGTATCCTGATGACAGGATAAGTCCTTCTTTTAGACATCTGTGGATCACGCGCTTGCATTCTTTATGGTCATGCAATTCGTCGTCCCACAATGGAAGGACAGCATGAAGGACAGCTCTGCAGGGCAAGCTACCTCCAGAGGTCATTACTGTGTCGCCACCTTTTAAAGGGTTGCTGCTTTGAGTCATGCTGAGACATTCGTTCTGTATTGCTAAGCCTCCTTTCTTAATAATCAGCCTTGACAATCCTCCATCGTAAGAGAGCGTCGAGTTCGCTGGACACAGAAGAACGTCCACATTCTGGTGGGTGATGTCTCCTTTGAGCAAGCTTACTGTGATTCCTGTTGATGTAACAAATTGCCGGTGATTACTTCCCACGGCGCTACATTCTTTTCTTTCATACAGAACTGCTTTGGACTCATTGCCACATTCACTGGTAACTGATCCTTCCATCTGCCCTTGAGTGCAATCTTGGTTTGAAGCTGCCAACGTGGAACACGATTTCTTCTCGCTCTTTGGTGTACCCATTATGTCATGGCCACTTGATTGAAGTTTCGTTGGAAACTGGTCGAAAACCTGTGAATCAGGGCTATCAGATTTCATTTGGTTATGTACGAGGCTCTTCAAAGGCGACTCGTCATTACAATATTGCTTTGTTTCTTCATGATCTTGGCGCGCATTATTACCATCTCCATTCCAAAAATCAGGAAACTTCTCATGCGAACTGAGATGCAATCGTCATAGACAAAATCTGGCTGAGCTACAGTTGCTGGAATGCTGTCATTTAAATCAATTCCGTTTTGGGAAATGTTAGTTTCGACTCTTTCGTACCTTACCACGTGGACGTTCTCTGGTGCTGATGCAGGAAGCTTGTTTGTCTCAGTAGATTTACTTTCGGGATAGGGTCATCGACTACACGCGTTTCCTCAGCGTCATTAACTACCCGCATTGGAATGTTGGCATTAGTCTCACGGGTAATACTCTTGGCCTTTTTGTGACGCTGATTCATTTTAACCTGACTTTTCTCTAGCGCAGATGTTGACCGTTTGTTGATAGGATTACTATGTGATTCAGAACTAGAATAGTTAATCGCCCCTGCATCTCTAACTGGAAGCCCCTTCTTCTGCGACTTAGTTTCTTTCAAGATGGTCGCCAATACTTAGTTTACTCTCTTTATTTGCTCGAAGGTGCCAGACACGAAAGCCATCAAATATTTCCTTCCACTCCACCGCTATATCTTCCTGGATATTTTGAAGAATAGTTTTCATACTTGAGCAGCTTAATCCAAAGATATTATGATCATTGCGGCCAGATACCTTGTCAAAAACCTTGAAATTCGACTATAAATGCGTGTAAACGGTCTCACTTACTTATGACTATGACGAGTGCATTCTTTAACAAATCTGGGGCAAACCTGAGAGAGAGTCTCAAAAAATTAATTGACGAGTTAAAGTGAACCCGGCACTTAAGTATCAAGTTACGTAAGCACAAAGCGGCTGGTTTCTTTTTCTGCCTGGGCTTTTTTTGAGTTTCGCAGCCTCGGAGGGGGGGGGGCTATAGATCTCGAAAAGTATTAAAGCTCTTGCGATGAAACTTGGCACGTTTGTAGCATGTCATTAGCTTAACAGATTTGTCTTACATGTCAATTATGACGTGTCGTGACGTCACAATAACGTCACAAACCCGCCATTTTGAATTTGAGGCCGCCATCTTGAATCTCAAACCTGCAGTCATACAGCTGACAATGACGAACCCAAAAAATAGATGATTTTGTTCTAAGAAACATACATAGTCAAAACAAGCACACGAAAGTAAAAAAAAATGTCTTCTTCCTACAAAAGAAGGGGTAAACCTGAGAAAAGATTTTAAAAAGACAGAAAATAGTCAAAGTACACTTCTGAGTGGACGGTTGCTACGGAAACGTCAATCATCATAGACACGTCATTGAGACAGGAAAATTTTCTCTGATAAATTTTAGGAAACGTCACGAGATTTGGTGATTATTCGTCTAGCCGTTTACAAGTTATAATTCGTTAAAGTCAGCGCGGGCAGAATGTGTGCCCCCCTCCCCCGGCAGAATAGGGTTAAAATGTAGTGAAGCACAAGAGAAATGACGTCATACACATGTTTAGGTGCCTGCATCCAAACGGCAAACCAACCAATTAAAAGGCGTCGTATGTAATTACAATTTTATGAAACTGCAGTGTACATCTCCGTATCTCTAAACCTCAAAACTATATTACCTTCTAATTAAAAAAAGAACAAAATTAATCTCTTTTTGTTTAATAGTAACGGTCTATACCTATTTACCTGAAAAGAACTTGATTGACAATACGGCCCAAGTTTTACCAGGAAGCCGTTTATTTCGTGCCGCCTCTTCAAAACGGACTCAGCAACTGTTGTGAAAGAAAGGCAAGCCTTCATGAAAACTAAAGCTTACGTTAGACTCACATTACATTAAAATAAACAATTCTGGTTACCTATTGTTAATGTAGTTGTTGGATTTAATGTTATCGATCAATAATATTCCCAAGACGAAGAGAATTTGGTCCAAAACTTTTCTAATTGCCAGCCGTTTACAAACCGAATCAAGGTGTGTATGCATTTCCTCGCATTAGTGTCCACAGGAAAAAACCGTTAAGGAAAGTACTGTGGTACCGTTTTGAACACAAGCGCATGAACACCCTTTTCCTAAGAGTACACTTTTTGCCATTGATACCTCTTGCTCCCAGTTAAAAGAAAAAAAATCGCAAAATGGACAGCAACCTTTTTCGCCAATCTTTGTCGTCTTAGCAGAAAGACAAAGGTTACAAGTGTCTCAATACAGCAATTTACTTTGGTTCCGTTTGTAATTCTTTACCAAGTTTTGACAGCTACTTTGACTTCATACCCTTAGCTATCGTGACGACAATAGTAGCCAATCTCCAGCAACTTGTAATTATAAATAGTTGCGAGTTTTGTTGCTCCCGGTTTTGATCATGCGCACCATGAAAGTGCTTAGGCTTGCCACTCGCCAAAATTCTTCTAATCTTTCTTCCAAAAGGAAATACAAGCCAAAAAACTTATTTAAAAATTCAAACTACGAGCAACGGCCAATGAGGGATAGATAAGTGAGGTCGAACATTCTGTTTTTTATCATTGCAGCTGAAAAACTGAAATCTTTGGGCTTGTGTTGGCGGGGGGGGGGGGGGGGGGGGGGAGGGGAATGAGGGCAGGCAATTGGCACAACTGAAATTGAGTGATGCATAACCTTAGCCTCAAGTAACTAATTTTTTTGTACATCTTTATCTCAGTCACACCTCCTACCACAATTCCGCATTCCTCGCTGAGTTTTCTAAAGTTTGCCTCAC
>Ga0126336_10001181_pt1 | contig 13033 bp, 4 predicted proteins | sample SidCmetagenome_FD_92530 | JGI IMG/M metagenome (GOLD analysis project Ga0126336, IMG submission 92530) | Coral microbial communities from El Islote,Puerto Morelos, Mexico - Siderastrea C C metagenome | ecosystem: Host-associated > Invertebrates > Cnidaria > Coral | place: El Islote,Puerto...
AAAACAATTATCCTGCTCAATCTTGCGGAATATCCCCTGATTTAGCCAACTCGGCCTACGGCCTCGTCGGCTAAGTATCAGGTGATATTCCGCGCGATTTCGCAGGATAATTGTTAAATAAACTGCATGATGACATCACTCAATAACTGTATATCATGCAACCACCTCCTGTTCCTGATAACCCACTGATATACACTGAACAACAAAGACAGCGGAGGCAAAATAGTAGTAACATCTAAAAAACAACTGCAAACTATCCGAACGGACCCGCTCGTTAAGGAGTAGCCCTACAAACGCCTACATTGCATTCAAACGTCTCACTTAATCCTTATGAAAAGCACTAATAACATCCATTTCCTAGCGTTAAATTCTATTCGAGAAAATGCTTTCACTTCTTTTTCAAGCTTTTAATTAACCCAGACTACTATTTTGAAAAGAAAAGAAACGGAATCTATACGTGGTTTCAAGGTAGAGGTTATCCTGTTGGCTCGGACAATCGTGACCAGAACGTTTGGGACACTAAGCCAAATTTTTAGTAATACGTCAATAATAACCACTCCCCTCCCCCCTAAACAATGTTGACTGTCAAGACTCCAACACATCTCGGATATCTTGTACAGTTTCTGTACTTCAACATTGTTTAGGGGGAGCGAGGGAAAGAACTTTGTAAAATGCTTTCGGGGGCTTATGTTATCACCTATTTTCAAATTGCTTACGAAAAGATTAAGAAAAGGCTGTGTCCCTGAACCAACTGGCCACGATTGAAGCTTGTTTGCTATCATCACATTACGCGCAACACACGCAAAAACTTCGGGCGCAAGTTTGCAGTCATCCGAGCATCGATCACCGCGCTACACATGCACATCCTGTACAATGTGCGTGTTTCGCAATCACCAGGTAAACATCTCTTTTTCTCACGAGAAAAAACGAGCGACTTGTAGCAAATCTAACCAGTAACGGGTCTTTCCGATAAGTGCATAATTTTTGTCACATGTATACGTGTATTTAAAAGTCCCAGTGGGGTTACAACGTCAGTTGTTAGTTGACGTGCCATTTCTCGATCCAGTAACGGGTCTTTCCGATAAGTGCATAATTTTTGTCACATGTATACGTGTATTTAAAAGTCCCAGTGGGGTTACAACGTCAGTTGTTAGTTGACGTGCCATTTCTCGATCCTAAAAAGCGTTAAAGTTTATCTCTTCACAGAAGATCAGCTATCACTGGTAGCCCACACTCGCTTAGCACATCGTACAGGTCACCCACACTTATGTGGCGCTGCTGCGCAATGAAAGCCAGTGCAGCATCAAATGGGTTGTACACTCGCTTGTTGAGGTAACGTATCTCTTTTGGTGTAAGGCCCAGTTTCTCTGCAACTTCCATCCACTCGTCCCCACCTGAAACACAGTTATGCACACTTTACAACGTCGAAATGCCTATGGCCTGAGGTGCTCGACATTTACCTTCGTGAATTAAGTTGTTTTGTCAATCACTATTTTTGACTGGGTCATACAATCTTCATCCTGTGATTGACCACTGCAAAAAATATATCTAATGAGAATTCTATTCAGGACCAGTTAAACTGACTGTGGCAAAGAGGTGTCTAATATGGTGTGTGTTACAAGATTTTCGACCTACTTTTCCACGCATCAAATCTGATAATAAAATGATTAAATACTTTGTCTTCAAAAATATGGGAAACCCTTACCGCTCAAGTCAATTGTAAGTTCTCTCATCTGGCGAACAGGGACATTTCGAATATCAAGGTGATCGTGCAGCAAAGGACCTGGAAAAAAACGACTGTGGTCAGAGAGAGGGGCTACAAGAAGGAAACATAGCATTCTGAGAGAGAAGAAGGCAGACTGAAGGCAACACTGCCAAAGCACAGATTATAGTACAAAGCACAGATTGTAGTATGACGCAATTTACTATTTAGAGATAATAGTATGACGCAATTTACTATTGTTAATTTTTCCTGTGCTTACTCCATCAACACTTAAGTCACGCTCGATCACAGACAAACATGCCGTAACATAACAACGTTGCACAATGCAACAAATAGGGTAAAGCTTAACGATACAGAAATGTGAAATTTGAAATATGGGTTGTTGGAGGGGAAGTGGTGCATACTTTAAAAACAGAGAAACACAGCAACAAAAGTAACAATCTTCACCCACTCCAGACTGCAGGGTAGGAGGCTAGGCTATCTACCTTTTCTTTTTCTTCGTTCTTGTCTTTAGGGGGAAGACTGACAACAACAGCAACAACAATTCTTACTTATAAAAATCATACAAAAGTTGGTTACTTGCCCAACGTAAGAAGCGCATGGGCTACTCGAGGTCGGGAAAACAACATATTACGAGTGAAACAGAATATCTTAGCAGATAACAGGTACAATGCACAAACATAAGTAGCTAACAACAAGCTCACCAGTAGTCCCGGCAGGTACAATCTCCCTCAGGTGCTTGACCACTTCAAGCCTATTTGACCGTTTCGCTTTTGTTGCCAGGCAACGAATCAACCTCTTGGTCTCAGGCTCTGGCTGTTCCAGGGATGACTGGTCCAATTGCAGACTCTGTTTCAGTTGAAGTACAACTTCTTTCGGATCACATGATTGCGACAACAGCGTTTCCACAACCTTGCCAGGAAGAGCAAGAGACTTGTCTCCAATTCCTGCAGAGAGGAATTTTATGATGCTTTTTATAATATATTGGCTTCAGCATTCCCAATTAGTTAAGGGTTCCACCCTCGGCTATGTTTTGCGACACAGCTGGACATTAATGGGGTCATTATCATTACTGTTACTGAAGAACTACAAAGACAAATAATTGAGCAGGAATCGAGTCAAACTTCGCATCTGTCGAAAGACAGATTGAATTGTGCTTAAATAATATGAAAGCGCAGTCCATGATGCTCAAAGGTTATCAGTGTGAAGTTACAGCTGGTGAAGACTTACGAAAATCAACCAAAATGGCGCGAGTTCAGATAAATGAAGCAGCAATCTCACCTTCATCAGAATGCTGAAGTCTTCCAACACGTTCGTCAATTGCTAGCTGTGACATAAATGAAGCCGCAATCTCACCTTCATCAGAATGCTGAAGTCTTCCATCACGTTCGTCAATTGCTAGCTGTGACAAACAAGCACAAAAAGCGACATTAACATAAAATAAAGGTCTAGCCTGGTCCGGTCTGGTAAGAGTATTGTGTAAAGTAAGCATCAAAAATTTTCCTTTCATTATCAAAGCATAACAGGGTAAGTGGCTTAAATTTCCTTTTTCTGATGAGATTGTGAATAGAATCTATCGTAAGGGAAATGCCAGATCTCTAGGTGCACGTATAGAAGCACCTCCCATACAATGTACTTTGCCAATTCTTTTTCGTTGAATCGTGCCATCATTTTCCTATTTCAAAAAATGCCATTATAACTCCTAATTAGTGGCGAATCAGTGCAGCCGTATTTATGGGTCTTCCTGTAAACGAACCACCCTTGGAAAACCAGCACTGAGCAGTGTGTTGTATACGTTATCTGTGCGAGCTTTCTCCAGACCTTTCTGTTGTTTGAAAGGTCAACAATCTGAATGGACGATAAAAGTCCGTTTTTGTTCCCTAGCAGGTGTGTATCGCTTACACCAGTCACTATGGCCATCATCGCATTTGAAGGACGTTAACCATCTGCCGCCTGGTAAACACCTCATTTAAAGAAGATGCCCAAGACTGACTTTGACTTTCTTAATAACCCATAAAAAGAAATGGAAATTAACCACACAATTGAAATCCATTGGAGCTTATGTCCCTGTTTGACACTTCTATAAATATATAATAAACACCTGCTAAACAATGATTATTTCTAAACTGTTAACACCTTGTAGGTACCTTAGTCTCTTGTTCTCGCGTGTAACATACTACTCCTTTATAATTGTCGTTGGGCAAACCGTTGCCTTTTACACAATTCAAAGTGATGCGTGAGCTATAGGAAACCGATGCAGTTTTTTAAAAATGGTGGGCGGTGAAGCAAGGATATGAAACTCAATCAAGAATCGGTGAGAAACATACATAAACAGAGATGTAGAAAGAAGATGTAGAAAATCAGACACAGGACAACAGAAATGACGGTAAGGTGATAATTGTATTGAAGTGTCGACACATTTCAGCGTTGTTTGCTTGAAACAACGTTCCGTGAGAACTCGAACTACTTGTTTCCTGTAGCTCATGAGTGATGGTGCAAAGATAACAAACCGAAACTTCGCATTTTCTTATCTAAATTTAACCTTAAAAGAACTTGAACCAACAGCAAATTAGAGTACTTGAACAAACAATGCAACACAACATTACAATTGTAGTGTATTTACCTGTACACCTGAAATTGCAAACCAAGGTTCAAACCGCTTGACTTCAACTTTGTTACTCAGTGCAGTAGCCCACCTGGTGCAAATGATAAACTGCTTGGTATTACGCAATGCAGACTCAGTCAAGAAGTGTAGACATTCCTCTCGCTTGCAGCCCTGTTTTTGATGAGTACGACAGTACTTCACTACACCTCCTTGGCAACAGACTGGGCAGATGACACCCATTTCATATCTCATATTCTTTAACCAACAGAACTCCCTCCGCATGGACTCAAGCATCAAACCCAGTTGTCTTTGCACAGAACGAGTATAGGCCACTTCAAATTCGTCACCACGGGCATCGGTAGCAATGCTCAGCTTTGACTGTAAACCATCTCCCGACTCAGGACCGGGATTTCCTCTGTGAAAAACAACCTCGATTGACGAAGAACGGCACAGAAGGAGAACTGAGCACTTTTTATCTCCAGGGATGTAAAATCTACTAAAATTGTGGTACAACTGAGGATTCACTGAGCTCCGAAATTCATCTTTGACCCACTGAAAGAACTGCAGAACGAGTCGGGGGAACAAGCCAACAGGGACATGTCCAGATTCAAACTTGAGGAAAAGTGAAGGGATTTCTGCAGAGGCAACTAAGTTGATGATATCCTGGGGTGGATGCGACACCAACATGGATGGCACCAGATACTGCTTGCCGTATGAAGCATCTGATGAAGGCCAAGGGCACAGCAGGCTGAATTTCTCCATGATTGCAATCAGGCCCTGGAAGGTTTCTTGCTGGTGTAACAAAGGACCCCAAACATGTTCCAGTAGTGTTTCCATCAGGATTCCTGTTGTCTCAAGTTTATGCCACAGTTCTTTAACTTCCCTTTCTTTGTGGTCATACGGTTTAATGGTTATCACTTTCTTTAAGACATCAATCAACCACTGAGGGTCCAAGACAACCAAATTGTTTAAAACAGGAGTGTCGTCAAAGTGAATCAAAATTCTCTGGTCATGTAAAAAGTTTAGCAATGTCAAAAACTCCTGATCGTCATCAATTTTGCACACTTCAGAGGCAATCTGTTTCGCTCCTTCAAGAGGCATCCATTTGTGACACTCCTTTTTGGCGTTTTGAAGAGCATTCTCGTATTTCAGCCACTTGATTGGAACGACTTCTTTCATCTGTGGTAGTTCCTTAGCAGCAGCAAGTACTTCTTGCCGCAAGCGTGTAATTTCTGAACACTCAGATTCACCTCCAGACTTTGTGTTATCCACAACAAAGACATCTTCATACAACTGGGTTTTGTACGGTTTGGTCTGTAAAGAACCATACACCTCACGGGCTAGTGCACGGGGATCCGCACCACCATAAGGGTCGTCACGATGAGTGCAGACTAGAAATACAGGAGGCAATTTCTTTGGCAGCACCTTAAATTTAGGACTAGCATGTACTAGATGGACCTCATCTTGGCTGGCCAGGGAAGCAACGGAAGTCATCCAGAAATCAAGATAATCCAGATTGGTTTTTGTACTAAAACTATCTTCAATTTTCTTGAACATTCCTTGCTTCACAACAGGTTTGGCTATTTCATGAGGATCACGGCTGAGGTCATAAACCAAAAGGTACAATGCTTTTGCAGTAAGAAAGAGTGGATGGGTAACATAGTAAACTGACTGTCCTCCAAAGTCCCAAAACACTGAATACATGTCATCTTCTTCTTTGACTTTGTCACCATCCTGTAGTAACTTTTTAATCAAAGTTTCTATCTCGTCAGGTATCTTGGATGGGGCGAAAGGTGCATCTCTTTCCTCTCTTTGAGCTGAATCAAACCTGTGACCGTCGGAAACACGGTTGCTGTCATATACTCTAGCACCTCTTGACATCTCACTATACTGTGCATCTTCTGTGATATCTGCAGACGACTCAGCATAGTAATGGTTACTTGTACTAGGTTCTTCTGAAGATACTTCACTTCTTGACGAGACGGTATCAACCTGGGAAAACCCTTTAGACTGCATATGTTCCACAACTCTTTCCTTAGGAAGGCATTCTTCCTGTTTCAAATTCTCCACAACCAGTCGAGCTGCATAACGCTCACAAGAAATAGCTGCTTCAGCATCCTTCTCTCCTGCCTTCCAAACCTCAGTTGACACTTTGCAATATGAAGGATCAACATCTATTCCTACAGTACTATCCTCATCCGGGTTGAAGGGTTTACCTGTCAGTGACTTCTTTAAGCTGGTCTTTCCAGAACGGTCTTGTCCAATCAACATGACTGGCACTCTCCTTACACAAGTCTTTCCTTCGTTGAGGGCCTTGTTGTAGGCTTCCAAAGCCAGATGTCCACGCAAAGTAATCTCTGGAGGAACCACTGTGCAAGTAAAAAACACCAAGTAAATGAAAATTCTAGCATGGAAAAGGTATAGTACATACAGAGCTTGCATTCATAGCACTTCATAGAGCGCGCATCAACGTGTCAAACGAAAGGCTTTTGTGACTGCTCAATCGCACGACACTTGATCTGCATGTCATGGTGTTGCTCGCTTCTTGCGGGTGAGTTAAAACGGCACCTAATCTGTTATAGTAGCTTTTTTAATAACATGTATTTTATTATGTAGTAGTTTTGTATATAGCCTTGTGATTGACTACCGGGGGTATCTATTTTATTGTAACTAGTTTTTATTGTAATGTTTAGTGGAGGGCCTCTCGTTTATTAGCGCTGCTATTACAAGCCACCCTCTTTAAATAAAGATTTTACTTTACTTACTTTTACTTCCTTTTTTAACGCACCAAAACCCTTGTCTATGAAAGAATTGAACGGCAAAACGCAAAACCTTTCTCATAACGAACACTCAAAGCGGCAGACAAAAGGCTGCTTTGACTGCTCACACATGCGGCATCTTATCTACGCCTCTTGCTGGGGTTGTCTAATATACAGTCCGTGAATTGCATCTCATTAGTAGGACTTAGTACATTTTCGTGTTGAGCAGAGTGGGCACCTATGGTTGTCGATCCGTACGGAGCGTACGGACCGTAACCTTACAGTCGGTCCGTTGGAATGGGCATGAGATGACAGATGACAACCAACTACAGTACGAAGCGTGAAAAGCGTACGGACATCTGTTGGGAGCTCTGTAAAAGTTTGAAGTCGCTTCGCTTATTTGTCAATCTTTTCAATACGTTAACGTTTCGGGCACTGTCGACAATACTATAAACTAATTGCGATTCTGAGACGGCAATTCTGCATTATATTGATGGCTAGTGGGAAGAAAATATATTCCGTATTGGGCTCCGTTGCTTCGCGGATCCCTCCAATACGGAGAACATATTTTTCAATTTTCGCACGGAAATGAAAATTCTACTGATCAAAAATTATACAAACCGGTAGAAAAAAATCGGCAAAATAGCATTTTGTAAGTTAAGCGGCGCTCGTTTGTACGAAAAGCGATACACGTTCGTACAAAATTGATGGATTTCATTGTCAGTGTTACTCACGTCACCGGCCGGTGGGAAAATCCACTGGTGGTGCCATAATTCCGGAATGGCACGTTGCAAGTGAAAGTGGCGGAAACAAGTCACTTGTTCCGCACAACCAGCCGCCATTTGGATTCTCGCGCGTGGACCAGCCGCCAGTTGGATTCACGCTCGTGGACCACGCGCGCGCCCTCAAACGACTTGGAGAAAGTTTAATCGCTTGTCTATTTGCGGTCTCTGCTTCCCCTCGCCTGTTTTTCTTTAACAGGTGTAATGGAGTAAAATTATAATCGGCTTATTTCAATCTTCATTCTCGCCTCACTGTTTAATAGTTTCCTATCGCATGTTTATTTGTGTTCCCTACTTCGCCTCCTAATTACCAATTTTACACTTACACTTGGAAACTTTTTTCAACGATTGAGTGATTTATAAGTCGGTTAATTACGATCGTCCGAGTGAGTGTAGTTCTCAGAAGGACTCAGCCTAGTACCCAGCCGTTCTCTCCTCGCTCACACGACTTGGCCTGAAATTTCGTGACGTCACCGAACGGCACACCGACCTCATTCGGTGACCTCACGACATCGAGTCGAGTGAGCGGAAGGAGAACGCCTGGGTACTAGGCTGAGAAGGACTGTTTGTGGTGACATTGACTGACGTTTCAACAACCTGAGCGGAAGTCATCATCAGAGTCAAGTGAATTGTGAATCGTCAGTAGATGTTATGGAAGTCTCTGGTCGTTGTCTTGATTGGTTTTCAAACTCGCGACGTTATTGGTCGTCTGTCAGTTAAGCCGTGGTATTATTGCCTGCGAAGACTAAAACGTGATTGGTGCATTTCGATCCGTCTTTTGTTAGTCAAATGTCCGTTGGTCTATTGAATGTGAAATTAGGCGATATGTCTTCTGTTTGTCTGTCTTGTTGTTGTCTTCAATAAGTCGTTTGTGAGGTGCAGGTAGTTGCTGGCAACGGTTCATTGGCGTTTGTTGTATGATAGTAAACCAGTTTTCCAGCTGGATTAGCTGAAAGTAGTTCGTACTGTAGGTAACGCATTTAGCAGAGTTCCAGTCAATTCTGTGGTTTGTTTCTAAATAGTGCTCAGGAATGTGAGTGTATATGACAATTTCTAGTCGCTCGTTTGTGTTCAGTCAGTCGGATGCCAACGAGAATTTCCAGAAAACCGACACATATCGACAGACTATTCGACCAATCATCTTACAACCCTACTTCTCACAAAGCAACGACTATACGGACCTTGACAAGACGCGCACAACTACTTTTTGACTCACCTGACAGTTTAACGGACGAAATCACGTACTTAGACAATGTTTTCAACAAGAACAATCACAGCCGGGACTTTATGAGACACAACACTTACAGAAACTCTGCACCGAACGCTACGAACACTAACTCGACACCTGTCACTACTACAACCATATCTTACATCAAAGGGACTTCTGAAACTATCGCACAGATCCTACAGCCCTACAACATCCGTTGCTCACAAACCTATCACTACTTTGCGACCGCTACTGACGTTAAGGACAAAGACGAAACGAACGACAGACAGGGAGCAGTTTACAAGATCGAATCACTCGATGAAACACTCGATCGTTGAAAAAGTCTCCAACCATCGAACGATCAATAAGAACATGCAACTCAATACCAAGTGAGAAGCAATTGTTTCGTATGATAACTAATTACTTTTTGAAATTTGGTTCATAGAGCGTACATCAATAGAGATGGTCTGCGATATAGAGAAAAATAAAAATAAAGGTTTACCCTGCTTGGGATGAAGGCTAACGTAATGTTCCTCATGAATGTGTCCAAGAACAAGTGGGCTGGTGTTAGCAACAGGACGGTCTGGACTGATGAGTACTTCACGCCCAAGGCTGCTGATAACACGGATGTCAGTTCGGTAGTAGTTTGCTGCAGCAAGTAGAACCAAATGGTCGCCCCACGTGCCTTCTTTGTTCATGCTTACCAAGTATTCATGCCATGATGGATATCCAGAGACAAAGTTGAAGAGCGGTGTATCACCGTGCTTTAAGGAGAGAAAAGTTCCGTAAAGTTAATTTCGTGTTCACTGCAATCCGTAACAGACTCAATACAGATTTTCTTAACTTTTGTATTTAAAATGATGTTGTTGAAAAAAAACATTACATTTATCAGTTTAAGTGTCGCATATGAAATGCTTTGGCAGGAATTTCACTAGCTATTGTGCAACGTGCATTAAAACTGAACCCCCTTAAGCAAGCTTTTACACTCAATGAACATACAAACTGGAACTTATCACAGTTAGATTTACACTTGAGACGACGGAAAGTCAACTTTTACCACTAACTTACCAGGATAGAGTTCTCTGTGAGAAACTGGACCAAGGTTTTCCGTAGTTCGGTGTGTGAGAGTTTGATTCCTTTTACACTTTGCAGTTGCTCGCACAGTGCGTAGAACATGCAATTCCCAGATCCTGGGTTGCCAGAAATTATGAATCCTTCATCTGAAGCAATCTTTTCCAGATCCTCTGACAAGCTAGTTTTCTTGTAAACCTTGTCTGCATCACAACGCATTTCTTGTAGGTCTTTAAAAATTCTTGCAACTGGAAGGACTGGAAGAAAATTTTGCAATGAACAAGGCAGATCATTTTCAAACCCCTGGTGGCTCAAAATGGCCATCAAGGAATCGATATTCCTGGAGCTGGATATTTTGAAAAAAAAAACACTTCAATTGCTTTTGACTCTTTAAGTACGAAAGCAGTTTTGTGTTACCTTTTCAACTGAAACTTATAGGCATAAAAAAGATCTCTGTTAAGAAAACGAGTAGCCCGAAGACTTATTTACTTAAACTACTTCCCACAAAGAACTAACTTAGGACTGGTTTCCATACAATCGCCAGCAATCACTGGATCATTAAAAAAAAAAGGTTCCAGCGATCGAGCAATCTTTGAGAACGTGCAACGCAATACCGCGCAAAAAGCAAATTTATTAGCGCGCGCTACAAAGACGAAAGAAGGGAACAAATGATTTTCATAACGTCATTTTCGCAGAGGTTTTTGCCAATTTTAGTGGCAAGAAAGCAAGAACAAGGTTTCGACTTCATACAAAACTGCCCTCTCTTCTCCAATTTTTCCAAAACAGTTAAGTGAGATCGGTTCGTGAGCGGTCTATCTAAAGGGTCCGAATAAGAAAATTTGGACCGCTCAGGGAACCAATCAGAAGGCTCCTCTTCAGCAAGAACCAGTTTGGCCGCATAATAAGATAATAAATTACCCTTTTAAAATTTGCTTCATAGTGTGCGCATCAAAAAGGGAAACAAAAGGCTTGTTGGCTGCTTGACACTCTCTCCTCCGCAGAGGCTTCCTACAGTCATGCCTTCTCTTAGGAAAAAAACGCACAGAGGCTGGGAAGGGGGAAAAATGAAAGCGCGCTGGGAAGGGAAAAGAGAGAAATCATGACATTTTCACACCTTGCTCATTTTCTTCACTGTTAGCCAACTGCAGCTCATCGATTGTAGATTTCCTCTTCTCTAAAGTAAATAAATAAACAAATAAATGAGTAAATAACTCAATACATTTAATTCTTGTGTGTTATAGCTCCTGTTTTCTTACATCCTGGGGCTGTCTATATAGTACATGTAATAATGCGTGATGAATGAATTATTCAATCTGATGATTAGCATCCTCCCTTCACACCTAAGTCGACAAAAAAGTCTTAGATCTTTAAGTACATCCACAAATGTCGTCAGCAAGTTTTTGAATCGATTTCAGTGATACAAAACTTTTCTTTTCAAACATCTTTGAGCACTCTGCAATACGCTTCCGTCAACCATACCTTATGTGGGAAGTGTGATTGATTCTATTGAACATGAGTGAGGCATTAGGGAGAGCGTTAAACAATAACGGTACGCGACATTTGAATTTGTCAAGGATATTTTTTTGTTTGTAAAAAGCATGGTTATGTAAGAAGAAGAAGAAGAAGAAGAAGAAGAAGAAGAAGAAGAAGAAGAAGAACAACAACAACAACAACAACAACAACAACAGCCTGGATCGGCTATGGAAAGGCCTTTGACAGTGTGTCACACACGTGGATAATCAAATGCCTTGAAATCTACAAGGACTACCCTGTGATTGTCAACTTTATTGCCGAAAGTATGAAAACATACATGTAGAAATGAATCGCACTAACGGATCACTAACACCCAGGCCCCAGTTGTTCAAAAGTTGTACAACGCTATATATCCACCGGATAAATCACTATCCAGTAGATAAGTGTTAGGGAACCAATTGCGTTATCCACTGGATAGAGATTTATCTGGTGGATAGCGGGGCCAGATCTATAAGTATTAACCCCCTATTCTCTTTTGCCTTTCTTTCGCTCCACTAAGCTCACTGTTAAATGAAAGCAGCTATGGATATGAAATTCAAGGTAAAAAGTTCACCATCTCTTCTACATGGATGATTTGAAAACATATGCCAGAAATGAGGATCAACAAACTGGCCTACTCAAGATTGTCAAGACATTTAGTGATGATATCCAAATGGAATTTGGATAAGACAAGTGTGCCAAAGCGACGTTTACAGGTGGCAAGTTGACAAAGACATCAGACATACAACTTGACACCGATAACTGCATAAAAGAGCTTGATCAAGAAGGCACATACAAGTATCTTGGTATAAATGAAGGTGATGGCATTCAGCATGCTGCCATGAAGGAGAAGGTGAGAAATTAAAGGAATACTATAGAAGGAGGACACTGGTTCTTAAAAGCCAGCTCAATGTTGCTAACAAAAAAGAGGCCATTAAATCCTTGGCTGTCCCAGTGGTTACGTACAGTTTTAACATCATAAACTGGAAAGTAAGTGACCTGAGGAAACTCGACAAAAAAAAAAAAACAGAAAATGTCTCACTATGCATAAAATGCACCATCCGAAATCAGACGTGGATAGACTTTACCTGCCAAGAAAATCTGGCAGAAGAGGCCATACCCAGTTAGAGTCAAGCAACAAAATATCTACCGTAGGGACTAAATACATTCTTGAAAAGCTCAGATGATAACCTGAAAATGCGACCAGCTACAAGTAAGCTTACATTAGCGTAGTTAAAATTACATGCGCCGATGCGCCTCGGACTTTTTTGTGGCTTTGGGTCTTCCGTTCGTGAATGGAAATGAATCCATGAAAGATCGTTTTATTATCAATCCAGAGCATTAAAGGATTCAAAACGAATTAGATTAAACTTC